>LNFM01000795.1_pt1 | contig 149592 bp, 146 predicted proteins | sample 596031 | NCBI WGS metagenome assembly LNFM01 (sample SAMN04254537, study PRJNA301005) | activated carbon metagenome | isolation source: dual media filters at the Ann Arbor, Michigan drinking water treatment plant | place: USA: Ann Arbor
AAATTGTTTAGCGTTTACAGGGAGATAGGCGGACATCGGCGGCTCCTTGCGCTTATTGGCGGAGCTAGCCATATTCCCTCCGAAGGCAGAGGTCGTGAGTTCGAATCTCGCCGGGTCCGCCACATAAATCGGCAAGTCAGATATGTCGTCCTCGCCAGACCTCTCCATTGAAAGGGCGGCGACGCGGACCTGCGCCTTTGCGATCCTGCCGGCGCGCAGACGCGGATCGCCGCGGCCCCGCGGCGTCTCGGGGCGGCCGGCCGAGGAGGAAGCCATGACGGACAACAACGATCTCCTCGTGCGACGCGAGGATGGCGTGCTCGTGCTGACCTTCAACCGCCCGCAGCACCGCAACGCGCTGACCCAGGAGATGCAGGTCAGGCTCGGCGAGGAGCTCGCGGCGGCGGAGCTCGACCGCGAGATCGGCTGCGTGCTGCTGACCGGCGCGGGCGGCGCGTTCACCGCCGGCGGCGACGTGAAGAACATGGCGCGCGGCCATGCCGCCGGCCAGCCGATCGATCAGCTTCGGCGCATGGAAGCGCAGCGCCAGTCGCAGCGGCGCACGTCGCTGCGCCTGTTCGAGATGGGCAAGCCGACGCTCGCCGCCCTACCGGGCCCCGCCGCCGGCGCCGGCTTCTCGCTGGCTCTGGCCTGCGACATGCGCATCGCCGCGGATACCGCGATCATGAGCAGCGCCTTCGTCAAGATCGGCCTGTCGGGAGACTATGGCGGCACCTACCTGCTGACGCAGCTTGTCGGCCCGGCGAAGGCGCGCGAGATCTACCTGCTGGGCGATCGAATCGACATGCGCGAGGCGTACCGGCTGGGCCTGGTGAACTGGGTCGTGCCGGCCGCCGAGCTCGAAGCCAAATCCATGGAGATCGCCAGGCGCCTGGCGTCGGGCCCGCGATTGGCGCATCGCGCGCTGAAGGACAACCTCAATCGCGCGATGACCGGCACCTTCGCCGAGTGTCTCGACAACGAGAGCGCGAACCTCATGCAACTGCGGGACACCGAGGACCACAAGGAGGCGGCCCGCGCCTTCACCGAGAAGCGCGCGCCGAAATTCGTCGGGCGTTGATATCGGCTGGTTCCGAGGCGCGGCTCGCACCGGGGCGAGTCGCATTGCCGACCGATGGGTGATGTGACAACCGTTGCGGTGTCGCATCGATGCCAGGTGGAGTGCGGGCCATGAAGAATGGAATGCTTCGCGCGATGATCGCCGGTCTTGTGGGCGCGGCGCTCGCTGGTTCCGCCTCGGCGCAGAAATCCGGCGGCGTGCTGCGGGTCTATCACAACGACAATCCGCCGACCGCCTCGCTGCACGAGGAAGTGACGATCGCCACCCTGATGCCCTTCATGGCGGCGTTCAACAACCTGATCATGTACGATCAGGCGTCGAAGCGGATCGCCGACGACACTATCGTGCCCGATCTCGCCGAATCGTGGAGCTGGAGCGCCGACAACAAGGTCCTGACCTTCAAGCTGCGCGACGGCGTGCGCTGGCACGACGGCAAACCCTTCACCAGCGCCGACGTGAAGTGCACCTGGGACATGGTCATCGGCAAGCGCGAGAGCGGCTGGCGCAAGAACCCGCGCAAGGAATGGTACGCCAACCTGAACGAGGTCACCGTCGACGGCCCGAACCAGGTCGCCTTCCATCTCGGCCGGCCGCAGCCGTCGTTCCTCGGCTTCCTCGCCGCCGGCTTCTCGGCGGTCTACCCCTGCCACGTGCCGGCGCGCGAGATGCGTTCCAAGCCGATCGGCACCGGTCCCTTCAAGGTCAAGGCCTTCAGGCCCAACCAGAGCATCTCGCTCGAGCGCAACACCGACTACTGGAAGAAGGGCCGTCCCTATCTCGATGGCATCGAGTGGACCATGGTGCCGAACCGCGCGACGCGCGTGCTCGCCTTCTCCGCCGGTCAGTTCGATCTCACTTACGCGCAGGACATCACGGTCAGGCTCCTGGCCGACATCAAGGACAGGGCGCCGAAGGCCGTCTGCGAACTCGCGCAGTACAACATCCAGGTCCAGCTTCTCGTGAACGGCTCGATCGCGCCGTTCGATGATCCGCGCCTGAAGCGCGCGATGATGCTGACAATCGACCGCAAGGCCTTCATCGATGTCCTGAGCGAAGGCCAGTATCGCGTCGGCGGCGTGATGCAGGCACCGCCGGAAGGCATATGGGGTGTCGGGCCCGAGCAACTCGCCGACATTCCCGGCTTCACCGGCGACATCGCGAAGAATCGCGACATGGCCCGCAAGATCATGGCCGAACTCGGCTATGGGCCGGACAAGATGCTCAAGATCAAGGTGGTGGCGCGCAATCTGGCCAGCCACCGCGAACCGACCACCCTGTTCATCGACCAGATGCGGCAGATCTTCATCGATGCCGAGATGGAACCGATCGAGAGCGCGATCTGGTACAACAGGCTCCTGCGCAAGGACTACAACGTCGCGGTGAACACCGGCGGCTCCGCCCTCGACGATCCCGACGTCATGTTCTACGAGGCCTATGCCTGCGGCTCGGAGCGCAACTACACGAACTATTGCGACAAGGACATGCAGAAGCGCTTCGACGAGCAGTCCTCGACTCTCGACCCGGTGAAGCGCAAGGCGCTCGTCCAGCGGATCGATCGCGACCTCCAGGCGCAGGGCGCGCGGCCCTCGATCGTGCATCTGCGCAGCAACACCTGCTGGCACGACTACGTCCGCGGCGTCACGATGCCGGTGAACTCGCACTACACCAACTGGCGCTTCGAGGACGTCTGGCTCGACAAGTAGGACGACAAGCCATGACGACCCCACGGCTCGAGTTCCCCTCTTTCCGCCTGCCGCCGCAGGCCGAAGCGCTGCGGCTCGAGGTACGCGCCTTTCTCGCCGAGACGCTGCCGCGTATGAAGTCCGCCCAGCGCTCCGCGTCGTGGAACGCGCCATCGCCCGAGTTCAGCCGCGCGCTCGGCGCGCGCGGCTGGATCGGCATGACCTGGCCGAAGAAGTATGGCGGCGGTGAGCGCAGCTTCCTGGAGCGCTACGTCGTCACCGAGGAACTGCTCGGCCACAGCGCGCCCGCCGGCCTGCATTGGCTGGCCGACCGGCAGTCGGGACCGCTGCTGCTGCGCTTCGGCACCGAGGAACAGCGCCAGGCCGTGCTGCCGCGCATCGTGCGCGGCGAGTGTTACACCAGCGTCGGCCTGAGCGAGCCGGATTCCGGCTCCGATCTGGCCTCCGTGCGCACGCGCGCCGAGCCGGTACCTGGCGGCTTTCGCGTCAACGGCACGAAGATCTGGACCTCCGGCGCCCATCGCAGCCACTACTGCGTCGCGCTGGTGCGAACCTCGGGCCAGCATGGCGATCGCCACAAGGGGCTGAGCCAGCTTCTCATCGACATCAAGACGCCGGGCCTCCATCTGCGCCCGATCCTCAACCTCGCCGGGCGCCACGACTGGAACGAGGTCACCTTCGCCGATTGCTTCGTTCCCGAGAGCTGCCTGATCGGCCAGGAGGGCGATGGCTGGATGCAGGTCACCAGCGAGTTGGCCTACGAACGCTCCGGACCCGAGCGCTTCCTGCAGAACTTCTACATGCTGCCGGCGCTGATCGCGATGTTGGGCCGCCATCCCTCGAAGCATGCGTCGGCGATTCTCGGCCGACTGATCGCGCGCCTGTGGACCTTGCGGCAAATGTCGGTATCGGTCGCCGGCATGCTGGAGGCCGGCCAATCGCCGACCGTCGAGGGCTCGCTGGTCAAGGACCTCGGCACACTCTACCAGCAGGAGCTGCCCGAGATCGGGCGCGTGCTGGCGTGGTCCGACGCCACCAGCGAAGAGGACATGGCCGACTTCCTCGATATCGCGCAGAACTGCACGCTGCTGGCGCCGGCCTACACCATCCAGGGCGGCACGACGCAGGTGCTGCGCGGCATCATCGCGCGCGGCCTGGGCTTGCGCTGAACACGTCTTCGGGGAGGAGTGATTGGACCCGCAAGCTGATCGGGGTGGCGCACTGGCCGGCCTGAAGGTCGTCGAGTTCGCCGGCGTCGGGCCGACGCCGATGGGCACCATGCTGCTGGCCGACATGGGCGCGGAGGTGGTGACGATCGACCGCACCGAGCCGATCGATCTGGGCAGCCCGAAGACGCCGGGCTTCGACCTGTTGCGCCGCAATCGCCTGGTCGTGAAGTTGGACCTCAAGAACAAGGACGCTCAGGCCTGCGCGCTGGATCTGGTGTCGAGGGCCGACGTGCTGATCGAGGGCTTCCGTCCCGGCGTGATGGAGCGCATGGGGCTGGGACCGGCCGTTTGCCATGCGCGCAATCCCGGCCTGATCTATGCGCGCATGACCGGCTGGGGCCAGACCGGGCCACTGGCCGATCGCGCCGGGCACGACCTCAACTACATCGCGCTGAGCGGCGCGCTGCACGCGATCGGCCGCGAAGGCGCGCCGCCGACGCCGCCCTTGAGCCTGGTCGGCGATTTCGGCGGCGGCGGCCTGTACATGGCCGTCGGCGTGCTCGCCGCCTTGCATGCGCGCCGGCGCACGGGCGCGGGACAGGTCATCGATATCGCCATGGTCGACGGCGCGCTGTCGCTGATGACGGCGTTCTACGGCGGCTACGCGTCCGGGCGCCTGAGCTTGCGGCGCGGTACCAATGTCGTCGATGGCGGCGCGCCCTACTACGACGTCTATCAATGCGCCGATGGCGAATACGTCGCCCTGGCACCCATCGAGCAACGCTTCCGGCGCGAGATGTACGAGAAGCTCGGACTCGATCCCGAGGATTTCGCCGGCAAGGACACGCCGGCCGACCGGCACACGGTGAAACCGAAGCTGGCGGCGATCTTCCGCCAGCGCACCCGGGCGCAGTGGTGCGAGGTCTTCGAGGGCAGCGATGCCTGCTTCGCGCCGGTTCTCTCGGTCGCCGAGACCGCGCGGCATCCCCATCACGTCGAGCGCGGCTCGCTGCCGGTCATCGACGGCGTCGTGCAGCCGGCGCCGGCGCCGCGCTTCCTCGGCACGCCCTCGCCGACGCCGCGCCCACCACGGCGCGAGGGCACCGATACCGATACGGTCCTGCCGCGCTGGGGTGTCGATGCGGCGACCATCGCGCGGCTGAAGTCGATGAAAGTGTTGCTGTAGGAGACTCGCGCATGCTCGCCCATCCGCCCTACACCGACATCGCCGTCTCGCTGAACGATCGCGTGGGCGTGATCGAGATGCGCCGGCCGCCCGACAATTTCTTCGATCGCGCCCTGATCATCCAGCTGCGCGACGCGTTCGAGGCCTTCGATCGCGACGAGGAGTGCCGCGCGCTCGTGCTCTGCGCCGAGGGCAAGAATTTCTGCGCCGGCGCCAATTTCGCCGCCGACGGCCGCGCCGCGGAAGGCGGCGCAGTCCGCCGCCAGCAGGCTGGCTCGACCAATCTCTACAAAGAAGCCGTCCGCCTGTTCCGCATCGGCAAGCCGGTCGTGGGCGCGATCCAGGGCGCGGCGGTCGGTGGCGGCCTGGGGCTGGCGCTGGTGCCCGATTTCCGCGTGACCTGCCCCGAAGGCCGCTTCTGCGCCAACTTCACGCGGCTCGGCACGCATCCCGGCTTCGGCCTGACGGTGACCTTGCCGCGGCTGATCGGCGCGCAGGCGGCGGAGATGATGTTCTACACCGGCGATCGCGTTCCCGGCGACCAGGCCGTGCGGATGGGCCTGGCCGATGTGCTGGTGCCGCTCGCCGAGGTCAGAACGGCGGCGATCGGGCTGGCCACGCGCATCGCGCAATCGGCGCCGCTGGCGGTGAAGGCGACGCGCGCCACGATGCGTCGCGGCCTGGCCGACGCGGTGGAAGCCGCGACCGACCACGAATTCGTCGAGCAGGACTGGCTGTTCCGCACCGACGATTTCCGCGAAGGCGTGCGTGCGATGACCGCCCGCACCCTGCCGGACTTCAAGGGGCGCTGAGACCGCGGGCTGGCGAACGCGTCCAAGGGCCGCTCGAGTCGCTCGAAGTCCGCGCGGCCGTTGATCACACGACGCCGGCCGCGCGCAGCGCCGCAACCTGCGCGGCGGTCATGCCGAGAACCGACGACAGGACGCGCTCGGTATCCTCGCCGTAGTTGGGGCCGGAGCGGCCGGGCATGCCGCCGGGGAAGGCCGGGCTGCGCTCGAGGACGGCAGGGAAGCCCTTCACCGGCCAGGTGCCGAGCTCGGTTTGCGGCAGCTCGACCAGCCAATCCAGATGGCGAAGCTGGGGATCCTTTTCGTAGCGGTCCTCGGCCGTCTGGCAGAGTCCCGCCGGCACGCCGGCGGCCTGCAGACGGGCCATGAGATCCGCGCCGTCGAACGCGGCTGTGGCGCCGGCCATCAAGCCATCGAGAACGTCTTCGTTGGCGCGCCGGCTCGACAATCCGTCGAATCGCGGATCGTCGAGCCACTCGCGACGGCCGAGCACGGTCGCGACCGCGCGCCATTGATCATCGGTGAAAGCGGCGATCGCGACCCAGCGGTCCTCGCCGCGTGTCGGATACGCGCCATGCGGCGCGGCCAGGCGATAGGGCGAACGGTTGCCGTATCGCGACCAGCGGCGGCCATTGACCGAGTGATCGAGCGTGGCGGTTCCCGTCAGGAAGATCCCGACCTCCGCCTGCGAGGCGTCGACGTGGCAGCCGCGGCCCGTCGTCGCCTGCCTGTGGATCGCGGCGAGCGCGGCGGTCGCCAGGTTGTAGGCGCCGAACCAGTCGAGATAGGAGTAACCGATGCCGGCCGGCGGATAGGGGTCGGGCAAGCCGGACATGTCGCTGATGCCGCTGAACGCCTGCGCCGTCGGGCCGAAGGCGCGCGCCCGCCCATAGACGCCGTGCTGGCCGAACCCCGACTGCTGGAGATAGATGATGCGGGGATTGAGCGCGCGCAGGCGGTCGTAGCCCAGCCCCATGCGGTCCATCGTTCCCGGCGAATAGCCCTCGAGCACCACGTCGGCGTTGCGGATCAGGTCTTCCAGGATCCGCTTGCCCTCGGGCTTCTTCAGATCGAGCGATATAGCGAGCTTGCCGGCGTTGATCTCCATGAAAGAGCCGCTGCGATTGAGCCCGCCGCGGGGCGGCGTCGGCATCGTGTCCGTGGCGGCCTGCCGCTCGGCGCGTCCGCCCAGCGGACAGGCCGCCGGACCGAAGCGCATGCCGTCGGCGCGCGACTCATGCTCGACCTTGATCACCTCGGCGCCCAGCGCGGCGAGGAAGCGGCCCGCGCCGGCACTGGCGAGCATCCAGCCGAGATCGACGACACGCACCCCGGCGAGCGCGAAGGGCTTGCCGGTGGGGCCCGCGGTGGTCGCCCCGCGCGCCAGGCCGCAATCCGGCGACAGCGACGGCGGCTTTCGCGGCGTCGCCCATTCCTGCGCGACCGACCGCGTGTGCTCGCCCAGCCGGGGCGGTCGTTGCGCCGGGACCGTCCAGGGCGCATCGGGACTGTACCAGCGCGCCGCGACATAGGTGTACGACGCCCCGACTTCCGGGTGCGGGACGTCGGCGAAGGTGCCGCGCTGGAGGTAGTGCGGATCGCGCGCGTTCTCCTCGGGCCGTCGCACGAGCGCCCATGGCAGCCCGTTGTCCTGCCCGTCGCGCCACAGGTCGGCATCGAAATCCAGGCTGGCCGCGAGCTGGTCGACCAGCTCGCCGACCCTGGCCTCCGCTTGCGCATCGAACCGATCCAACCTGCCGAGGCCCTCGTCCACGCCGTGTTTGGCAAGAACCGCGATGGTTCCGCGTAGCGCGTCGGAGGAGTAGGTCGCCGTGGCGCGCAGATAGGTGCGGTAGGGCAGGAGATATCGCCCGTCCCGGGTCCGCGCGAGAGCCGGCAGGCTCGTCGACGGCATCGAATGACGGCAGGTCTGCCGGAAGTGGCGTTGCCGCAGGAAGATCCAGTTCGGCAGGTCGCTCTCGGTGTTCATGCTGACCGCCTCGTGGATACTCAGCGACACCCGCTGGCCCTCGCCGGTCCGCAGCCGGTGCGCGAGCGCGCCGAGCAGCGCGATGACGCTCATCTCTCCGGCGATGTGATAGGCCTGCCACATCTGCGGCGCGATGGGCGGCGTGGCGTAACGGCCCGACGATTCGGGGTCGTAGCCGCAGTTCATCATGACGCCGCCCAGAGCCAGGTGAACCAGGTCGCTGCCCTTGTAGTCGGCCCACGGGCCGGTATCGCCGAACGGGCTGATCCGCAGATAGATCAGTCGGGGATTGGCCGTTCGCAGTCGTTCGAAGGCGAGATTTCGGTCGGCGAGATACCCGCGCGGACGCGCATCCAGCACGATATCGGCGGCGGACGCGAGCCGCAGGAACGAGTCCTGCCCGTCGGGCTTGTCGAGATCGAGGACGATGGCTCGCTTGCCGAGATTGTAGTGCCAGAAATGCAGGCTCTCCTCCGGCGCCGCCACATCGCCGCGGAATGGCCCGATCCGCCGCGTGGATTCGCCCTCCGGCGGCTCGACCTTCACGACGTCGGCGCCCAGGCCTGCGAGCACCCGGCCGGCATACTCGCCCTTCTCGTCCGCAAGTTCGAGCACGCGGACGCCGTGGAGATAGGCGCCATCGTCGCGGCCTGTGCCAGCCATGTCTCATCTCCCCGACCTTTGATTGTCCAGAACTGTCGCCCGCGTCGCGACCCCGCGACAAGTGGCTACGCAGGCATGGCAGCGTCACGTGGCCGCCGAGGCCCGGTGCATTCCAAGTCTCGCCGGGTCCGCCAGCGATCTCTGCTCATCGTATCGGCAGCTCAGCGAGGTCGCGGCCGGGGCGACGCGCCGGTAGGTCGTCAGCGCGCGACAAAGCGTTGGATCCATGGAAACAACGCGAAGACCAGTTGCGCGGCGAGGCCGAGTTGCGCGCCCGGCGTCTGGTAGGTCGCCAGATGCTCCGCCACCGTTCGATCGAAGCCGAACACCGAGACGGCCAGCTCGCCCAGCATGAGCAGCGCGAAGGCAAGCGCGCCCATCACGAGACGCTCGGCCGTGCGCGGCGGCACGGCGAAGCGACGCACGAGCCACGCGCACGCCATCCATGACAGCGCGAGCATGACGGGCAGCTCGATCAGCACGGCGTTGGTATCGCCCAGGCGCGGTATGACGACCAGCACGCGGACCGTGCCAAGCGCGAAGCCGAGCGCGAACGCGATCAAGAAGTAGAAGAATCCGGCGCGAAGAGACGTTGCCATCTCGCCCTCCTTCGCCGCGCGGATAGCACCCGCGACCAGGCGCGCGCTTAATGTAGATCAATGACCGCCACGCAGTGCCAACGGACATTGCCATGCACGGGAGACTCCGAACATGGCCCTGAACAGACGCATGACGCTTCTTGGCGGCGGCGGTGCCCTGCTTGCCGGCGGGGGCGCCGCGGCGATCAGCTTTCTGCGCATGGGCTCGAGCGAGGCGTACGCCGCGGCGGCGGCCACCTCGCGCACCACGCTGGGCGCGGACCCGGATCTGAAGGAGCTGGTGCGCTTCGCCACACTCGCCGCCAACGGCCACAACACGCAGCCGTGGCGCTTCCGCCTGTCGACGGGCCGCATCGACATCCTGCCGGACTTCACCCGCCGCACGCCGGTGGTCGATCCCGACGATCACCATCTGTATGCCAGCCTCGGCTGCGCCGCCGAGAACCTGTCGGTGGCGGGCACCGCCAGCGGCCGGCGGGGCACGCCGCGTTTCGAGGCGGCGGGCGACGGTTCCGTCGTGTTTGAATTCGGCCCGGGCCCGCGCGAGTCGTCCGCGCTGTTCCAGGCGATCCCGCGGCGGCAATCGACGCGCATGGACTACGACGGCAAGCCCGTCAGCGCCGAGGATCTGCGGATGCTCGCAAGCGCCGCCATGGTGCCCGGCGTCGATGTGGTGTTGATCACGGATCGCCCGCGGCTCGACCGGATGCGCGATCTCATCGTCGCGGGCAACACCGCGCAAGTCACCGACGCCGCTTTCGTGCGCGAGCTGAAGGACTGGATTCGCTTCAATCCGCGCGACGCCCTGGCCAGGGGTGACGGGCTCTACGGCCCCTGCAGCGGCAACCCGACGCTGCCGGCATGGCTTGGTCCGTTCATGTTCGACATGGCGTTCAAGGCCGAAGCGGAAAACGAGAAGATCGCGCGCCAAATGCGGTCGTCCGCCGGCGTCGCCGTGTTCGTCGCCGCGGTCTCGGACCGCGATCACTGGGTACGAGCGGGTCAAGCGTGCCAACGCTTCGCGTTGCAGGCGACCGCGCTGGGACTGAAGCATGCCTTCCTGAACCAGCCAACCGAGGTGCCGCGCCTGCGGCCCGAACTCGCTTCCCTCGTCGGCCTGCCAGGGCGCCGGCCCAACATCGTCATGCGCTTCGGCTACGGCCCGACGATGCCGATGTCGCCGCGCCGCCCGGTCGAGGCGGTGCTGGTCTGAGCCAGCGGGCGTGATGGCGAACCGGCCGGCGTGGCCCTATGCTGCGGCGCATAAACCACGAGGCCCCGCATGATCGTCGAGCAAATCTGGACCGCCAACGCCTATCGCAACTTCAACTACCTGATCGCCTGCCCCGAGACCGGCGAGGCGCTGGCGATCGACCCGCTCGATCACGCGAAGTGCCTGGCGAAAGCGAAGGAGAAGGGCTGGACCATCACCCAGATCCTCAACACGCACGAGCACGGCGATCACACCGGCGGCAACCAGCAGGTGGTCGCCGCCACCGGCGCCAAGGTGCTGGCCCACGCCAACGCCAAGAGCAAGATCCCCGGCATGGATCGCGGGCTGGGCGCCGGCGACGTCATCAAGGTCGGCCGCACGGTCGAGCTGGAGTGCATGGACACGCCCGGCCACACCATGTGCCATATCTGCCTGCGCAGCCACGGCGACAAGCCGGCGCTGTTCTGCGGCGACACGCTGTTCAACGCCGGCGCCGGCAACTGCCACAATGGCGGCCATCCCAACGAGCTCTACAACACCTTCGCCAACCAGCTCGACAAGCTGCCCGAGACCACGCTGATCTATCCCGGCCACGACTACATCGCCAACAACCTCGGCTTCACGCTCGACCGCGAGCCCGACAATGCCAGGGCCAAGGAATTGCTGCCGGCGATGAAGGCGCAGGATCCCAACAACCCGCTGGTCACCACGCTCAAGCTCGAGCGCGAGATCAACACCTTCTTCCGGCTCAGCAACCCCACGGTGATCGCGCGCCTGCGCGAGGCCTTCTCCGATCTGCCGGACAATCCCGATCGAAAGACGGTGTTCGTCAAGCTGCGCGAACTTAGGAACAAGTGGTGAGGCTCAGAGGCTCGGCAGGTTGAGCCCCTTCTCGCGCGCGCAGGCGATCGCGTCCTCGTAGCCGGCGTCGGCGTGGCGCATCACGCCGGTCGCGGGGTCGTTCCACAGGACGCGCTCGACGCGGCGTGCCGCTTCAGGCGTGCCGTCGCAGACGATCACCATGCCGGCGTGCTGCGAGAAGCCCATGCCGACGCCGCCGCCATGGTGCAGCGACACCCAGGTCGCGCCCGAGGCGCAGTTGAGCAGCGCGTTGAGCAGCGGCCAATCCGACACCGCGTCGGTGCCGTCCTTCATGCTTTCGGTCTCGCGATTGGGGCTGGCGACTGATCCCGAGTCGAGGTGGTCGCGCCCGATCACGATCGGCGCCTTCAGCTCGCCGCTGGCCACCATCTCGTTGAAGGCGAGGCCCAGGCGGTGTCGATCGCCCAGCCCGACCCAGCAGATGCGCGCCGGCAGGCCCTGGAACTTGATGCGCTCCCTGGCCATGTCGAGCCAGCGATGCAGATGGGTGTTGTCGGGCAGCAGCTCCTTCACCTTGGCGTCGGTGCGATAGATGTCCTGGGGATCGCCCGATAAAGCGGCCCAGCGGAACGGCCCGATGCCGCGGCAGAACAGCGGCCGGATATAGGCCGGCACGAAGCCCGGGAAGCTGAAGGCGTCGTCGACACCCTCCTCCAGCGCCATCTGCCGGATGTTGTTGCCGTAGTCGACCGTCGGTACGCCGAGCTTGTGGAACGCCAGCATCGCGCGCACATGCCCGGCCATCGATTGCTTCGCGGCTTTGGCTACAGCGGCAGGATCGCTGGCGCGGCGCGCTTCCCAGTCGGCGAGCGCCCAGCCCTTGGGCAGGTAGCCGTTCACCGGATCGTGCGCCGAGGTCTGGTCGGTGACGCAATCCGGCCGCACGCCGCGGCGCAGCAGCTCGGGCAGGACGTCGGCGGCGTTGCCGAGCAGCGCCACCGACACGGCCTTCTTTTCCGCCGTCGCCTTGCCGATGATCGACAGCGCCTCGTCGAGATCCTTGGCCTGCACGTCGACATAGCCGGTGCGCAGGCGGAACTCGATGCTGCTGGGCCGGCATTCGATCGCCAGGCACGACGCGCCGGCCATGGTCGCCGCCAGCGGCTGCGCGCCGCCCATGCCGCCCAGCCCCGCGGTCAGGATCCAGCGGCCGGCGAGGCTGCCGCCATAGTGCTGGCGCGCCATCTCGACGAAGGTCTCGTAAGTGCCCTGCACGATGCCCTGGCTGCCGATGTAGATCCACGAGCCGGCCGTCATCTGGCCGTACATCATCAGCCCCTTGCGATCGAGCTCGTTGAAATGCTCCCAGGTGGCCCAACGCGGCACGAGGTTGGAGTTGGCGATCAGCACGCGCGGTGCATCGGCATGAGTGCGAAAGACACCCACCGGCTTGCCGGACTGAACCAGCAAGGTCTCGTCGGCCTCCAGCGTGCGCAGCGCCGCGACGATGCGGTCGAACGCACCCCAGTCGCGCGCCGCGCGGCCGATGCCGCCATAGACCACGAGCTCGCCGGGCTTCTCGGCGACATCGGGATCGAGGTTGTTCATCAGCATGCGCAACGGCGCCTCGGTCAGCCAGCTCTTGGCGCTGAGCGTGTTGCCGCGCGGCGCCCGCACGATGCGGGCATTGTCGATGCGGGTCATGGGACCTCCCTGGGATCGAGCGGTGGCAGGACGCCATCACCGACGGCCCGGATAAGGGCGCCTTCGGCCACCAGCTTCGTCGCCGCCTGGATATCGGGATGAAAGTGACGATCGTCCTCGAGATGCGGCACGCGTGCGCGCAGCAGGCCGCGCACCGCCTCGAGCGGCGGGCTCGAGGCCAGCGGACGATGGAAGTCGCAGCCCTGCGCGGCGGCCAGCAGCTCGATGCCGACGATGGAGGCGGCGTTGGCCGCCATGTCGAGCAGGCGCCGCGCGCCATGCGCGGCCATCGAGACATGATCTTCCTGGTTGGCCGAGGTGGGGATCGAATCGACACTGGCGGGATAGGCGCGCTGCTTGTTCTCCGACACCAGCGCCGCGGCCGTCACCTGCGGGATCATGAAGCCTGAGTTCAGCCCGGGTCGCGGCGTCAGGAAGGCGGGCAGGCCCGACAGCGCCGGATCGACCAACATGGCGATGCGCCGCTCGGCGAGTGAGCCGATCTCGCAGATCGCGAGCGCGATGATGTCGGCGGCGAAGGCTACCGGCTCGGCGTGGAAGTTACCGCCCGACAGGGCCTCGACCGTGTCGGCGAAGATCAGCGGGTTGTCGGTCACGCCATTGGCCTCGGTCTCCAGCGTGACGGCCGCCTGGCGCAGGATGTCGAGCGCCGCGCCCATCACCTGCGGCTGGCAGCGCAGGCAGTAGGGATCCTGGATGCGCTCATCGCCCACGAGGTGCGAGGCGCGGATGGCCGAGCCGGCCATCAGGCGGCGCAGTGAATCGGCGGCGGCGATCTGGCCGCGATGGCGACGCAAACGATGGATGCGCGGATCGAACGGCGCGTCCGAGCCGCGCGCCGCGTCGGTCGACAGCGCGCCGGTGATCAGCGCCGCACTAAAGACAGCCTCGGCCTCGAACAGGCCGGCGAGCGCATAGGCCGTCGAGAACTGTGTGCCATTGAGCAACGCCAGCCCCTCCTTGGGTCCCAGGCGCAACGGCGCGAGCCCGGCGCGCGCCAGCGCTTCTGTCGCAGGCACGACCGCGCCATCGACGATGAAGGCGCCGACGCCGATCATCGCCGCGCTCATATGCGCCAGCGGCGCAAGATCGCCCGACGCGCCGACCGAGCCCTGGCACGGCACGACGGGCGTGAGCCCTTTCACGAGCAGCGCCTCGAGCAATCTCACCGTCTCCTCCCGCACACCCGAGGCGCCCTGCGCCAGGCTGGCGAGCTTCAGCGCCATCATCAGACGCGCAACGGCCACGGGCATCGGCGCGCCGACACCGGCGGCGTGCGACAGCACGATGTTGCGTTGCAGGGTCTCGAGGTCGGCGGCCTCGATGCGCACGTTGGCGAGCTTTCCGAAGCCGGTGTTGATGCCATAGACCGGCGCGCCCTTGGCGACGATGGCCGACACAGTGCGCGCCGATAGCGCGATGGCGTCGAAGGCGGCGGGCGCGAGCGACACCGAGGCGCCGCGATAGATCGCGCGCCAGCTGGCCAGCGGAACCGCGCCGGGCGACATCACGATCTCAGCCATGCGCTCCTCCATTGCCCGCCAGGGTCATCGCATGTGGCCCTGGTACGACCCGACCTCATGCTGAGGAGGCCGCGCTTGCGGCCGTCTCGAAGCATGGGCCACACGCACCGAGCCTGTTGCCCACCCTTCGAGACGCGCCCGTTGGGCGCTCCTCAGGGTGAGGTCGAGGCCTCATGCGATCCTCTCCATTGCCTATAGGTGATATTATGTCTATACATAATCATATGTCCAGTGCCTCTCTTCACCAGCGAATTCTTGGCGACATCGAGGGCCGCATCCTGTCGGGCGCCTTGCCGCCCGGCGCACGCATTCCGACCGAGCAGGAACTCGCGGCGGCGTATGACTGTTCGCGCATGACAGTCAGCAAGGTCCTGACGATGCTGGCCAATGCCGGCCTCGTCGAACGGCGCCGCAAGGCCGGTACCTTCGTGCGCCAGCCAAGCTCGCAGGCCGCGATCCTCGAGATCCACGACATCAAGGCCGAGGTGCTGGCGCTCGGACAGGCCTATCGCTTCGAGATGATGCGCCGGGCGACGCGCAGCGGCGGTGGCGGCGATCGCGATTTCCTGGGAGGGCGCGGCAGCGGACGCCTGTTGGATATCACCGGCCGCCATTTCGCCGGACGCAAGGTGTTCTGCCTCGAAGAACGTCAGATCAATCTCAAGGCGGTGCCGCAGGCCGAGATGGAGGACTTCGTCGACGTGTCGCCGGGCCGCTGGCTGCTCGACACGGTGCCGTGGACGGAAGCCGAGCATCGCATCCACGCCGCGGGTGCTACCCGCGCCGAAGCGCGCGCCCTTGCGGCCGACATCGGCACGCCCTGTCTCGTCGTCGAGCGCCGCACGTGGCGCGGCAAGACACCGATCACGCTGGTTCGCCTGCTGTATCCGGGCGATGCGCATCGGCTCGTGGCCCACTTCAAACCGCTGCGGACGTAAGACCTTCGACGCGGATTTCCTCCGGATTTCACGTTCGTTCGCGGCTGGCGGGCATAGGCTTCCGGTGGCAACAACCGGGAGGAAGCAACCATGACGCAGCAGCAGACCCGCCGCAGCGTGGTCACGGCCCTGGGCGCAGTCGCCCTCGCGGCACCCGTGATCGCGCGAGCGCAGACATCGCCGGCACCCGCGCCCGCTGTCGCCGCGCCGGCCAGCACGATCACCCAGCCGCCGCGCGATTTCGGTCCCGGCGGCGCGCCGACGACCTACTTCCGTGATCCCGACATGATCACCGTCGATCCGGCGTTCAACGGCATCACCCAACCCAACGCCGCCATCGTGCGGCTATGGACCGGCGCGCTGTGGTCGGAAGGCCCGGCGTGGAACGCGCAGGGTCGCTATCTGCTGTGGAGCGACATCCCCAACAACCGCCAGATGCGCTGGCTGGAGGATGACGGCCATGTCAGCGTCTTCCGTCTGCCGTCGAACAACAGCAACGGCAACACCTTCGACTTCCAGGGCCGTCAGCTGTCCTGCGAGCACCTGACGCGTCGCGTCGTGCGCTACGAGCTCGACGGCTCGGTCACGGTGCTGGCCGACAACTACCAGGGCAAGCGGTTCAATTCACCCAACGACGTGGTGCCGCATCCCGATGGCAGCTACTGGTTCACCGATCCGCCGTATGGCGGCCAGCTCTACGAAGGCACACCGGATACGCCGGGCGGACCGAGCAACGCGCGGGGCAAGCTGAAGCCGACCTTGGGCCAGCCGCCGGGCATGGGCTCGACGCGCCGCGAGCTGCCGACCAATTGCTACCGCATCGATCCCGGCGGTCGCGTCGACCTGGTGCTCACCGAGGAGCAGGTGCCCGATCCCAACGGCCTGTGCTTCTCGCCCGACTTCACCAAGCTCTACGTCGCCAGCACCGGCAAGGGACCGGGCGACACCGGTCCCGGCGGCAAAGGCGACATCCACGTCTTCGATGTCGGCGCCGACAACAAGCTGAGCGGCGGCAAGCTGTTCAGCGACTGCATGGTCGACGGCATCAAGTGCGGTCCCGACGGACTGCGCTGCGACGTCGACGGCAATGTCTGGTGCTCCAGCAATGCCGGACGCAATCTCGGCTACAGCGGTGTCGTCGTGCGCGCGCCCGACGGCAAGCTGCTGGGCCGCATCCGCCTGCCCGAGGTCTGCGGCAACATCTGCTTCGGCGGACCCAAGCGCAACCGGCTGTTCATGGCGGCGAGCCAGTCGCTCTACGCCGTCTACGTCGGCACGCAAGGCGCCGCGCCGGGCTAACCGCTTCCTCCGGCGCCAGGGCGATCGCAGATTTACTGGGCCTGCTCGCGGTATGGGGCGCGAGCCTGGCGCACGGCGCGCATTTCGACGTGGACGCGGCGTGCGGTCAGGCCTGTCGCGGGGCTTGCTCGCTCGTGTGACGCACCGGAAAAACAATGCTGAAAGTGAACCCCTGGTGCGCGTAGTCGGCGGTCACGACCGCCTCGAGCTGCGCGGCGCTGGCCTCGATGAGCTGGGAGCCGAATCCACGCCGCGCCGGCTGGGCGGCCGGCGGGCCGCCATGCTCCTCCCATCGCAAGGTGACCTCTGACCCGTCGGCAGTCTCCGCGAGAGTCCATTCGATCGACACGCCGCCGCCCGTCCTCGACAGGGCGCCATGCTTCAGCGCGTTGGTAAGCAGTTCGTGCAGCACGAGCGCCAGGGTGATCGAGATTTCGCCGGGCAAGTCGACGGGCGGGCCGGCGGCCTTGACCTGGCCGATATCGCCGACAAATGGCTTGATCGTCGCGCGGACGATCTCGCCGAGCGGTACGCCCTGCCAGGAACGCTCGGCCAGCAGTCCATGAACGCTGGCTAGCGAGGCCAGCCGGGCGGAGAAGACTTTCTCGAACTCCTGCGGGTTGGGCGTGTTGCGCAAGGTCTGCCGGGCGATCGACTGGACCACGGCCAGGGTGTTCTTGATGCGATGGTTGAGCTCGCCGATCAGCATCTGCTGTCGTTCCTCGCCCTGCTTGAGCGGCGTGATGTCGATCAGGACGCCGATCACTCTCACGACGGCGCCGGCTGCGTCCTTGACGGCTCGCCCCCGATCCATCACCCAGCTCACCGCGCCGTCGCCGCGCACGATGCGGAATTCCAACTCGTACTGATCGTGTTCGCCCCGCAGAATGGCGCCCATCGCGGCAGAGACGCGCTCGCGATCGTGCCAGTGCATGAAGCTTTTCGCCCGTTCGAGCGTGACGTCTCCATCGACATCGGTACCGAGAATTTTACGCAACTGCGGGGACCAGTTCACCACGCCCCGCCGCACGTCGAAGTCGTGCATGCCGAAGGCGGCGGCGTCGGCGGCGTCGCGCAGCCGACGTTCGCTCTCGCGCAGCTGGTTGGTGCGTTGCTCGAGGTCGTCCTGCGCCTGGCGCAAGGCGGCGGTGACCACTCTCGCCTCGGTCAGGAAGAACGACGGCGTCCGGTTGATCCGATCGCCCCGCCCAAGCGCCGTCACGAACGAGGCCACGTCGGCCAGAGGCCGCGTCAAGGCGCGACCGAAGAGGATCCCCAGGCCGATCGCCAGCATCACCGCGCCGATGCCGACCCCGGACCACAGCCAGAGCGTTTTTCGCAGCGCGTCGTTGACTTCGGCGAGCGGGGCGTTCACCGCCACCTGCCAGCCCGAGATGGTCGAAACCGCGATGGCGCGTAGCACCTTCTCGTCGTCCATGTTCGTCGTGCTGAAGATCCTGCTGGGCGGATTTCTCAAGCGATCCGGCAAAGTCCGACCGACGAAGCGCTCGCTATCGCGCGAACGGGCCAACACCACGCCTCGACGATCGGTGATCGTCGACGTCCAGCCTGGAGCCAGCCGCTGCGCCGCGAGTACGCCAATCAGGTCCTGGGCGTGGAAACCCAGGACCAGGACATACTTGACCTCGCCGCGTTCGTTCAGGATCGGCAGATTGACGTTGAAGACCGGCCTTCGCGTGACCAGGCTGATGAAGAGGTCGGAGACCTGGGACTTCTTGGTTTCGATCGCCCTGAGCGCGGTGGGTGGGTCGCCGGTGCGCGTCGGGGCCGACCCGTAAGGGACGAAAGTGTTGAGGATCTGCCGAAGGTCGGGGGCGACGAGAATGACGAACGCCTGATCCTCCATAGCCAACTTCGCCTGCTCGTGGAACGCCTCGTACTTGCTCTCGGTCAGCAGCGGCGAGGTCGCCAGGGTGCGCAGGATGGTGATACGCCGGTCGATATCGCGATCGACGTCCGCGGCCAGCGCGTCGGCGACCTGCAGCATGTAGGATTCCAGCTTCTGGCGCTCGAGCGAGAACGAGCGGTCGATCATGACGCCGAGCGCGATCAGGAACGGCAGCATGATCGCCGCGCCATAAGCGATCAGATGGGCGGCGGCGGAGAACGACGCGCGGCTGCGTTGGCTCGGCTGCAGGCCGGCCATCAGTCGGGGCGCTGGGCGATGGCCTGCTCCAAGCCGGCGCGCAGCTGGGCGAGATGGTACGGCTTGGACACGACCGGCGCGGCGGCGTGACGTCCGGGCATCGAGGGCTGGCCGTAGCCAGTCGTGAAGACGAACGGAATGCCGCGCGCGGCGAGGATGTCGGCGACCGGATCGCTGCGTTCGCCGCGCAGATTGACGTCGAGCACCGCGACGTCGATGTCGAGATCGTGCGCCATCGCCAAGCCGCTCTTGAGGGACGCCGCGCTGCCGGCCAGCCGGCAGCCCAACTCTTCGAGCATGTCGGTGAGCGTCATCATGAGGAGCGCCTCATCCTCGACCAGCAGAACGCGCGCGTTCGTCAACATCATGCGATTCCCGGATTTTCAGCCCCATCTCGCTCGGGCCACTGGCCTGCCATTTCTAGCCCAAGCGGCGACGTCCGCCTAGCAGCGATGCGCGGCGGCTGACGCGGCGACGGGCAATCCGGAGTTGTATGCCAGCGTGTGACCACGGCATTGGAAATCGGCCTTTTAGCCGACTCCATGGCGAACCAGTTCTGAGGGATGTTCCCGTCGGCGACGAGTTGGCCAGGCGCCGCGCTGTCCTCCGCGTTCAGCTCAATGCTTTTCGAACGCTCACTCAAGTCCCCAGAGAATAGCATCCGCTTTCCGTGGCCCCCAAGACCCCTCGCTACGCTGCTCGGGGTAACAATCGTGGCTCACACTCCAGCGATAGTTGGCACCTAGTTCGGCTCAAGTCCGCGAGCCGGGGTCGCCATCAGCAGGTCGCGTACGAGTTGGCAGGCGATCTCCGGCCGCATGCGCACGCCGATGACGTCGCCGGCGTCGCTGACCAGCGCGCCGAAGATCGAATCATCGGCGGGGTTCACCTGGAAGGCGGCCGACGACACGTCGACCGGCTGGCAGTTGACGGTTCGCGCTTCGGCGTCCGGAGCGCCGGGCTCGGCGCCCTGTCGCTTGACCATCTCGTTCGCCGCTTCGCAGAGCCGCGAGATGAAGGAGGTGAACTCGCTGAAGTCCGCCACGCACTCCATGACATGCTGCTTCTGGTCGATGAAAACCATCTGACAGCGCGATCCGTCTTCGCTCATGGCGAGACGGAACAGGGCGACTTGCGAGGGGATATCCATGTTCGGCCTCCAATCTGCCGTATCCATCAACGGCGCCCGTCGCCGGGCGTTGCCGGAGGGGGCTCCTGAAGTCATATCGAGGCTGGCAACCGTTCCGCAAAAGTCATGGGCGCGGGCCGACACAGCCCGCGCCCATGCGAATCAGCGCGACGGATATCGCACTACAGGCGCTGGGACCTCTCGAAGACGCCGACCTGCCGCTCGGCTTCCTCGCGCGTGATGCCGTAACGTGTCTGGATCTTGCCGACCAGCTGGTCGCGGCGACCCTCGATCTCGAGCAGGTCGTCGTCGGTCAGCTTGCCCCATTGCTCCTTCACCGCCCCTTTGGTCTGCGACCAGCTTCCCTTCATCTTCTCCCAGAAGGGCGACGGCGCGGTCGTGGTCGGCGGCGGCACGGTGGTTGTCTGCGCCAGTGCGGGCGCGACCACGACGGTCGACAGAGTCACGGCGATCGCCAAAGCGAGATGACGCATCATGGAACTCCATGCTTGAAGCGGCCGCTTCGAGCGCGGCCTCCCGGAAGAAACTCATGCCCGGAGGCGCGGTTCCGCATTGATCGCGGCGCGGGAACCCATCTGATGCAGCGCCCGTTCATCCGCCACGGGCCGATCGACGTCGCGCATGCGCGTCGGGTCCGGATCAACCGATCCAGCGCAACTCGAGGACCACACCATGACTGATCTGACCACGCCGACTGGCGGCAATCTGATCGCCGCCGAACGTATCAACGGCACCAATGTCTACAACCTGAGGGGCGAGAAACTCGGTCACGTCGAGGACATCATGATCGACAAGGCGACGGGCAAGGCGATCTACGCCGTCATGTCCTTCGGCGGCTTCCTGGGCATCGGCGAGAAGCAGCATCCGCTGCCTTGGTCGACCCTGAAATACGACCAGCGGCAGGGCGGCTATGTCGTCGATCTCGACCGCAAGTTGCTCGAAGCCGCCCCGACCTACGAGGGCAAGGACTTCGCATGGACGCCCGATTACGGGCGGCAGGTCGACAAGTACTACAACGTGCCGACGTACTGGCTCTGATGATCCATTAAACGTCAACGGGCGGCCGAAAGGCCGCCCGTTTCATATGGGACCAGCGGCCACCTGGCGCTCACATCACCGAGAAAATCAGGGCGGTCAGTACGACTCCGAGCAGGACGGCGGCCATGAAATCGAGGTAGTCGTTGTGCTCCCACGCATTGGTCGCGTCGTCACGATGTGCCGCCGATGGTTGGGCGGATGTCGTCGGTCGCAGAGCCATGGACCACTCCCTCGCTATGTCGCGACTTAACGCCGCCGCGCGATCAGGGTTGCGGAGCGGCGCGCCTAAGTCGGCAACGGGAACCGCACGACGACCTTGGTGCCGCCACCGGATCCTCGCTGGATCTCCGCCTCACCACCCAATTGCATGGCCAAGCCCCGTGTCAGGGTTAGTCCGAGACGTCCGGCGTCCTGGCCTGTGACAATTCCGTCAGGAATCCCCACCCCGTTGTCCTCAATGGCGAAATCGACCATGTCGCCGGATTGGGTGGCCTGGATAGAGATCGCCGGAGCCTCGACGCCCGCGAAGGCGTGCCTGAACGCGTTGGTGACGGCTTCGGTGACGATGAGGCCGACGGGAATCGCCGTGTCGGGGCCGACCGCCATGACGGGCGCGCGGATATCGAAACGGATGTTCTTCGGGGCGGGATTGTCGGGATTCATCGAAAGCTGGCGCACCAGGTCGTTTATGAAGGCTTGGAAATCGACCTGCGCCCAGCTTGTCCGCTCGTACAGGTGACGATGCAGGACGGAGAGCGCGAGAATCCGATTCTGCGCGTCGGAAAAGTGGCGACGAGCGCGCGGCGAGCGAATCTTGTCGGCCTGCAGGCTGAGCAGGCTGGATATCATCTGCAGGTTGTTCTTCACCCGGTGATGGACCTCTCGCAGCATGTGATCGCGCTGATCGAGGCTGGCGCGCAGGTCCTGCTCGCGCGCGCGGATGGCGCCCGCCATCACGGCGATGTCGGCCGCCAGCGATCGCATTTCCGGTGGTCCGGTACCGCCGGGCTGCGGCGCGTCCTCGCCACGCGCTATCGCCGCGGCGAAGCGGCGGATCGGTCCCAGCGGCCGAATACACCAACGGCCGGCGCCGAACCACAGGGCGGCGAGGGCCACGAGCGACGCCAGCACGATCAGCGCGAAATCGAGCCACGAGCCATCGGGATTTACGCCGACGGCGCCCGCCGGAATCGCCGCCAACATCAGGGGAGCGTCGGGCCCGAAAGCGAGTAGACGAAACTCGTAGGTCGAGCCATCGCCGCCTTCGCCACGAAGCGCGTCGCGGCGATCCTCGATCGCCAGCCGCAGCTGGTCTCGCGATGGCAGGACGTTCGCACCGCCGAGCGAGCGTCCCTGTCGATCTATCAGCGTCAGCCAAACAGGCGGCGAACGGCTGGTCTCGGTATTGCCCGGGATCGTCCAGGCGATGCCGATCCCGACCAAGCCGGCGAATTGTCCATCGCGCGCAAGACCGACGGCGGCCGGCAAGACCAGCGGATTGGCCAAGCCGGTCGCCGGCTGCGAGGAGACGACGACCTCGGCACGCCCGCGAACCCGCGGCAGCAGGCCTTCGAAACCGACGCCGGGATCGGGTGAGGTCGAACAGCGGTGCGCCCCCTGCGGATCGACGAGCGCGATTAGCGCGAAGCGTTCGCCGAGGTGGCGCAGCAGACGACGCAGATAGTCCTCGCATCGCGCCAGCTCGTCGGGCGACAGCGTCTCGTTGGTCCAGCGAGACACGTCGCGATCCTCGCGCAAGGTCGACAGCGCACGACGCGCTCCCTGTAGCGCCTCGCGCCACGGCAGGACGGCAACCTCGACGGCGTTGGTGACGAATTCGCCGCGCACGCGACGCAGGTCGCGCTGCTTCTCAATCGCCCACCAGCCCGACAGCGCGATGATGGGCAGCAACAACGCGGCCAGCAGAACCACGAATCGGGTGCGCACGGTCCATGAATTCATCGACGCGCTCCGCACGGCGGACTGCGCTTGAGCGGCGACGTCACGGCGCCCAACCGCGATGGTCGCGCCCACATGCGCCTACCTCCCCGGATGATCAGATCGTAACGCTGTTCAGCGCCTGCGCCATCGCGGTCCGGAGCAGATCCGGATCGAAGGGCTTGGTGATGACAAAGACCGGCTCGACGCCGCTGCCCGTCAGCAGCCGCTCCGGAAAGCCGGTGACGAAGATCACCGGCACCGGGAGATGCTTCATGATCTCGCGGACCGCGGCGATGCCGTTGTCGCTGCCCTTGAGCTGGATATCGGCGAGCACGAGATGGGGCGAGTGCTTGCGCGCCAAATCGACCGCGTTTTTCTCAGTGGCGGCGATGCCCACCACTTGATGGCCGGCGTTCTGCACGATCTTCGCCACGTCGAGCGCGATCACCGCCTCGTCCTCGATCACCAGAACGCGCACCGACGCGACGCGGCGCAGTTCGTCGCGCGCCTGGGTCAGCGCCGACTCGGCCTCGGCCCGGCTGACATTGAGGATGCTCGCGGCGTCCTCGATCGAGAAACCCTCAAGCGCCGTCAGCAGCAGCATCTGACGCTGCAGCAGGGGAATCTCGCCGAGTTGCGCCTTCAGCCGGCCAGGCACCCCGTCGGCCGCCAACTCGCGCTCCTCGAGCACGTCGAAGGGTTGGCGCAGACGGTAGAACAGGCTGAAGATCTTCTGCTTGGTATCGTACTGTGCCGCTTCGAGCGGCTCCCCAAGCAAAACTTCGGCGCACAGCCGCACCCATTCGTCGCCGCGCTTCTGCGACCCTGTCAGCGCGCGCGCATAGCGACGAAGGAATGGCAGTGTCGACGCGAGCGTGTCCGGCAGAGCTGTTTTGACCTGTTCCAATCGAACCCCCGTAACTGCTGCCCGTGACGTGGCAGTTAACCGGTGTTTTCCGGCATCACAAACTTGTGTTTGGCACACATCGAAGACCTAACACCCCCTGACCGACCTTCGTGAACGCTGTTAACCTCCGATGCCATATATCTTAACGTCCTTCGACCCGTCGGGTTCCATGAGACATTGGAACTCTCAAATTAATCAACGAAATGGCAGCTTTGCGCCGCCGCACCCTTGGCCAAGCCGCGGACCCGTCCTACATGCCCGCTACCGGTAACTTCAGGTGGAGGACGGCATGGACACGGTTCGCTCGAATCTGAACTCGGTCGATGACTTTCATGAGCAGTTGAAGGCGATCCTGCCGCGTCTTCGGCTCTACGCTCTCTCACTCACCCACGACCGCGACCGCGCCAACGACTTGGTGCAGGAGACCGTTCTCAAGGCGCTCGCCGCTCGTGCGAGCTTCCAGCCCGGCACCAATTTCTCCGGCTGGATGTTCCGCATTCAGCGTAACGAGTTTATTTCCAGTCTTCGTCGCCTGAGGCCGACGGTCCCCATCGACACCGCCGTGGCCGATTCGCTGACGCAGCGCGCGACGCAGGAAAACGGTCTGGTGATGCGCGAATTCCTCAACGCCTTCGGTCAGCTGTCGGCCGGCCAGCGCGAGGCGCTTGTGCTCGCCGTGGTCGAGGGTCAGCCTTACGACGCGATCGCCGCCCATGCCGGCGTCTCGATCGGTACCATCAAGAGCCGCGTATCTCGGGCTCGCGCCACCTTGGCGCGCCTGCTTCTGGACCCGGAGGAATCTGACGCAACGGACTCCACCGACCGCGCGATCGCGCGCAACGAGAGCCGGTCCCGCGACGACGATGCGCGCTCCTCACTGACGCTATGATATGGTAACGTCAGGATCGTGCATTGTGCTTTAGGTCAAGGGCATCTCCGATCGGCTGACGCAACTCGAGTCGCCCGCCGATCGGGCCGTCCTTCTCAGGCGGAAAAGGAAAAGAGTCCTTCAGACGAGCCATGGCGAACGCAGACAAGCCCCCAGGCGGCGGCGAAGTGGTTGGGCTCGCGGCCGAAGAGCAGCCGTTCGACAGATGGCTTCGAAAGCAGTTGCACGCCATGTACGACGATGTCGTCAGCGAGCCCTTGCCACCCGATCTCGTGAGCCTCATCGACCAGGACGCCGAGCGCGCGCGTCAGGAGGCGGCGGCCGATGCTTCCGCGGCTCCCGGATCGCATTCGCCCCCATCGTCAAAGACACCCTGACGGCTGGCGAGGCGCCGAGCTCGGGTTGGTATCATCCCACCCCTCATCCGCATCGAGAACAGCCCGATCGCGCTGGCCAGGCCCCGGCCAGCTTAGGCGACGGTCTTCGCCCGGCTACCGGATGACGGCCGTGAGCGTCGACACGGAAGTCGGCCCGGGACAGAGCGGAGTGTCGATCTACGAACCATCACCAGATTGGCGTTGAGCGGCCTTGCTTTCCGCACCGCGTCGCCTGAACCAGCTCGGGATCATCTTGAAGCGCTCGGACCAGCGCGCGATTGGAACATCCGCCACCAGTCGGGCGCCGCCCGTGCGACGCGCGAGCACGATCTTTCGGCTGTGGAACACCTCGAGCTCCGGCCGATGGCCGACGCTCAGGATGGTCGCTTCCTTCAGCTCCTCGCAGATCAACGCCATCAGCGCATCCTGACTATTGGGATCCAAGGCTGAGGTCGCCTCATCGAGCACGATGATGTCGGGCCGATGCAGGAGCGCGCGCGCAAAGGCGAGCCGCTGCTTCTCGCCGCCGGATAGCGTCTGATCCCAGGCCGATTCCTCCAGGAGCCGATCGACGAGATGGCCCAGCCCGACCGCGGTCAGCACTTCGCCGACCCGCTCGACCGGCCACTCCTCGGCCGACGCCGGATAGGCAGCGGCGCGCAGCAAGGTGCCCGTGGGAACGTAGGAACGCTGCGGCAGCAGGAAAAGCTGTAGATCCTTGCCGATCTCGATCGTGCCGCCGCCCCAGGGCCACAAGCCGGCGATCGCGCGCACCAACGTGCTCTTGCCGGTCCCGGATTCGCCCGCGAACAGCACTCGTTCACCGGCGACGATCACCGCTTCGGTGTCGTCGACCACCATCGTTCCGTCGTCGAGGGTGATATGGACGTCGACGAGGCGCAGCGCCGCGTCCTCGGTCACGCCGCGCTGGATGCGATCGACGCCTTCGCCTCGCTCGGCCCGCTCCAGCGCTTCGAGGGAGATCATCAACGAGGCGATGCGGCGTGCGCCGGCGCTCCAGTCCGCGAGGCGCGGGTAGTTGTCGACCAACCAGCCGAAAGCGCTCTGCACGATCATGAAGGCGGACGCCGCCTGCATGACGGTACCCAGCGACATCGAGCCGTCGAGAAACTTGGGCGCGGTCAGCAGGATGGGAACGACCGCCGCCGCGAGGTGGCTGCCCTGCGACACGACGGTCGTGCGCATGTGCTGGCCGCAGATCTGCTTCCAGCAACGCAGCACTTTCGCCATCTGCCGATCGATACCGGCGCGTTCCTCGGTTTCGCCCCCGAGCAATGCGATGCTTTCGCCATTCTCGCGGACGCGGGTCAGGGCGTAGCGATATTCGGCTTCGGCCTGGTTCTTGTTCTCCGACACCATGACGAAGCGACGCCCGATGATCATCATCGCCAGGCTGGCGACGGCGGCATAGATGACCGCCGCGACCACGAGAAAGCCGGGAATGGTGAAAGTGGAACCGTCGATCGGGATCGTCAGTGAGCCGCCGATGTTCCACAGCACCACGATGAACGTCGCCGCCGAGAGCAGGGCGGACAGAAGGCCCGTGGCGAAATCCACCGGCGCGTCGGTGGCGACGCGCAGATCCTCGGCGATCCGGTACTCCGGGTTCTCGTGCTGACCTCTGACCAGGTTGAGCTGGTAATAGCGCCCGTTGGCCAACCAGCCGTCGAGAACCTTCTCGTTCAGCCATGCCCGCCAGCGCCGTTGCGTCGTCATGCGCAGGAACACGGCGATGACGCCGCAAGCGACGCTTGCCGCCGCCAGCGGCACGAAGAGCATCGCCATCTGCCAGACGGTCGCCGCGTCGCGTCTTTCCAGAGCGTCGAAGATCGCCTTGTTCCAGCGATTGATGCCGTACTGCGCGGCGAGCGTGAGCAACACGATGACCAGCAGACTGAAGGTGAGCCACCACGCCCACCGATACCCTTCCTTGCCCCAGAAGCCGCGGGCGCGGCGCCACCACACCCCGATCAAGACGCGCCGGTAGGTACCTTCGCGCTGCTCCGGGGAGTCCTCGTCCGAGTTGCTGGCGACGGGATCTGAGAGGGGTTCCGCCCTGGCGGCGGTTTCGGTCATTGCGTTTCTCCCGCGCCCATGACGGAGGGACACCCTCCCGCCGCCACGGACTCCCTTCGGTCACAGAAGAAACGCTTTCGGGGCCGATTCGATCCCCGACGTCGAGCTATGCGACGGCGGATGGGATGTCAGCCCGGCGTCTGGATCTGACAGTCGATCCGGTCGACGAAAAACTCGGTACGCGGACCGTACACGAACATTCCCAAGCGCTCGCCCGGGCCCGCCGGACCAGTCATGACGCGTGTCGCCAGGACGGGCTGCCCACCATTGCTAAAGCTGCAGTTCACCACCGGTTCGATCGCCATGGGGCTGTTGTTGGTGAGGTAGGCCACGGCCACCCACCGACGGCCCGGATCGGCAAACAGCGACGGCAGGTCCATGGTCATTGCCGGCACGTTCGTGTTCGGGCCCGACGTGATCGGAACAGTACCGAGGACTCGCGGGCGAACGTACTGAACCACCGCGACCGGAACTCCACCACCCTGCGCACGCGGCTCGAACGCTCGATCGTCATACGGCACCGGCGCGCCGTCCTTGCCCACGTTGTCCGGCGTCCAGACCTTTCCGGTAACGGGGTCGCGGAATTCGGGGTAGCCCGACGGCATCGTATTGGTCTGGGCTCCGGTCGCGCTAGCAACAACCAGCAGGAGCAGCGACAAAGCACAAGTCCGGCCTTTGATATTCATGGCGTATCTCCATCCATGGCAGCCGGCTAGACCGCCGGCAGACGAATCCGTCGAAAGCATAGGAGACAACGTCGACGGGAAACGCCGGTTCCCGCCCACTCAGAATGCCTGCATCCGAACCGATTCGTGCGTGGCGCTCTCAAGGGCCGCCGACCGCGCGTCAGGAGGCGGCCGATCCTTCCGCGCCCGCCACGGTGCCCGAAAAATCCTGATCGTACGCGAAGCCCAACTCGCGGGGCGCCCGCACCTCCTCCGGAATCAGAAACAGGCCCATGTCACGCGCCACGCGTCCGCATTGCTGACAGCTTGAGAGCACGTTGAGCGGTACGGCCAGCAGCAAGCCGGCGCAGACCGGCGCAACCCAGATCAGGAATTCCGGCGCGACCGCCCAGATCACGCCTGTCGCGATGGCGCCGCCAAGCATGTGCGAAACATGGCGTCGGACAGCCGCGACCCACGGTACGCTACGTTCCTCGCGGGGCTGCGGTGGCCAGCCCACCGGTCGGCCGGCCAAGATGGCCGCGATGAACGCCGAGTGAAACAGCATCGTTACCGGCGCCAGCAGAGAGGAGAACACCAGCTCGAGCACGCCGCTGACCACCAGGGCGGGGCGACCGCCAAATCGCCGGGCTGTGCGGCGGCGGGCGAGGACCAAGGCCATTGTCAGCAGCTTCGGAAGGAACAGCAGCGTGCCGGTGATGATCAGCAGGGCCTGGATCTCCTGCGGCTTGTACTCAGGCCATATCGGGAAGAGGCTGCGGCGGTCGTCGAAATACGTATGGCCGCTAATCGCCTGGTCGAGCACGAGTACGCCGGTCAACGACAGCATGAGCAGCCAAAGCGGCGAGGCGACGAAGGCCAACACGCCCATCGACAGATGCAGACGGCTCATCCAATGAAGGCCCGGCATATCTAGCAGTCGCACATGCTGCAGATTGCCCTGGACCCAGCGGCGATCACGCGCGGCGTAGTCGAGTAGGTTCGTCGGCATTTCCTCGAAGCTTCCGCCCAGCTCGGGAAGCAACCAGACGTGCCAGCCGGCGCGCCGCAGCAGCGCCGCCTCGACAAAGTCGTGGCTCAGGATCTCGCCGCCCAGGGGCGGCTTGCCCGAGAGCACCGGTAGATGGCAGTGCTCGGCGAAGGCGGCGACGCGGATGATCGCGTTGTGGCCATAGTAGTTCGCCTCACCCAGCTGCCAGAAGCTGTGGCCGATCGCGAGCAACGGTCCGTACAGGCGGCTGGAGAACTGCATCAGCCGGGCGAACAACGTCTCGCGTCCCACGCTGGCGGTAAGCGTCTGGATGAGGCCGGTTCGCGGATTACGCTCCATCAGCGCGGCGAGACGGACGATCGTGTCGCCACTCATCACGCTGTCGGCGTCGAGGATGATCATATAGTCGTAGCGTGGACCGTCCGAGCGCAGCCAGTCGGCGATATTGCCGGCCTTGCGGCCGATATTCCTCGACCGCCGACGATAAAACATGAGGTCCCCGGCATCGCATCGCCGGCGCAGTTCGTCGAAGCGCTGGCGTTCCATCCGCGCGATCGCCTCATCGGTGGTATCGCTCAGCACATGGAAGGCGAACGAACCAAGCTGTCCCGTGGCTCTCAGCGAAGCGTAGGTTGCGGCCACGCGCGCCATGACCGCGTCGGCATCCTCGTTGTAGATGGGCATCAGAATGGCGGTGCGCGTGGCAAGTGCCGGCACGGCGCCGTCCGACGGCGCGGTGCGGCGCAGCGTGACGGGATGCAGCCCAGCAAGACTCAGGAGGAAGCCCGCCAGCGCCGCCCAGAACGACAGCGAGATCATGGCGAAGCCAGGCGTGAAAGCAGCCAGGACAGCGATCTCGATCACCGAAATCCCGCCCGGTTCGAGAATCTCGGCCATCAGCAGCGTGCCGACAGTCGTCGTCAGCGTGGCCAGTCCGAGCATGAGGAGGCGGCGCCACCCGGCGCTCCGCGCATGGCGATCGAGTGCCCGGTCGTTCATGGCCGCACCGTGTAGCTCAGGGTTTCACTCAGCACCTCGCCATGCAGGCGCAGATGGGCGCGTACATCCATCGGCTTTTTGCCGTCGGGCTGCACGTCAACGAAGAGTCGCCATGTCGACTCGGACGTGACTGGCTCGGTCCGTGCCTGCGACAGCCGGCCCGAAGACACCGTGACATCGGCCTCGACCGGCTGTGTCGGCCGCAGACCGGCGATATCACCGCCGCCGAACTCGATAGCCAACCGCCAGTACTTGGGGTCCGGCGCGCGGAACACGCGCACGGCCGTGACCCGTCCGCCCGGCGACAACGCCGGCTCGTCGCTGAGCGCCGAGAGCCGGTAGCGCAGTTCGATCTCCTGCCCGCGTCGCGTGGGCGTTCGACTGGTCCAGAAGGCCGCGATGTTGTCGTGTACCTCCGAATCCGTGGGAATCTCGATCAGGCGAATCTCGCCTTCGCCCCATTCTCCCGACGGCTCGACCCACAAGCTGGGTCGCGTGTGATACCGCGCCTCCTGATCTTGATACTGGGCATAGCTGCGTTCGCGCTGCAGTAGCCCGAAGCCGCGCGGACTGCGCTCCTGGAACGTCGACACGGCCAGCGCCGATGGATTGGATAGCGGCCGCCAGATGCGCTCACCGGAGCCGCTGGCGATCAACAAGCCGTCCGAATCGTGGATTTCGGGACGATGGTCGGCGGCATGGCGGCGACCCGTCTTGCCCGTGAAGAACATGCTGGTCAGCGGCGCGATGCCGAGCAGCGAGATGTCGTGGCGCGCGAACAGCGCGGCGGTGACGTCGACCGTGGTGCGCCGGCCGGGCCGCACGACGAAGCTGTAGGCTCCCGCGACGCCGGGGCTGTCGAGCAGCGCGTGCAGGGTCACCTCGCGCGCGCCCTTCGCGGGCGTCACGAGCCAGAACGCGCGGAACGCCGGGAACTCTTCCGGCCGCTGCAGACCGGTGTCGATCGCCAGGCCTCGCGCCGAAGCGCCATAAGTCTGTTCGCGGCCGATCGGGCGGAAGTAGCTGGCGCCGAGGAACGATATGACTTCGTCGAACTTCGCCTCGTGCAGGGGATAGGTCAGGCGAAATCCGGCGAAGGCCACGGCGGCGGGCGGTTCGCGCAGATTGGCGTCGCTGAAATCGAACATGTCCGGCGTCGGCGCTAGCGGCGTGACGGTTTCCTCCGACACCACGTGGATGGCGACTGGCGTGTTGTAGATGAAGCCGGCGGGGAAAAATTCGGCGCGAAACATGCTGGGCGCGCCGCGCCACAGCCCGGCCTCCGCACGAAAACGCACCCGCATGTACTGGTCGTAGTTGATCTTCGCGAGGTCGCTCGGAGGCGGTGGCGCCGGTGGCTTGTAGGGCTCGTTCGCGATGCGCCGAGCCTGCTCCCGCACGTGGACGAAAGAGAAGGGCTCGGCCCGCGCCCGCGCATGACCGCCCAATGGTGCGCACGCCGCAGCTGCACCAGCCAGCACAATACGGCGACTCAACGTCATCGCTCTGCCTGCCTTCCCGATGCGGGTTGTGACCGTCGACATAGGAGTCGGCCTGCGGCAATGCCGAGACGTTTGGTTACGGCCAATGACGAGCTCGGCATGTGGCCACCTTGCTTTCGCCACCGCGCCACTCGAGCCAGCCCGAGACGTCCAGGCCACCGCACGGGCGGGGCATCAGAGACCAGCCTCACGCCACGCTCGGCAGCAGAACGTCAGTCGCGATCCTGGGTTCCGAAGGATCTCAAGACGCCTTCTTCTTGACTGTTATGTGGCCGTTGGTCTCGAGCACCGCCAGTTCGGCCTCGCGAGGCGTCGTGCACTCATGGGCGCGTAGGGCGGCCAGCAGGTCGGCCTTGGAGACGTTGACCTCCCAAAGCTTCTCATAGTCGACATGGCCGTCGCGGATCAGGATCTCCGGACTCCCCTCGACCAGGCGATCAACGGTCTTCGATCGCGCGCTGATGAAGCTGATCGCCAGATTGATGGCCAGCATGGTGGCGATCACCACGATGGCGGCGACGATCGAATGATCGTCGGCCCCGATGGCGTTGGAAGCGCCCTCGCTGATGAGCAGCAGCACGACAAGATCGTAGGGCGTCATCTGCCCGACCTGCCGCTTGCCGAATACGCGCAGCAGCACGAGTACCGCCAGGAACACGATCGCGCCGCGTACGATCAGCTCCCATATCGCCAAAGTCGGCATGAACATGATCACCCTCCTCGTTCCCGAGAAGGAAAAGGCGGCGAGCGGTCAGGCGTTGCCTGGACTGGAGCACGTTGTGATCGGTCAAATCGAGCCAGTCATCCTGACACAAAACAACCACCTCGCCCTATAGTGTCCACCGGCCAGACATATGAGGGAGAGCTCGCGATGCGCGTCGGCGTTTTCTATTTTCCCACGGATTACGGCATCCACACCGCCGAACTGGCGCGGGCGCTCGAGGATCGCGGTTTCGACTCGCTGTTCGTCTGTGAGCACACCCATATCCCGGTCAGCCGGCGCACGCCCTTCCCCGGCGGCGGTGAGCTGCCAAAGCGCTACATCCACACGCACGACCCGTTTGTCGCGCTGTCCTTCGCCGCCGCGGCGACCAGCAAGCTGCTGCTCGGCACCGGCGTCGCCCTGATCCCGCAGCGCGATCCCATCATCACCGCCAAGAGCGTCGCCAGCCTCGACCACATGTCGAACGGACGCTTCGTCTTTGGCATAGGCGGCGGCTGGAACGTCGATGAGATGGAGAATCACGGCGCGCGCCACGCCACGCGCTTCAAGCTGATGCGCGAGCGCGTGCTGGCGATGAAGGAGATGTGGACCAAGGACGAAGCCTCGTTCCATGGCGAGATGGTCAATCTCGATCCGCTGTGGTGCTACCCGAAGCCCAAGCAGCGGCCGCATCCGCCGATCCTGCTGGGCGGCGAGAGCGACCACACGTTGCGCCGCGTCGTCGAGTTCTGCGACGGCTGGTTCCCGCGTCCGCGCGGCTTCGTCGCCAAGGAAGGTGTCGCGCGGCTGAAAGCCATGGCCGAGAAGATGGGCCGCGATCCCGCGACGCTTTCGATCACTGTGTTCAGCGCGCCGAACGATGCGGCCGCTCTCGCCGAGTACGAGCGACACGGCATTCAGCGCGCGCTGCTGATGGTGCCCGACCTGGACCGCGACGGCATCCTGGCCGCGCTCGACAAACTGGCGCCGCTGGCGGCGGCCCACCAGTCCTGAGCCCCACACGTCCCAATCATTGCGGGTGGCGTGCCCGGGGGTATGCTGCCGCCGCTCTAGCGCGTCTCCATCCGAAAGGAAGCCATCATGATCGACCTGCACTACTGGCCCACGCCCAATGGCAAGAAGGTCACGATACTGCTCGAGGAATGCGGCCTGCCCTACAAGATCGTCCCGGTGAACATCGGCCGCGGCGACCAGTTCAGCGACGCATTCCTGGAAATGAACCCAAACCATCGCATGCCCGTGATGGTCGACCACGCGCCCAAGGATGGCGGCAAGCCGCTGGTGGTCTTCGAGTCGGGCGCGATCATGATGTACATCGCCGAGAAGGCCGGGAAGTTCTATCCGCAGGATGTCCGCACCCGCTACGACGTGAACCAGTGGCTGATCTGGCAGATGGCCAACCAGGGTCCAAAGTCCGGCGAGTGCGGGCATTTCCGCCGCGTCGACCAGGCCAAGGACGGCGACCAGACCTACGCCATCCGGCGCTTCACCGACGAGGTCAACCGGCTCTACGGCGTGCTCAACAACCGGCTCTACAAGCACCCATACCTGGCCGGCGACCAGTACACGATCGCCGACATGATCTGTTATCCGTGGACCATCAACTGGAAGTTTCAGGGGCAGGACATCGAGGAGTTCCCCTACTTCAAGCGCTGGTTCGAGGAACTGGGCGCACGGCCGGCCGTGCAGAAGGGTATGGCGGTAGGCGCTGACCTCTCCGTCGACAACGCCAAGTTGCCGCCCGAGGAGCAAGCCCGCCGCGCCAAGCTGCTCTACAACCAGCGCGCCCGGCCGGTGAAAGTGGCGTAGCCGCATCGGCGCTGTTGCGCTCGTTCGCCGCTCGGCCCAAACTGATCGGTTAAGACTATCGCAAAACGTGTGGAAAACATTTTGCTTGCAACCTGAAACGACTATGTCAGGATGCTGAGCGTATTCGATGTGGTCGCGACTCTCCTCGCGCGGTTTCGAAAGCGATATACGGACGCCGGGCCCCCGACCGGCGTCCGTTTTGTTTCGCCCCCGTGACGCTCCCGCTTCTTGACGCCATCGACCGCCGCTGGCCGACTACACTGTCCATTCGCGGGGAGGGAGTGCCGCATGCCTCATACACCGGCCAGCATGGCGATCATCGTCAAGAAGGATGGCGGGGGAGAAACGAACGCCATGAAGCAGGCTCAGGCCGAGACGTATCTCGCCAACCTGCTGACGGCCGACCGCGTCGCCAACCTGAAGCAAGCGATGAACGACGTCTTCAGCGGCAAGGGCAAGGCGACCAGCGCCTACACGTTCGCCGGCCAACCCGTGCTGCACGCCTCGTCGGGCAACATGCAGAAGAGCACTACCCTGTTCTTCTACATGTTCGGTACGACCGCCAAGATCTTTGCCATGGGCAAGCACGAGACATCGACCACCTACGCTGTCAGCGACTACGGCCAGCGCGGCACCGACTTCCAGCTCGGCAGGACGATCTCGCTCTGACGCGCGCGCTTCCGGCGCGCTACTGGCGCACCACGTCGAACACCGCCTGGCGCAGCTCGTCGGCGGCCTTGGCGACCTCGGTCCGGCCATCGCCGCTCTGGAACGACGGCCCGACCATGGCGAAGACGTAGTGGCTGACGCCGTCGGCCATCGGCACCACCATGTAGCGCGCCTCGGTCGTGCGCAGCGAGGCTTCGCAGGTGCTGAAGAGCCGCACGACCCGCTGCGAGCGCGGATCCGCGATCGTGCCTGAGTCGAAGCGCCCGCCGCCGCAGGCGCGGCGGTCGGCGGCGACGATGGTACCGGCGATGGCTGCGGCGCTGAGCCCGCTTTGTGCCGGCACGATGTCGAGCGCACCGGTCAGCAGGTCGGAGCGCCAGGTCAGATCGGCGCGCGCCGATTGCGCGAGACCGCGGTCGATCGCCTCGCGCTCGCTCATCGGCCGGAAGCCCTGCATCGCCGGCGTGGCGAGAATCGCCGACAGGGTGCGCGCCGCCTCGACGCGCTGTTGCGCCGTGCTCTCCGGCCAAAGTCGTCGCGGATTGGCCGGTGCTGGCGCCCCCGATGGCGGAGCTGGCTGGACCGAGGGCTGCGCCGGTCGCGGATCCGCCGGTTGCGGCACGGTGATCGGTCCCGGGCGATCGGCCGCGGACTGAGGCGGTCGCGGTTGGGGCGGAGCGGACGCCAGCTGGTTTCGCGTGCAGCCGATGAGCACGGTCAGCGCTGTGCTGGTGCCCTGCAGGCTGAACTGGAAGCGGTCGCTGCTTGACACCATGATCAGCTGATTGCCGCGGCGGAACAGGTCGAACAGCGTGGTCTGCGCCGGCAGCTCGGCGACGAAGAACTGTCGATTGACCGCCTTGGCCTGCACGGTGCCGGCATTGACGCCGTCGACGCTCAGCGAGACCGGGTAGCTCTGGCCGACATTGAGGTTCCAGGCTTTGTAGCTCCAGCCGATGCGCCACGTGTAGTTGTCGGAGATCGCGAAGAACATCGAGACGCCGTTGGGATACGGCGTGCTCATGGCGCAATGCGAGAAGCGACCGGTGTTGTCGTTGGTGTAGGCGGCGCCTTTCCAGATGCCGCTATCGAACTGGCTGCCGTTGATCAGCTCGGCGCGCGCTGCGACGCCGACCATCAACGCCGAAGCAAAAAACAAAGCCCCGAACAGACGCATTGTGGTTCCGTCAAACACGCAAAGGTCTTCCAAGGCACTGTACCCGCGGCCCCCGTGCGCTTCAATGAATCAGGCGCCGAAACGCGGCGTGAAGCTCTCGCCCTTGTGATCGACGCGACACACGAAGGGGGCGCCGAAATGCGCCGGCATCAGCAGCGCACCGGAGCCGGCGCAGTCCTCCAGCACCTGGCGGCGGCTCTTGCGGGCGTTGACCTGATCGGCGCAGGCGAAGCTGTTCCACTCCGGGTGATAGACCTGGATGGCGTGGTGCAGGATGTCGCCGCAGAACAGCGCCTTCTGGCCGCGCGAGGCGAGGTTGATCGCCACCGTGCCGGGCGTATGGCCGGGCCGCGGATCGAGCGAGAGGTGCTCGTCGACGGCATGCGCACCGTCGACCATCTGCGACAGCCGCGCCTCGACGACCGGAAGCACGCTGTCGCGGAACGAGCCCTGGTTGACCGGGCCGGTAGCCGGATCGCTATCAAGCTTGAGGTAGTGGTCGTAATCGGCGCGGCTGAAAACGTACTTGGCGTTGGGGAAGGTCGGCACCCAGCGGCCGTTCTCCAGCCGCGTGTTCCAGCCGACATGGTCCATGTGCAGGTGCGTGCACATCACAATGTCGACCTGCTCCGGCTTTACGCCGGCGGCCGCCAGCCGCTCCAGATAGGGCGTGTTCATCATGTCCCACATCTTGCGCATCGGGCGCGGCTTGTGGTTGCCGACGCAGCCGTCGATCAGGATGCGCTTGCCGCCCACGGTGATCAGCCAGCTATGCACGCTGAGCTTGATCATGCCGCTGGCCGGGTCGAAATGATTGGGCAGCATCCAGTCGCGGTGCTGGGCGACGATCTCCGGCCGCCAGTCGGTAAAGAACCGCGCCGCGTCGAAATTCGGTTCGTAGGTTTCCTCGATGCGCGTGACCGTCGCGTCGCCGATCTTCACCGCGTCCATTGCGCCCCTCCCATGCGTGATGCTCGTTGCCTCGATCCTAGCGCGTCCCGACGGTCGCGATACACTGTCTTGAGAAACACCGAGGGAGAGCGCCCATGCCGTTGCCGGCCGATGTCGATACCACCAGCCCCAAGTACCTCCGAGACAAATACGCCATCGTCGGCGTCGGCGAGACGACCTACACCCGCGGCTCGGGAATCACGACGCGCGCGCTGGGTACATGGGCAGTGCGCAACGCCATCGCCGACGCCGGCCTGAAACCCTCCGACATCGACGGCATGCTGTCCTACCAGTCCGGCGATTCGACCTTCGGGCCGTTCATCGCCGGCGATCTCGGCATCCGGCTCAACTTCTATATGGACGTCTTCGGCGGCGGCTCCTCGACCGAGGCGCTGTGCGGCCTGGCGATCGGCCTGATCGAGGCAGGCATGTGCAAGACCGTGGTGATCTTCCGCGCCATGAACGGCTTCTCGCAGGTCCGCATCGGCGGCACCGGCGCGCGCGCCGCGGCGCCGGTCCAGGGCGACATGCTGCACGGCCGCGCCTATGGCTGGCAGAGCGCCGGGCAGATGTTCAGCCTGAGCTTCATGCGGCACATGCACGATTACGGCACGACGTCGGCGCAGGTCGCCGCCGTGAAGGCGATCCACAGCGAGCACGCCGGCAACAACCCCAAGGCCTACTACAAGGAAAAGGTCACGGTCGACGACGTGCTGAACAGCCGGATCATCTGCAAGCCGCTGCACCTGCTCGATTGCTGCGTCGAGACCGATAACGGCACGGCGATCATCATCACCTCGGCCGAGCGCGCCAAGGATTGCAAGCACACGCCGGCGCTGATCCGGGGCGTCGTCGGCCGCTGCAACAAGCCGCGCATGGACATGCACTACCAGCACGGCCCGATCTCCACGGTCGCCGGCCACTACGGCAAGGACATCCTGTGGCCGAACTCGGGCGTCGGACCCCAGGACGTCGATGTCACCGGCTCCTACGACGCCTTCACCTTCACCACCATGCTGCAGCTCGAGGATTACGGCTTCTGCAAGAAGGGCGAGGGTGGCCATTACGTCAGCGACGGCACGATGCGGCTGGGCGGCAAGCGGCCCAACAACACCAGCGGCGGCCATCTCTGCGAGGGCTATACGCACGGCGTGAACATGGTGGTCGAGAACGTGCGGCAGCTGCGGCACGACGTCGACGATTCGTGTCCCATCGGACCCGATGGAAAACGCCAGCACACCTACGACTACCGGCCCGGCGGCTGCCGCCAGGTGAAGAACGTCGAGGTCAGCGCCAATCTCGGCTGGGCGATGCCCGGCACGGGCTCGGCGATGGTCATGCGGCGCGGCGCCTGAGGGAGGAACGCACCATGGCCATCAGCGCGACCTATCTCGGCATGCCGCTGGAGATCAACGATCTCGATCTCGAGAACCTCGAGTACTTCAAGCACTGCGCGGCGCACGACTTCCACCTGCAGCGCTGCGATGCCTGCGGCCTGCTGCGCTATCCGCCGACCACCGGCTGCCCGTTCTGCAGCCACGCCAAGTCGACCTGGACGCGGGTCGAGGGCAAGGGCGCGGTGCACTCCTACTCCGAGGTGCACCACGCCATTCAACCCGCGTTCAAGCAGCACACGCCCTACTTGATCCTGCTGGTCGACCTCGACACGCAGAAGGGCAAGCCGACCGAGCACCAGGCGCTGCGCGTCGTCGGCAACCTCACGACACCGGACGGCAAGCTGGCGCCGCCCGACATGGTCAAGCGCGTGGGCATCGGCAGCCGCATGCGCATGGTCTTCGCCGACGTGGCGCCCGGCCTGTCGATCCCGCAGTGGACGATCGACGAGGCGGCACAGCAACCGGCCAAGCCGTGGCGGTATCCGGAGTAGCGCTCAGGCGACACCCTCCGGCACGCGCAACGGGATGCGCAGATAGCGCGTGCCGTTGGCGTCGGGCGGCGGCAGCCGACCGGCGCGTATGTTGACCTGGATCGAGGGCAGCAGCAGGACCGGCGCCGCCAGCGTCGCGTCGCGCTGTTTGCGCATCGCCACGAAGGCCGCCTGATCGACGCCATCGTGCACATGCACGTTCTTGTGGCGCTGCTCGCCCACAGTTGTCTCCCACGCGTAGGCGTCGCGCCCCGGCGCCTTGTAGTCGTGGCACATGAACAGGCGGGTCTCGGGCGGCAGCGACAGCAGGCGCTGGATCGAGGCGTAGAGCCTGGCGGCGTCGTCGCCGGGAAAGTCTGCGCGGGCCGTGCCGTAGTCGGGCATGAAGATCGTGTCGCCGACGAACACGGCGTCGCCGATTCGATAGGCGACGTCCGCCGGTGTGTGGCCCGGCAGATGCATCACCTCGATCTCCAGTTCGCCCAGCTTCAGGCGATCGCCATCACGCACCAGCCGGTCGAACTCCCGTCCATCGCCTGTGACGTCGGCGGCGTCGAACACCGGCGCGAAGATGCGTTGCACGTCACGGATATGCTCGCCGATCGCGATGGCGGCGCCGGTACGGGCCTTCAGGTACTGCGCCGCGCTCAGGTGGTCTGCGTGCGCATGGGTCTCGAGGATCCAGTCGACGCGCAATCCGAGTCCGGCGATCCGCGCGAGCAGCTTGTCGGCGGAACCGGTCGACACCTTACCGGCGCGATGATCGTAGTCGAGGACTGGATCGACGATCGCGGCCCGGCCGGTCGCCGGGTCGGCGACCAGATAGCTGATGGTGAAGGTCGCCTCGTCGAAGAAGGCCTCAATGTCGAGTGATGATGCCATCTGTTGTGCCTCCGAAGTGGATACTTGACATATATATTAGCGTTCGCTACATTAGCAATGTCTTAATAAGAGAAACGACAATGGCGCCAGCAGCAACCCGCATCGACACAAAGGCACTGGAAAACAGAGCCGCGGAGGTCGCCGACGTCCTGCGCGCGCTGGCCAACGATCGGCGTCTGCTGATCCTGTGCCGGCTCGTGGAGGAAGGCGAAGCGACGGTCGGCGCGCTCGCGAAAGACGTGGGCCTGTCGCAATCGGCGCTGTCCCAGCATCTCGCCCGTATGCGCGACGAAGGTATCGTCACGTTCCGTCGCGAGTCGCAGACGATCTGGTACCGGATCGCCGACCCGAGAATCGGCACGCTGCTGTCGACGCTGCACCGGCTCTATTGCCGGGACTGAACCACACTTCCGAAAGGATCGACTATGACTCTTCCCACCATCACGCCGCAGGCGGCCAAGCAGCTCATCGACCAGGGCGCGGTACTCGTCGACATCCGTGAGCTCGACGAGCACCGGCGTGAGCGCGTACCGGGTGCGCGACACGAGGCTCTCTCCCGCCTCGCCCCGATCAACGTCGACGGGGCGCGGGCGATCGTCTTCCATTGCCGCTCCGGCGCACGCACCCAGGCCAACGCCCAGCGGCTCGCGGATGCCGCCCGGTGCGACGCATACATCCTTGAAGGCGGCCTCGAGGCGTGGAAGAAGGCCGGTCTGCCGGTGACGACCGACCACAAGCAGCCGATCGAGGTGATGCGCCAGGTCCAGATCGCCGCCGGCAGCCTCGTGGTGATCGGCGCCGTGCTGGCCCTGACCGTCTCACCGGCCTTCATCGCGCTTTCGGCGTTCGTCGGCGCCGGCCTCGTGTTCGCGGGCGTGAGCGGATGGTGCGGCATGGCAAAACTGCTGGCCCTGATGCCATGGAACCGAGCGGCGAGAGGCGCGGCGGCATGATCGCGGCTTTGGGCCCGGCCGCGCTGGCGCTTGGGTCTGGCGCCGCCATCGGTATCGTCCTCGCGCTCATCGGCGGCGGCGGATCAATTCTCGCCGTGCCCCTGCTCGTCTACCTGGTCGGCATGCCCTCGACACACGCCGCGGTCGGCACCGCCGCCCTCGCTGTCGCGGTCAACGCCGCCGTCGGCCTGGGGCTGCACGCCCGGCGCACGCGCATTCACTGGCCCTGCGCGGCGGTGTTCAGCGCCGCCGGCGTCGGCGGTGCGCTTCTCGGCGCCGCCATCGGCAAGGCGACGGACGGTCAGAAGCTGCTGGCGCTCTTTGGTCTGGTCATGATCGCGGTCGGCTTGCTGATGCTGCGGTCGAAGCGAGTCGGCGGCGACGATGTCTGGCTGACGCGCGACAGCGCGCCCCGCCTGGTGCCGCGTCTCCTCGGCCTGGGCGCCGGCGTCGGCATGCTGTCGGGGTTCTTCGGAATTGGCGGCGGTTTCCTGATCGTGCCGGGACTGATGATGGCGACGGGCATGAGCCTGCAGGCCGCCGCGAGCGCCTCACTCATCGCCGTCGCCGCGTTCGGCCTGGCGTCGGCATCGAGCTATGCCTGGTCCGGCCTGATCGACTGGCCGATCGCTGGCCTGCTGATCGTCGGGGGCGCCGCTGGCGCGATGCTGGGCGCCCGCGCCAACGCCGCGCTCGCCCAAGACAAGGCGATCCTCACCCGGTTGTTCGCCGGCTTCGTGATCGCCGCGGGCCTCTATGTCAGCATGCGCGGTTTGCTGACCCTCTACGGCTGATTCCCGATCAACCGATCCCGCCGTCGACCTGGATATTGGATCCTGTGGTGAACGAGGAGGCGTCGCTTGCCAGGTAGAGCGCCGCCGTCACGATCTCCTCGGGCTGGCCGCTACGCTTGAGCGCCGCGCCGCTGTTCTTCTTGTGCTCTTCCGGCCAGGCATCCGAGATGTCGGTGAGGAAGCGGCCGGGCGAGATGGTGTTGACCCGCACCTTGGGCCCGAACTCGAAGGCGAAGCCGATGGTCATCGCGTTCAGCCCCGCCTTGGCGCCGGCATAGGGGATGATCTGCGGCCGGGGACGCAGCGCGCCCACGCTGCTGACATTGATGATGCAGCCGCCGTCGCCCTTCATCATGCGGCTGCCGACCAGCGCGTTGAGCCGAAACGGGCCCTTGAAGTTCAGCGAGATCACGCGGTCGAAGAGCTGCTCGCTGGTCTCGACCGAGGACGGCGCGATCGGCGAGCTGCCGGCGTTGCACACCAGGATGTCGATCTTGCCGAAAGCCGTGTAGGCCGCGTCGACCAGCCCGTCGAGCTCCTCCCAGCGCGCGACGTTGCAGGCATAGGGCAGAGCGCGGCGGCCCATCGCCTTGACCTCGGCGGCGACCTTCTCGCAGGAGTCCATCTTGCGGCTGGTGATGACGACATCGGCGCCGCGCTGGGCGAAGGCCAGCACCATCTGCCGGCCCATGCCGCGGCTGCCGCCGGTGACCAGCGCCACCTTTCCGGTGAAATCGAACGGGTCCTTCTTCACATCTCGCTCCCTTGTGCGCGGCCGCCGGACGAGTACCCTAGCACCCCTGCGGACACCTGCGTTTCGCCGGGAGGAAACCATGGCCTACAAGCTCGAGGAATTCTGCCGCGACGCGCACGACGCGCTCAAGGGCACGCCCGGCCGCGACGGCCGCGAGAAGGTGCGCGTACTGCTGGAGAAGCTGCTGACCAACAAGGACTTCGTCGAGATGGCGGTGGGCCCCAACGCGCCCAAGGGCCGCACCACGCTCTACGAGGACAAGGAGCTGGGCTTCGTCGTGCTGGGCCACGTCAACAACGGCGCGCACAAATCGCCGCCGCACGACCATGGGCCCTCATGGGCGGTCTACGGCCAGGCGGTCAAGCATACCGACATGACGGTGTGGCATCGGCTCGACAAGGGTGATGGCGCCGGCCCGGCGGAGCTGGAGGCGGTGAAGACCTATCGCCTGGAGCCCGGCCATGCCGGCTGCTACGATGTGGGCGACATCCATTCGATCGACTATCCTGACGGCTCGCGCTTCGTGCGCGTCACCGGCCGCGACCTCGACTACGTCCAGCGCCTGAAATACGACCTGGCGCAGAAGAAGGCGCTTGTCATCGAGAGCGCCTCGGCCTCGGGCTGATCAGCGGTCGGAATGAAGCGTATGCGAGCGGATGCGGCCGCCTAGCCTCGGAAGGCACGCCTGATCTCCTCGGCGAGCTCTTCGGCGGCCTTTCGCGAACCGAATCTACGCGGCGCCTCGTAGCGGGTGACCGACCCGACCAGCAGGACGACGGAAAAGGTGTTGTCGCCCTCCATCGCCTCATGCTCAACGACATCGATGCCGCTGACGTCAGCCGGTAAGAAGACGAGCCGGCGCGTCGTGAAGGGATTGCGCCGTTGGATCTCGATCCGGCCGGGCTCGATTGTCCAGGTATCCGACCAACCGATCAGCCCGCCCACGACCGCTGGAATGCCGAATGTGCAGGCGCCAAGGATGATGAGGAGAAAGAACGGACTGAAGATGTTGGGCGGCCAGACACCACGACCCAGTTCCCATACCGGGAGGCTGATCACACCAAGGCCGATCGCGACGACGATCGCACGCGTCCAGCCGGGAGTCGCCGACTCGATTTTCATCGGCGCCATCGCTCACTCGGTCCATGGCTGCGCAGGCGGTACTCCCGCAAGATCCAGTCGGCCCAGGACGCCCTGCGCGGCCGCAACCGCCGTCGCGAAGGTCGCTTGCAGCAGGTAGCCGCCGGTCGGGGCTTCCCAGTCGAGCATCTCGCCGGCGACAAACACGCCCGGCAGGCGCTTCAGCATCAACGTGTCATCGACCGCGTCGCGCGCGATGCCGCCAGCGGTGGAGATCGCCCGCTCGATCGGCCGCGCCATCAACACGATGACGGGCACGGCCTTGATCCGCGCGGCGATCTCGGCCGGCGTCGAGCCCAGCTTCGTCTCGCGCAGCAACGCCACGCCCGCCGGCGACAGGCCGATGCGACGCAGCATCGTCGACAGCGAGCGCGCGCCACGGGGCTCGGCGAGGCGGTGACGGACATCGGTCTCGTCGAGATCAGGCAGCAGGTCGACCTCAACCACAGCCCGGCCGTCGCGCGCGATCGCCTCGCGCAGCGGCGCCGACAGCGCATAGACCGCGCCGCCCTCGAGGCCGTGCGCGGTCACCATCGCCTCGCCGCGAACGCGCTGACCCGCGAACGACAGGGCGATGCGCTTGAGCGGCTGGCCGGCGAAGCGATCGCGCAGGTGGTCGCTCCAGGCGACCTCGAAGCCGCAATTCGCCGGTCGCAGGGTCGCGATCTCGACGCCGCGACGGCCGAGGATGTCGACCCACGCGCCGTCGGAGCCGAGCCGCGGCCAGGACGCGCCACCCAATGCCAGCATGGTCGCGTCGGCGCGAACCGGGACGTGGCCATCGAACGACAACGCGCCCTGCTCGTCCCAACCGAGCCAGCGGCGCCGCGTCTCTATGCGTACGCCCAACGAGTCGAGGCGACGCAGCCAGGCGCGCAACAGCGGCGAGGCCTTGAAGCTTCTCGGAAACACGCGCCCGCTGGACCCGACAAAGGTCTCCTCCCCCAGCGCCGCGCTCCAGGCACGCAGCGCCGATGGTGGAAAGGCATCGAGGATCGGCGTGAGCCAGCCGCGCGCCTCGCCGTAGCGCGACATGAACTCCGGACGGGGCTCGCCATGCGTCAGGTTGAGCCCACCGCGCCCGGCCATCAGCAGCTTGCGGCCGACCGTGGGCATGCGCTCGTATACCGTCACGGCGCAGCCGGCGCCGGCCAGCACCTCAGCCGCCATCAAGCCGGCGGGGCCACCGCCGATCACGGCTACGGCGGACTTCATGCCGGCGCATCCTGCTCAGGAGCAGGGCAACCGCATATGACTTCCGCACACCCCAACCTCATGCTGAGGAGGCCGCGCTTGCGGCCGTCTTGAAGCACGGGCCACAGGTACCACGCGGGTTGCCGACCCTTCGAGACGCGCCAAGCGGCGCTCCTCAGGGTGAGGGCGAGGCCATATGCGATAGCGCTGCGCTCGGGATGACGGTGATTCTGTTCGGCCGGGATGTGCTTTAGGATGCGCCGCGTCCTGGAGGGAGAGATCGTATGAAGACCCGCGCCGCGCTTGCCATCGAAGCCAAGAAGCCACTGGTGATCGAGACCGTCGACCTCGACGGGCCGCGCGCGGGCGAGGTGCTGGTCGAGATCAAAGCCACCGGCATCTGCCACACCGACGAGTTCACCTGGTCGGGCGCCGATCCCGAAGGCCTGTTCCCGGCGATCCTCGGGCATGAGGGCGCCGGCATCGTCGTCGATGTCGGGCCCGGCGTGACGTCGTTGAAGAAGGGTGACCATGTCATCCCGCTCTACACGCCGGAGTGCCGACAGTGCAAATCGTGCCTGTCCGGCAAAACGAACCTTTGCACGGCGATCCGCGCCACGCAGGGCCAGGGCGTGATGCCCGATGGCTCGAGCCGCTTCTCGCTCGGCGGCAAGAAGGTCTTCCACTATATGGGCTGCTCGACCTTCTCGAACTACACGGTGCTGCCGGAGATCGCGCTGGCGAAAATCCGCGAGGACGCGCCCTTCGACAAGGTCTGCTATATCGGCTGTGGTGTGACCACGGGCATCGGCGCGGTGATCAACACCGCCAAGGTCGAGCCCGGCGCCAATGTCGTGATCTTCGGCCTGGGCGGCATCGGTCTGAACGTGATCCAGGGCGCACGGCTGGCCGGCGCCAACAAGATCATCGGCGTCGACATCAACCCGGCGCGCAAGCCACTGGCCGAGAAATTCGGCATGACGCATTTCGTCAACCCCAAGGAAGTCGCGGGCGATCTCGTGCCCTACCTCGTGTCGCTGACCGACGGCGGCGCCGACTACAGCTTCGAGTGCATCGGCAATGTCGAGGTCATGCGCCAGGCGCTGGAATGCTGCCATCGCGGCTGGGGTGTGTCGGTGATCATCGGCGTCGCCGGCGCCGGCCAGGAGATCAAGACGCGGCCGTTCCAGCTGGTCACCGGCCGCGTCTGGAAGGGCACCGCCTTCGGTGGCGCCAAGGGCCGCCGCGACGTGCCGAAGATCGTCGACTGGTACATGGACGGCAAGATCAACATCGACGACCTGATCACCCACACCCTGCCGCTCGAGCGCATCAACGACGGCTTCGACCTGATGCACCGGGGCGAGTCGATCAGGAGTGTTGTGGTTTATTGAGTCCTTCTCCCCACGAAGGTGGGGAGAAGGTGCCCGAAGGGCGGATGAGGGGCTTCGCTATGCCCCGACAAACATCGAGGCGGATGATAGGCCTGGAAGCCCCTCATCCGCCTCGCTTACGCTCGGCACCTTCTCCCTCGGGGCCGTCCGCGGCCCCTGACCTGCGCGGGGAGAAGGAAAACGGTCAGCCCTTCACGCACACCACCTGGCGCAGAGTGTGCACGATGTCGACCAGATCGGCCTGCGCCGCCATGACGGCATCGATGTCCTTGTAGGCGCCGGGCGTCTCGTCGATCACCTCGGCGTCCTTGCGGCATTCGACGCCGGCGGTCGCGGCGGCGTGATCCTCCAAGGTGAAGCGACGCTTCGCCTCGGCGCGCGACATCGCCCGCCCCGCGCCGTGCGAACACGACATGAAGCTGTCGCGGTTGCCCTTGCCGCGCACGATGTAGGAGCGCGCGCCCATGCTGCCGGGGATGATGCCGAGCTCACCCTCCTTCGCCGAGACCGCGCCCTTACGCGTCAGCCACATCTCCTTGCCGAAGTGCCGTTCCTTCGACACGTAGTTGTGGTGACAGTTCACCGCCATCGCCGTGCCGTCGACCGGCCGACCGAGCGCCTCGCCAATAGCGCGCAAAGTCGCTTCCATCATCAGCTCGCGGTTCATCCGGGCGAACTTCTGCGCCCAGTTCAGCGCCTTCAGGTAGGGCCCGAAATGCTCAGAACCGTCGGGGATGTAGGCGAGATCCTGGTCCGGCAGGTTGATGAACCAGCGACGCATGTCCTCCTTCGCCAGCTCGATGAAGAGCTGGCCGATGGCGTTGCCGATGCCACGCGAGCCGGAGTGCAGCATGACCCACACGCGGTCGCTCTCGTCGAGGCAGACCTCGATGAAGTGGTTGCCGGTGCCCAAGGTGCCGGCGTGCGAGGGCATGCGCTTGGCCGCACGGCCCAGCGCCGGACGCGTCTCGACGACCTTGTCCAATCCCTCGCGCAGCTCGGCGATCGCCTCGACGACCTGCGGCGGCGGGTTGCCGCGCCAGGTGCCAAGGTCGTTCTCGCGGCCGTTGTCGGTGCGGCCGTGCGGCACCGCGGCCTCGATGGCCGTGCGGATGCTCAGCAGCGTATCAGGCAGATCGGACGCCTTCAGGTTGGTCAACGACGCGCACATGCCGCAGCCGATATCGACACCGACCGCCGCCGGCACGATGGCGCCGCTGGTTGGGATCACGCTGCCGACGGTGGCGCCCATGCCCCAGTGGACGTCGGGCATCGCCGCGACGTGCGGCCCGACGAAGGGCAGTGACGCCACGTTGCGCAGCTGCTTCGCCGCAGCGTCCTCAACGGTCACGCCACGGGTCCACATCTTGATCGGCTTGTGTGCGTCCTCGGCGAGGACGTCGTAGGTCCGCTCGCTCATCTCAGCCTCCAGGGGGCGCGGCTTGTACGCCTCCAGGGGTGGTTCGTCCAGTCCCCACGTTGAGTTTATTTGAGCTTCAGCCCCTGCACCCGCATCAGCCCGTCGGGAATCAGGCGCAGGCCCTCGAGCTTCGCCGAGTGCCCGAGAATGTTGGTGCGGTGATAGAGGTAGATGTACGGACGCTCCGCGAGATAAATCTTCGCGGCTGCCTCGTAGGCGCTCAGCCGCCCCGGCAGGTCGACGCGGCCGCGCGCTTCCTTGAGGTACTTGTCGACTTCGGCGTTGCAGTACTTGCCACCGTTGAGCGCGCCGTCGCAGGCCTTGAAGCTGTAGATGTTGCCGTCGATGTCGACCCGGCCGCTCCACAGGATCAACAGACTCTCGAAGTTGCCGGCGACCCAGTCGCGCAGCAGGGTCGCGGTCTCGAACAGCTGCAGCTCCATGTCGAAGCCGGCCTCGCCCACCATGCCCTGCAGGATCTCAGCGGCCTGCTTGAACTCCGTCGTATTGGGCACCGACATGTGCACTTTCACGCGGTCGAAGCCGGCTTCCTTGATCAGCGCCTTGGCCTTGGCCACGTCGCGCTTCGGCACCGGCACGCTGCCGGCATAGAACACGGTGCCCGGCGCCACCGACTGGTTGCCCGGCGTGTAGACGCCGTCGGACAGAACCTGCACCAGCGCCTGACGATCGATCGCCCAGTCGAGCGCCTCGCGCAGCTTCGCCATCTTGTTGATTGGCGCCTGGGCGCGCGGGCCGTTGGCGATGTTGAACGAGATATAGACCGCCGACAGGCCCGGTCCGGCGGCGACACGCACGCGTGCGTCGCGCTTGAGATCCGCGACGTCGCTGGGCAGCACCGCCTCGATCAGGTCCAGGCTATTGGCCTTGAGGTTGTTCAGGCGCACGGTGCTGTCGGGGATCGGTAGATAGACGATGCGGTCGACATGGATGCTCGCGGCGTCCCAGTAGCCGGCGAACCGCTCCAGCTCGATCCGGTCGAGCGCCACGCGGCGCACGAACTTGAACGGACCGGCGCAAACCGGCGCGTTGCCGAACTTGTCGCCCAGCGCGGCGATCGCCTTGGGCGACATGATCATGCCGGCGCGATCGGCCAGCGCCGCGACCAGCGGCGCGAAGGGCTCGTTGAGCTGGATGGCCACGGTGTCCGGCGCCGACGCCACGATCTCCTTGATCGGGCCCATCTCGGAGCGCCGCGTCGAGCCGGTCATGGCGAGATGGCGCTCGAGCGAGGCCTTCACCGCGGCGGCGTCCATCTTCTCGCCATCATGGAAGGTCACGCCAGCGCGCAGCTTCATCGTCAATGTGCGCCCGTCGGCCGACCATTCCCACGACGTGGCGAGCTGCGGCACCAGGTTCAGCTTCTCGTCGATGTCGATCAGCTTGTCGCACAGCGCGGCGAAGACCTGTCGGCCGGCCACCGTGCGCGACAGCGTGGGATCGAGCGCATCGGGATCGCTGCCGATGCCGATGCGCAAAGTGGTTTGCGCGCCGGCGGGAATCGCCAGGCCCACCAGCATCGCCGCGGCGAGAAACAATCGCGTCATGGTCCACCCCGTCATCGCACCATGCGGAATGATGCAATTTGCCGGCCACTTGCGCGACCCTTATCCTCGCAGGGCTGGGTGAAAACCATCGCGACGGAGTCACAGCCATGCAGCCGGTGTTCGATCTGTCCTCGGTGCATCGCTTCAAGCATCCCGGCGCCATCGACGCCGATGGTCACGTGCTGGAGCCGGGCGATCTGTGGGACAACTACATCGAGGCGCGCTATCGCGACCGCGCCATGCGCATCAAGCGCGACGCCGATGGGCTGGAGTATCTCGAGATCGGCGGCCAGCCCTCGAAGATGACGCGCAAGGGCTATCCCGCCACCTTGGGCCGCATGGGCCAGAAGGAGCTCGACGCCTTCAAGCCGCATCCCGACAAGACCTATGCCGCGAACATGCCATTTGGCGCCTGCGACGCCGATCAGCGCCTGAAGCTGCTCGAGGCCGAAAATCTCGACAAGGCGATCCTCTATCCGACGCTGGGCATCCTCTGGGAGGCCGAGCTCGACGACGCCGAGCTGTCGCAGGCCTATTGCCGCGCCTACAACCGCTGGATCGCCGATTTCTGCCGCCCATCGAAGGGCCGGCTGGTGCCGATCGCGCATCTGTCGCTCAGCGACCCCGAAGCCGCGGCGGCCGAGCTGGAACGCGCGGTGAAGGATGGTTGCCGCGGCGCCTTCGTCGTGCCGTTCACCTGGACGCGCAAGGCGCATGGCGATCCGGTGCACGATCCGCTCTACGCCAAGGCCTGCGAGCTCGACGTGCCGATCGCCATCCATCCGGCCTTCGAGCCCTTCCGTCTGCGCGGCCAGCGCTTCGACGACCAGCATCGTATGTCGCTGCTCGCTTCGGTGTCGGCGGCCAATGGCGTGCGCGAGGCCTTCACCACTTTCTTCCAGTTCGCGACCTTCGATCGCTTTCCAAAGCTCAAGCTGATCATCCTCGAATCGGGCGCGGGCTGGATCGGCTACTGGCTCGACCGCCTCGACGGCGTGGTCACCTCGACCTACATCGGCGGCCGCGCGCCGTTGAAGCATAAGCCCAGCGAGTACTTCGGCCGCCAGGTCTGGATCTCGGCCGATCCCGACGAGCGCACCATCCCCGCGCTGCTCGACCTCTACGGCACCGACCGCTTCTTCTGGGCCAGCGACTATCCGCATCCCGACCACACCGGCGACTATCTCGCCGAGCTCGAGCACATGGTCGACGCCATGCCTCTCGCCGCGCGCCCGCGCATCCTCGGCGACAACGCCCGCGCCGCGTTCGGCATTTGACCGGGACGCGCATCCTGCAGGTCGGCTACGGCACCTTTGGTGCGCAGCATGCGCGCGCCTGGGCGGCGCTGGAGCACGAGGCCGCGCTGACCATCGCCGACTCCTCGCCGGTGGCGCGCGAGGCCGCGGCGAAGGCGCACCCGACGGCGCGTGTCGTCGCCGATTGGCGAGATGCCCTAGGTGATTGCGACGCACTCGACATCGCGGCGCCCAGCGATCTGCATCACGCGATCGCCATGGCGGCGCTGGAGGCCGGCCGCGACCTCTTCATCGAGAAGCCGATGGCGATGAACGCCGCGCAGGCGCGGGAGATCGCCGAACGCGCCGCCGCGCGCCAACGCGTCGTGCAGGTCGGCTACCTGCTGCGCATCCATCCCGCGGCGCGGGCGTTGCGCGAGCACGTGCGGGCATCGGGGGTCGGCGCGTTATCGATGATCGTGGCGGAGTTCATCAGCCTGAAGCGCCCGCGGCGCGACGCCGGCGTCGTGCTCAACGACGCGGTGCACGTGCTCGACCTGATGTGCTGGATTGTCGGCCGGTTGCCCGACGAGGTGTCGGCGACCCTGGTCGAACGGCTGGGCCGCGGCTTCGAGGACATCGCCACTATCACACTGAACTGGCGCGACGGGCCGGTGGCGCGGGTCGACGCCTCGTGCATCGTGCCGGGCGAGCACGCCGATGAATTCGCGCGCGGCGCATTCTCGCGCAAGCGGCTCACCATCACCGGCGACCAGGGACAGGCCTCGGTCGACTTCATGCTCGATGCGCTCTCGACTCGCAGATGCCTGCTGATGCCGCGGGATGACGGCAGCTGGATGCCGCTCTACGAGGAACCGCAGCGGCGCGGGTTCATGCCCCTGTCGCCGATCCAGGGCATGGCGGCACAGTTCGCGATCTTCCTCGACGCGATTGGCCGGCGGGTGCAGCCGGAGGCGAATGCCAGGTCGGGCGTGGCGATGGCGGTGTTGGCGGACGCGATCTTCGAGGCGGCGCGGACCAAGCGGACCGTTGTCATTCCGAGATGACGGCTCGGGCGTTGCGCGCTCTCGCTGTCACTTCTGCGCTTCCAGATACTCGATGATCGCCTTGCGCTCGTCCGGCTTCTTCACGCCGACGAAGGCCATGGTGGTGCCCTTGATCACGTCGCGCGGGTTGGCGAGGTAAGGATCCAGCGTCTCGGCGCTCCAGACGATGCCGGAGTTCTTGTTGGCCTCGGAGTAGCGGAAGCCCTCGATCGTGCCAGCCTTGCGGCCGATCAGGCCGAACAGGTTGGGACCCTGCAGGCGGCGCGTGCTGTCCTTCTCGGCGACGTGGCAGATGCCGCAATGGCGCTTGAACAGACGTTCGCCGGCGCCGACGTCCTGCGCCTGCACGGACGACGCGACGAGAGCCGCGATCACGCCTGCGACAGCCGGCCCGAGCCATTTCATGCGACGCCCTCCTGTGAAACCATCAGGAGATATGGGCCGCGGCGCGCGACAACGCCATGCGCGCCGCCGCCGCACCCGGTCAGCCCCAGGTATCCGCCGTGATCGCCTGATACCAGGCGCGGGTGTACTCGGCCTCCAGCTTGCGCTCGTTCATGGTCGGTGTGCGCACGCTGACGCCGCCAGCGTTCGGCGTGGCGACGATGCCGCGATCGGTCGTCGCCTGGAAGACGTCGGTGACCGATATGCCGTAATCCGGGTGAACCAGGCTGTAGCAGATGTTCAGCAGCGCCGGCGCGCCCGGGGGCTTGCCGTCCAACGCGGCGACGATGGCGGCCGCGACGACCTTGGCCTGGATGTTGGCCGAGGAACCCGACTTCGGCATGGCGCCGGCGATCGCGGCGTCGCCGATCACGTAGACATGCTCGGCCTTGCGCGAGGCGAAGGTCTGCGGATCGACGGCGCACCAGCCGCGTTCGTCGGCCAGCCCGCCATCGATGGCGATGCGCCCGGCGGTCTGCGGCGGAATGACGTTGATCACCGCGCCCTTCTCGCTGCCGAAGCCCGACTTCACCGTCATGGTCGCGGCATCGACGCTCTCGACCTTGCCGCCGTCCTTGCCGGCGATCCAGGTGATCATGCCGGGATACTCCGACTCCCACGCCGCCTGGAACAGACCCTGCTTGGAGAACGCGTCCTTGGCGTCGAGGATCAGGATCTTCGACTTCGGTTTGTGGTTCTTGAAGTACCAGGCGATCGTGCTGACGCGCTCGTACGGGCCGGGCGGGCAGCGGAACGGGTTGGGTGGCGAGACCATGATGAACGTGCCGCCATCCGGCATCGCCTCGAGCTGGCTGCGCAGCAAGGTGGTCTGTGGCCCTGCCTTCCAGGCATGCGGCAGCTTCTCGGACACCGCCTCGTCATAGCCCGGCACGCCCTTGTGGTTGAGCTCGACGCCCGGCGAGACGACCAGCTTGTCGTAGGCGATTCGGTTGCCGCTTGTGAGTCGCAGCAGGCGGCCCGACGCATCGATGCCGGCGGCCTCGCCTTTGGTGACCCTCACCCCGAGCTTGGTCAGCGCGTCGAAGGTCTGGACGTTCTCCTCGATCTTGCGGAAGCCGCCCAGCACGTAGTTCGAGAACGGGCAGGTGATGTAGCGATCATCGCGCTCGACCAGCGTGACGTCGAGCTTGGCATTGGCGAGCTTGAGGTACTTCGCGGCGGTGGCGCCGCCGAAGCCGCCGCCGACCACCACGACCTTGCCGGCGACGCCCTGCGCGATGGCGGGCGCACCCAGCAGCGAGACGGCGGCGCCCGAGGCGGCGGCCGACTTCAGGAAACGACGACGTGTCGTGCGCATGGTGGCCTCCTACTTCTGCGCCGCGAGATACTCGGCGATCAGCGCGAGCTGCTCGTCGGTGTATCCCTTGGCGATGCGGTTCATGATCGTGCCGGGTCGCTTGTCGGCCTTGAAGTCGGCCATCTGACGCGCGAGGTGATCCTTGGGCAGGCCGGCCAGCGCCACGATCTGGCCCGCGCCCTTGGCGCCCGGCCCGTGGCAAACGTAGCAGGTCTGCGCCATGGCCTGACCCGTTTGGGCCATGGCCGGTGCGACGCCAAACAGAACAAGCGCGGTGGCAAGAGCCGCCCTGCTGAGAACCATAGTTTCCCCCTGCTTCATCGGCGCGCCCACGAGGCGCGGACGACCTGCATTGTAGATGCTCGCGTTTACTTTTGTCGCCGGTTGTCAGGCGTCACCCCCAGGCGTTGTGCCAGGTCGCTGGTGATCTTTGGCGGCTCTTTCCGGCAGTTGCTCATGCACGGCTCGCCCGCAGGAACGTCCGGGCGAGGATCAGCCTGAACGAAGCCGTCGCGGTTGGGCATGCGGATCGCCTTCAGTGTAGCGGCGTCGAGCGTGGCATCGGCGGGCAGCAGGTCATTGATGTTCAGCAGATAGGCGACGATGGCATAGGTGTCGTCATCGCTCAGCGACTGTGGTGCGGCGAACGGCATCGTTCGCCGCACATAGTCGAAGATGCCGGGCGCGTAGGGCCAATAGCTGGCAACGGTCTTGCGCGGATCGTCGGACTTCAGGGTCTTCTCACCGCCGATCAACTCCGGCCAGCGCCCATTGCCTTCGCCGAACTCGCCATGACAGGAGGCGCATTGCTCCTGGTAAAGCTTCTCGCCCACCGCGACCGTGCCCTTGCCCGGCGGCAAGCCCAAACCGTCATCGGCGCGCACGTCGATGTCCCAACCCTTGATTTCGATGGCCGTGGCGGCGCGGCCGATGCCGAAGCGCTGCGGTCCGCGATCCTGCGCGGCCGCGTCGCTGACGATAGCGCCGCCCAGGACTGTCAGCAGGGTGACGGCGACGATCGCGGCCCGCGGACGGCGCTCAGATGATCTGAACATTGTTGACCGTACCATCGGCGTTCAAGCGCCAGGTGTGGATGGAATTCTTGTGGTAGATCGAGTTCACGCCACGCGCCTTGCGCAGCTGCTCGATCGTCGGCTGCACGTAGCCGGTCTCATCGATGGCACGCGCCTGCAACAGCGCCGGCGCGCCATCCCAGGTCCACGGCAGGCGAAAACGGGTCAAGGCTTTCGAAAGCACCGGCTCCTGCAGCTCGGCCGTGCGCCAGTTATCCCCGCCATCGGTCGACACATCGACGCGCCGAATCTTGCCGTGCCCGGACCAGGCGATGCCCCTGATTTCATGGAAGCCCTTGCCGTGCTTCACCGGCTTTTCGGGACAGGGCGACGTGATCACCGAATTCGCCTCCATGAGGAAGGTGAACTGCCGCGCCTTTCCGTCAGGCATCAGGTCCGTGTACTTCGAGGTCTCCTCGCGATGGTGCCAGGGGCGGTCGCCGAGTTTGACGCGACGCAGCCACTTGATGTTCACGTTGCCTTCCCAGCCCGGCACCATCAGCCGCAACGGGTAGCCGTTCTCCGGCCGGATGCGCTCGCCGTTCTGCGCGTAACACACGAGGCAGTCGTCGAGCGCCTTCTCGAGTGGAATCGAGCGGGTCATCGCCGCAGCATCGGCACCCTCAGCGAGCAGCCACTTCGCTGTCGGCAACACGCCCGCCTCGGCCAACAGCGTCGACAGCTTCACGCCGGTCCACTCGCAGCAGTGGACCATGCCGTGGGTGAACTGGACGCCATCCATCTGCGCGCCTTTCCACTCCATGCCACCATTGGCCGGGCACTCGAGGAAGTAAACGCGGCTCACCGACGGGAAGCGCAGGATGTCGTCCATGGTGAACAGCAATGGTCGCTCGACCATGCCGTGGATCATCAGCCGGTGCTGATCCGGGTCGATCTCCGGCACACCGCCGTGATGCCGCTCGAAGCACAGCCCGCTGGGCGTGATGATGCCCTCAAGGGCGTGCAGCGGCGTGAAGTTGATCGAGGACTGTTCGGTTGCCGTCAACCACTCGACGCTGCGGCGCACCACCGCCTTCTCGAACGGCGACGGCGCGCCATAGGGCGACGCCGTGACGCCCGGCCCCAGGCTGCGCGTCCATTCCGGCACGTTGGGCGGCAGGTTCTCCTCGCCCTTGGCCAGGGCCCGCACCGGCGACATGCCGCCGGCAAGCGCTGCGCCGCCAACAAGACCGGCGCGCGCGAGAAAGCGCCGCCTGCCGTCGCCACTAGTCGTCCGTCGGCTCATCGATCGTAGCCTTTCCACACACCTCGTTGCGCCTCAGCCCATCACGCCGCGCGGATCCGCGCCTTTCACCTTCACGTGGCGGTTGTCCTCCACGCGCACGCTGCGAACGGACCGGAGATATGCCGACACCACATCCGCGACTGCCGGTCCCTGCGTGCCCTCGTTCACCGAGGCCCAGCCACTCACGACATAGTTCGCCCCGGGATCGACCGGCTTGCCGGTCCGCAGCACCGTCATGTCAGAGATCCGTCGACCCATCGGCGCACCAACGTCAATGGCATAACCCAGCCCGCCCACCCGGACCATGTCGCCACCCTGCTGGTAGTAGGGATCGGGGTTGAACAGGTTATCGGCGACGTCCTCGAGAATGTCGCGCAGGAACGATCCCTTCATCTCCGTGCGATAGGCCGCCGGGTAGGTGATCGAGGTCTGGTTGTGAACGTCCTCGGTCGTGATGTCCTGTCCGGGCAGCAGCGTGGCGCCCCAACGGAAGCCGGGCGACAGTGCGATCTCCGCATCGCGCTCGCGCAGCAGCGCCTGGCAGATCACGTCGTCGAAGGTCCCGTTGAAGTTGCCGCGGCGGTACAGCAGCGACTCGGTGCGCGCCAGCACGGTCGACAAAGTGGCCTCATGCGGCGCGCGGATGTCCTTCACCAGCGCGGCCATCTCGGGATCGGGCCTGATGGCGTCGGCGAAGATCGGCATCAGGCGGAAGCGGAACGCCTTCACCTTGCGATCCCGAACGTCGAGATCGAGCCGGGAGAGGAACTTGCCGTGGCTGCCGGACGCCACCAGCAGTGTGTCTGCCACCCGTACCGCAGCCGGCAGCGCATCGTGCGTGTGACCGGTGAGAATCACGTCGATGCCGCTCACCCGCGACGCCAGTTTGCGATCGACATCGAAGCCGTTGTGGCTCAACAGGACGACCAGATCGACGCCCTTTCCGCGCAGGGCTTCGACACGCGCGCGAACCTTGTCCTCCTCGATCCCGAACGACCAATCGGGAATCAACCACCGCGGATTGGCCACCGGCGTGTAGGGAAAGGCCTGGCCGATCAGACCGATGCGCAGGCCGCCGCGCTCGACGATGGTCTCACCGTCGAATACCGGATCGCCGAAGCCCGTGTCCTTGACATTGCCCGCGAGGAACGGAAACCCGAGCTGATCCACCAGTTCCTTCACGCGCTCGGCACCGTAGGTGAACTCCCAGTGCCCGGTCATGCCCTCGACACCGAGCGCCTTCGCCACGCGCACCATGTCGGCGCCGTTGGTGACGGCCGAGGTGTACGAACCCTGCCATGTGTCACCGCCATCCAGCAGCAGCACGCGGCCGGGCCGCTCCGCGCGGATGGCCTTGACCAGCGTCGTCATGCGATCGACGCCGCCGATTTTCCCGTAGCCCTGCGCCAGAGCGGCGAAATCGCCAGCCGTCAGCGCGTGCGCCTCGGCTGAACCGGCGGCGACGCCGAAGGTTTGCAGCAGATGAGGGCCGACCAGATGCGGCGGCAGGCCCGCGACCTCGCCCACGCCAATATTCACCGATGGCTCACGGAAGTGCAGCGGCACGAGCTGCGCATGCATGTCGCTAAAGTGCAGCAGCGTCACCTGTCCCAGCGGCTCGAAGCGCAGGATCTCATCCTGGGTCAGCCGCTGTTGGGCCACAGCGCGCGTCATGGGCCCGGCGACGCCCAGCGCCGCTGTCGCCACCCCAAGCTGGACGAGGTCTCGCCGGGTCAGCATGCGCTCCTCCGTCGCGCCGTGCGGTCCCGGATCTACGCCACCGTGATCTTCTGTTCCGCCTTGTACTCGGCGCCGTCATCGTCCTTCCACGTAAAGGCTAGCGTTCCGCTTTCCTCGACGCGCAGGAAGAACGACAAGTAGGGGTTGGCCGAGATCGCTGGCTCCAGCTTGGCCTGGAACACCGGCTTGCCATTGAAGGTCACGGTCATTGTGTTGACGATCTTACGCGGGATCGTCGCGCCCGCGGCGTCCTTGCGCTGACCCGTTTCCATCGGGTGCGTGATCAGCGTCTTGACCTCGATGACCTCGCCCTTCTTCGGGTTGGCCGGCACGCGGATGCGCGGCTTGATATCGTCCGCCATGGTCCTGCTCCTTGTTTGCCGGTTCAGCCGCCGCAGCCGCCGATGGTGACCTTGATTTCGCGCGCCGCGGTCCACAGCGATCCGTCGCTCATCTGGGCCACGGCGACGATCCTCTGCGTCGAGGCCATGCGTACCCGGATCTGCACCTCGGCCTTGCCTGACAGGGACGTCATCACGAACGAGGCGACGCCGGGGTTCGGATTGCCGTCGGCCACGACATGGAGCGCCCTGACGTGATCGTTGTCGGTCATCGGGCTTTCGACCGACACCGTTACTGGCACGGCGTTGCCGTTCTCGGCGATCTCCGGCGCACGGATCGTGATTCGGCCTTCCTTGGGCTCGCCCTTGGCGAGCGTCTGCAGTAGCGCTTTGGCCGCTTCAGGCGTGGCACTGGCGCCACGCGCGGCGAGTTGCGCCAGCAAAGCGGTCGCGCCGACACCGGCAGCGCCGGCCAGCATCCGCCTACGTGCAAGCGGTAGTGAAGTTGGCTTCATTCGAGTCCTCCGTTGCACAACGCGTGGCTCAATGCCGGATATTCGGCGCCGTCAATGGCATGCCCTGGCTGAGCGACTTCAGGTAAAGCTCGAGCGCATCATACTCCGACGCGTCGGGCGGCAGCTCGTTGGCCCGCACCTGCACATTACACCACTGCAGGCGCTTGCGGATGTCCCAGACTTCGCCGCTGCCCCGGCTGGTGCGCCAAAGCGGGAAATGGTCCATTTGCCCCTTGCCATCGCCGACATACTGCCCGCGCATCCACTTGTTGCCGCCCTTATTGACGGAATGGCAATCGGCACAAGAAAAATTGAACTGACCGATCTTGGCGTCGTAGAGAACCTTGCCAAACTCGTACACCCTCTTGGCATCCGGGCTCGTCAGGTCCACCTCGATCGGCCGACCGTTCGACAACGCGTGCAGGAAGACGCTGAGGTCGGTGTTCTCGCGACCCTGCATCAGGTGGTCGGCGCCCGTCGTCGCCTTGGCGTGCCGGAAGATGAACTCCTCGACACCGATCAACTTGGACGCCGACGCGTACCATTTGGGCATGCGTACCGCCCAGCCGGCGAAGGCCTTCGGGTCGGCATGGCACGACGCACAACTCTTGCCCGAGGGCCCCGCCTTGGCGAACAGCGCCGCACCGGTATCGATGCGATCAGCGGCGGGATTGACGAACGGATCGAGCGCGTCGCGATTCTCCACCGGCAGCGGACGCCTGGCCGGATCATCGAGTGCGTTTTGGAAGGTCGCCGGCGTCTTCAGCGTCTTGAGAAACGCCACCATATCGATGATCTCCTCACGACTGTAAAAGCCGTGCGCCCCCCAGGGCGGCATCGCCGAGTCTGGATTCAGATGACGCGGATCCCAGATGTAGTTGAACAGATACTCGTCGGGTCGTCCCGCATCGCCGATCTCCGACAAATCCGGTCCCGCGTTGCCCGGCGCCTCCAGCGATTGCGGACCCATCACATGGCAGGCGAGGCAGCCACCGCCGCGGGCACGCGAGAAGGCGAGGTCCTGTCCTTTCTTCGCATCGCCACTGATCGGCACCGCCACATCCAGAGGCTTGCCCAACGCTTTAGGCGTGCGCTCCCGCTGGGCAAGCGTGTTGTACTGATCCCACGTCGCCCTGTTCCAGTCGCGGTAGCGCGCCCACGGCGCTGGCGAGGCGGGCCCGTCGAGATGCAGCGGAGCGAGCTGCTGCGCATGCGCGTCCTGCAATACCGCCGCTGTCGCCAGCACCGCGAACAGCAGCGCGACTGATCGCGCGATCACCGATCCCGTTGGCACGTTTCCACCCTCTCCAGCGCTTTGTGTCCCGCGCGGTTGAAAGGCCCCTGGAGGGCGCTTAGATTGAAACTTCAATCTAGCAAGTGCCAACATGTCGGGTCCAGCCAGGGTCCCGGCCAAGTTGCTCGCCGAGATCCATTGCCCGCCTTCTCCCGGCGGCGAAAGGAAGATCGCATGAAGGTCCGGATCGAATACTGCAGCGGTTGAGGCTACAAGCCCCAGGCCCTCCGTGTGAGGGAATTGCTTGCCCGGTCCGGGCACACCGACGTTACCCTGACGCCCGGCAAGTCGGGCCAGTTCGACATCACGGTCGACGGAACGCTGGCCTACACGCGTTCGAAGACCGGCCGCTTCCCGACGGACGACGAGATCGACGCCCTCGCCGGGACCTGACGCGCCTGTCTATACTCCGCGCGCAGTGGGCCGGGGAGCACGGACAGTGGTAGCAGCGGACGGGGATCGAGGCGGGCAATTGGCGTCGGCGCTGGAACGCACCGCCGCCGACTACGATGCCGCGCCCTATACCTCGCACGCCTTCCCCATGACCCAGCCGGGCCGGCTATCGGCGATCGCGCGCATGTTCGGACTGCAAGCGCCGCCGGTTCCAACCGCACGGGTGCTGGAGCTGGGCTGCGCCGCTGGCGGCAACCTGCTGCCGCAGGCGCAGCGCTTTCCCGAGGCACGGTTCCTCGGCGTCGACCTGTCGGGCGTGCAGATCGAGCATGGCCACCGCCGGCTCGACCGCCTCGGGCTGAAGAACATCGAGCTGCGGCACGGCAGCATCACCGAGGTCGGCGAGGCCGACGGCACCTTCGACTACATCATCTGCCACGGCGTCTATTCCTGGGTCCCCGATGCCGTGCGCGAGGCGATCCTGCGCATCTGCGCCACGCGGCTGGCCGACAACGGCGTGGCCATCGTCAGCTACAACGTCATGCCGGGCTGGCACCTCAAGCGTATCGTGCGCGACGCGATGCTGGCGCATGCCGCGCACATTCACGATCCGGCGCAGAAGGTCGGCCAGGCCAAGGCGCTGATGAACTTCCTCAAGGACAAGGTGGCGCAGGCCACGCCCTACGGCAACGCGCTACGCACCGAGGCGACCTTCCTCGCCAACCAGCGCGACGACTACGTGCTGCACGAGTTCCTAGAGGCCGAGAACACACCGTGCACCGTCACCGAGTTCGTCCTCGCCGCCGAAAAGCAGGGCGCCAGCTATCTCGCCGAGACCGAGATTCACACCATGCTGGCCGAAACCTATGGCGAGGACACCGCCAAGGCGCTGCGCGAACTGGCCGGCAACCGGCTGCTGCCGCTGGAGCAGTACATCGACATCCTCACCGGCCGCACCTTCCGCCAGACCATCCTTGTGAAGACAGACCAGGCGCGCCGCGCCCAGCGCATGCTCGAGCCTGTCCGGCTCATGGACCTGCATCTGTCGGGCAAGTTCCGCCTCGAGCCAGAGCGCACCGAGACCGGCGCCTTCCTGTTCAAGGACGCCTCCGACCGCACGTTGACCACCTCCAGCCCTTCGGTCGCCACCGCGCTGGAGGCGCTGGCGACGCGCTATCCGGCGACCGCCGAGCCGCGCGAGCTGATCGCCATCGCCACGCGCTGGGCCGACCAGCCCGCGGCGCAGGAAGCGGCCGTGCTCGACGCGCTCTTCCGCATGGCCAACGTCGGGATGATCGATTTCTCGACCGTGCCGCTGCGCGTCGGCTCGGCGTCGGTCGAGCGCCCGATCGCCTCGGCCTTCGCGCGCCTCGACGCCATCGAGGGCGTGGCCTACACCGCCAGCCTGCGCCACGAGGCGGTCAACATCGACGTGCCGATGCGCACGCTGCTGCCTTTGCTCGATGGCTCGCGCGATCGCACCCGGCTGACCGACGGCGTGCTGCGCATCGTCGCCGAGGGTGGCCTGCAGCTGATGCGCGACGGCCGGCCGGTCGAGGGCGACGAGGCGCGCCAGAAAGCCGCCACCGAGTTCGTAGAAGCTACGCTCAAAGCGCTCGAGAGCAACGCACTGCTCGAGCCAGCCTGATCGTCATCGCGAGAGAGCCGTCCATGAAGTACGTTCCGCTCGGCCGTTCCGGCTTGATGGTCAGCCGCGTCTGTCTGGGCGGCAATTCGTGGGGCGCCAAGGGTCGCAGGCCTTGGGGCAAGTTCGACGCCGACGAGGCGCCGGCCTATTTCAAGCGCGCGCTCGACCTCGGCATCACCTTCTTCGACACGGCCGACGCCTATAACCTGGGACGGTCGGAGGAGATCGTCGGCGAATCCCTGATGCGGATGGTGCCGCGCGATGAACTCGTGCTGTCGACCAAGTTCGGCATCAAGATGGGCGACAAGCCCAACGATGCCGGTGTCGGCCGCAAGCATCTGATGTCGGCGATCGACGCACAGCTCAAACGGCTGAAGACCGACTACATCGACGTCTATCACATCCACCGCCTCGATCCGCACACGCCGATCGAGGAAGCGATGTACTCGCTCGACACCCTCGTGCGCTCGGGCAAGGTGCGCTACATCGCCGGCTCGACCATGCCCGCCTACAAGTTCGCGCAGATGTGCATGATCGCGGACTGGAAGGGCTACGCCAGGCCGATCGCGATGCAGAACCTCTACAACATGGTACAGCGCGAGGAAGAGCGCGAGATGAACCGGCTCTGCCGCGAGCAGGGCGTCGGGCTGATCCCCTACTCGCCACTGGCGCGCGGCTTCCTCGCCGGCAATCGGTCACGCGAGGGCGGAGGCGAGACCGAGCGTGCCAAGACCGACTCGCTGGTGAAGGCCGACACCTGGCGCGATTGCGACTGGACCATCGTCGAGGCGCTGAAGGCCATCGCGCGCAACCGTGGCTGCAAGCCCACTCAGGTCGCGCTGCTGTGGCTGTGGTCCAAGCCCTACATGGCCTCGCCGATCATCGGCGCCACAAGGCTTGAGCAGCTCGACGACGCGGCCGCCGCCACCGCCATGCCGCCGCTGTTGCCCGAGGAAGTCGCGGCGCTCGAGGCGCCCTATCAATTCCGCGTGTCACCGGAGAGCTGAGACAAGGTCGCGGTAGACCGCCCCGGGCCGCGCCGGCTAAGTGGGCACATCGCAACCCGATCAGGGAGATCGCCATGTCCGATAGCGGCCGCTTCATCTGGTACGAGTTGATGACCTCCGACACCAAGGCCGCCAGGGCCTTCTACGGCAAGGTCGCCGGTTACGGCACCCAGGACATGCCGGAGATGAACTACACGATATTCACTATCGATGGCGCGCGCGGAGTGCGTGGCCTGATGGAGCTGCCGGAAGATCTGCGCAAGATGGGCGTGCCACCGCACTGGATGGGTTATGTCGGCGTCGACGATGTCGATACCAGCACCGCGAAGGCCAAGAGCCTCGGCGCCGTGATCCAGGTCGAGCCGATGGATATCCCCACGGTGGGCCGCTTCTCGGTGTTCCGCGATCCCGTGGGCGGTGCGGCCTTGGCGCTGTTCAAGCCCCTGCCGCCGCCCGGTGGCGATCCGGGGCCTGTCGCGCCAGGCACCGCGGGCGGCACCGGCTGGCACGAGCTCTACGCCGCCGACGGCGCCAAGGCGTTCGACTTCTACAGCGCGCTGTTCGGCTGGAAGAAGTTCGACACCATGGATATGGGACCAATGGGCCTCTACCACATGTTCGGCGTGCCCGGCGCCGACATGCCCATGGGCGGCATGATGACCAAGCCGGCCGAGGTGCCGGTGCCGCACTGGACGTACTACATCCAGGTCGGCCCGATCGAGGCGGCGACGCAGCGCGTCAAGGATGCCGGCGGCCAGGTGCTGATGGGTCCGATGGAAGTGCCCGGTGGCGACTGGATCATCCAGGGCATGGATCCCCAGGGCGCGGCATTCGCGCTGGTGGGCGCGAAGGGCTGATGGTCAGCCCACGCGTTCGATCAGCGCCAGCGCGGCGGCGGGGTTGCGGACCTTGGCACCCGAGATGAAGTAGACGAAGACGTCGCCGCGCTTGGCCCAGGCCTTGGCCCGCTTGGCCCATGCGTCGAGATCGGCGGGCTTGTAGCCGGTCTTCACATTCTCCTCGCTGCGCATCAGCCGGGCATAGGTGAAGTCGGCGGTCGGCTCGTCGATCGCCGGGAACGTGTCGTCATCGGCGAAGATGATGGCCACGTTGTGCTTGCGCGCGAGATCGTAGAACGCCTTGTCCTTGAAGGTCTCGTTGCGCACTTCCAGCGCGTGGCGCAGCGTCAGGCCACCGACCTCCTTGGGCAGCAGCTTGAAGAAGTTGCCGATATCCTCGGCGTCGAATTTCTTGGTGCCGGCAAGCTGCCAGTTGATCGGCCCGGCACGGTCCTTAAGCTCGACCAAGCCCTGGTTCACGAAACGCTGGATCGACTCGGCGGCGTCGACGAGCTGGCGTCGGTTGGTGCAGAAGCGCGAAGCCTTCATCGAGAAGACGAAGCCATCGGGCGTCTCCGACCGCCACTTCGCCCAGCTCGCCGGCTTGAAGCTGGAGTAGTAGGTGCCATTGATCTCGATCGAGGTCAGCTTGCTGGCCGCGTATTCCAGCTCGCGCTTGTGCGTCAGCCCGTCGGGGTAGAACACGCCGCGCCACGGCTCGAATGTCCAGCCGCCGATGCCGACATGGATCTTGCCGCCTTTGGCCTTCGCTTGCGCCATCACTCGATCTCGACATCTTCCCAGAAGCCGATCCAGTGATCGACGGGCTTCATCGAATCGCGCGGCGCTTCGTATGACCAAGCGGCGCGGTCGCTGCGCTTGTCGGCCTCGACCACGTCGTAGAACTGCACGCCGTGCGGACACTTCAAGTCGTTCGCCGTGTGCGGCGAGACTTTCAATAGCTCCATGCGCACCGACTCACGCGGGAAATAGCGATATCCCCCGACCTCAAGTGTGCGATCGCTGTCCGCGATCACCGCGCCGCGCCAGATCGCCTGCATGATTGCCTCCTGCGAAAGCGGATCGATGGGCGCCAGTCTAGCTCGCCGGCGCCTACTTCTCCATCCGCGCTTTGAGGTTGGCCAGGCCGGTCTCGAACTCCTTGCCGATCATGGTGTCGAAGCTCATGAAGACACCCATCAGCTTCGACATGAACGGGCTCGGCCCATAGATCGCCCAGGTCACGACCGTCGAGTCGCCTTTGGGTTCGAGCACGAACTCCGCCATGTTGTTGGCCGGAAACGGCGTGACGAAGTCGAGCTTCATCAGCACCTTGGTCGGCGGCGTCGACTCGACGATCTCCATGCGGCCGTGGCCGACCTGCTTATTGCCCTGCCACTCGTACTTCGCGCCCTTGCCGCTCTGCTCGCCGCTGTAGCTGCGCTTCATCGCAGGATCCTTGGCCTCCCAGGGCGACCAGCTCTGCTGCGCGCGCAGGTCGTTGACCTCGGGAAAGATCTTGTCCGCCGGCGCCTTGATAGTGATCGAGCGCTGCACGCGGAAGCTGTCGGGCCGCGTCGACGCGTAGATCAGCAGGGCGATCACCGCGACGGCGATCACGGCGAGCACGATCATGATGATCTTGAGCATGGTGACCTCGCTCAGTCGTCGATGGCCTGATACGCCGATGTCCAAAAGTCGACGAACGCCTTGGGTGGTGACGGTGAGTCCATCATACGCTGGGTCAGCAGAATACCCACCAGATCCTCGGCCGGGTCGCTGTGCGCTGAGGTGCCGTAGCCGCCGTCCCAACCGAACCGGCCGGGCCCGTAGAGATCGGTGCGGCGCGTGACCACGCCCATGCCGAAGCCCCAGCTGGCACTACCGCCGAAGAAGAGCTTCGCGCCTTCCTTCTGCACCGCCGTCAGCTGGTCGGTGGTCATCAGCTCGACAGACGGCCGCGACAGGATCCGCCCGCCGGTATGGCGGCCCTTATCCAGCATCATGCGGCAGAACTTCAGATAGTCGTCCGCTGTCGACAACAGGCCGCCGCCACCCGCCTCGAAGATCGCCGGCGTCGCGTAGTTGGCGGCGTTGGCGCTATCGAAGACCGCCAGCTTGCGGGTGGCGGCATCGTAGCGGTGGACCTCGGGCATGCGCGCGACCTTGTCGGACGGCAGGTCGAAGCCCGTATCGATCATGCCCAGCGGCTCGAAGATGCGCTCGCGCATGAAGGCGCCGAGCGACTGGCCCGAGGCGCGTGCGATCAGCACGCCCAGCACCTCGGAACCGGTATGGTAGAGCCATTGCTCGCCGGGCTGATGCACCAGCGGCAACGCGCCCAGGCGCTTCATGAACTCGTCCGGCGCGAGCGTCACCCGATTGGGCGTTGGCGCAAGGCCAGCTTCGTTCATCGCCTTCTGGATGGGGTGGCGCGACGGGAAGACCATGATGGCGCCGAAGCCGGCGCGAAAGGTCAGCAGATCGCGCAGCGTGATCGGTCGCTCGGCGGGCACCGTGTCGTCGAGTGGCCCCTCGAGGCGCTTGAGCACCTTGGGGTCGGCCAGCTCGGGCAGCCAGCGATCAACGGGATCGTCGAGCCGTATCACGCATTCCTCGACCAGGATCATCGCCGCCGCCGCGGTGATCGGCTTGGTCATGGAGGCGATGCGGAAGATCGTGTCGCGCCGCATCGGCTCCACGCCGCCGATCGCGAGCGTGCCGTGCGCCTCGACGACAGTCTCGCCGCGCCGGCTCACGAGCGTGACCATGCCGCCCACGTCGCCGCGCGCGACGTGGCCCGCCATGGTCGCGTTCATGCGCCGCAAGCGCGCCGCCGAGAAACCGCCGGGCATGATGGTCGCCTCAAACGTCGACGAATACCTTGAAGCCGCCATAGCTCATGCGCTTCGTGTCGAAGGGCATGGTGGCGGGGTCCATCTTCAGGCGCGGATCCTTCATCACCTTGGCGTTGATCTTGTCGCGCTGCGCCTTGGACTTGTAGGTGATCCAGGAGAACACGACCGTCTCACCCGGCTTGGCCTTGACCAGCTTGAGGAACGGCAGGCCCCACTTGATCGCGAGATCGTCGCCGACGCACTCCTTGTAGTCGAGCGCGCCGAACTCCTTCCAGATCTTGCCGGCCCTGACGGAGACCTTCTTGTAGGCCGCGAGCTGCTTCTTTGGCACAGGAATCACGAAACCGTCGACATAGGTCATGGGACTGCGCCTCCGTCTCACGCATCATTAATTAACTCATAAGTTAACTAATGATGTGTCATGACTTTGTCAATCCCGCACGAATGTGGCGATGAATCGGCGGCTCACGCCTTGGCGGCCGCACGCACCGCATCGGGCAGATCGAGCCCGACGCCGACCAACTTGCCGAACAGATCGCGCAGCTTCTGCATATCGGCCTCGGGCAGCGGCGGCCGCAGGATCGAGTCGATATTGGCGCGCAAATGCTCCTGCTTGCCGGTGCCGAACAGCACCACGTCGACGCCCAGCTCGTGGCGCACGAAGCGATAGGCGGCGTCGGTCAGGCTGGTGGCGCCGCCGTCGTGGATCAGGAAGGACAGCGGCGCGTCGGACTTCGCGAACTCCGTCGGCACCTGACCCGACGCTGCGAGATCGGCCATCGCCTGCTTCAGCGCCGCCGGCCGGCTGAAGATGTTGCGCACCACGAACATCAGCAGGGTGCCGATGCCGCGCTTCTTCGCGGTCGGCAGGATCGCGCGCCGCGCGCCCTGGTTCATCATGCTGTAGGCCAGCATCACGACCTCCCACGGCGGCTCGGCGATGGCGCGGGCCATCATCTCCTGCTTCGGATCGTTAGGCCCAGTCTCGGTGATGCCGAGATGGCGCAGCTTGCCCTTCTCCTTCTCGCGCAGGAGCGCCGGCGCGATCTCCCGCAGCGCGTGGTCGTAGTTGGCCGGCGCCACTGCGTGCAGGTGATAGATGTCGACATAGTCGGTCTTCAGCAAGCGCAGCGAGTTATCCAGCGCCTTCACAGCGTCGGCGCCGGAGATCGGCCCGGCCGGCGAGCGCGAGCGGCACTTCGAGGAGATCACCACCTTGTCGCGGCATCCGGTCACCGCCTGACCAACGACAGGCTCGGTGCCGTAGGCCTCGGCCGTATCGAGAAAGTTCACTCCCAGATCAAGCGCGGCTCGCACCACATCGACAGCCTGCGCGTCCGTGCCGCCCGAACCCAGGCCCAGCCGGCTGTTGCCACCGCATCCCAGCCCGGCGACCGAGACCTTCAGCCCGGTGTTGCCCAATGTCGTGTACTGCATGGAATTGTCCTGTCGACGCGATGGCGATTGGAGGCATCATATTCGCTAGAGTGGTGGAGTAGCCTGAATTCTCGTCATGGAAGGATGGAACCCGATGACCGACCGGCCGACGATCATCCGTAATGCCTCCTGGGCCGTGGTGTGGGACGCGTCGGTGGGGCGGCACGTCTATCGACGCGACGTCGATATCCGGATGAATGGCGGCAGCATCGCGGCCATTGAGCCCAAGGGCACAACGCCAGCGGCGCCCGGCGAACGTGCGATCGACGCCTCGGGCCATCTGGTGATGCCCGGCCTGATCAACATCCACAGCCATCCCACGACCGAGCCGGCCTATCGCGGCGTGCGCGAGGATCATGGCGTGCCCGAGCATCAGATGACCGGGCTATTCGAGCGTCTGCAGGCCTATCGCCTCGACGACACCGGACGCCGCGCGGCGGCGCAGCTCGCCTATAGCGAGATGCTACGCTGTGGCACCACGACGGCGATGGATCTGACCGGCAATTTCGAGGGATGGTTCGAGACCATGGCCGCGTCGGGCATGCGCTGGTACGTGGCGCCGGCCTTCGCCTCGGCGCGCTGGGGCATGAGCGCGCCGCAGACCGTCACCTGGACCTGGGACGTGGCGGGCGGCACGCGCGGCTTCCAGAGTGCGCAGGGCGTGATCGCCGCCGCCGATTCGCATCCCAGCGGCCGGCTGCGCGGCGTGGTGTTCCCAGCGCAGATCGACACGGTGACGCCCGAGCTGTTGCGCGAGGCCGCTTCCTACGCCGCCGAGACCGGCCACCTGTTCACCACCCATATCTCGCAGGCCGTGGTCGAGGTACGCGAGATCATCCGCCGCCACGGCGTGACGTCGCTGCGCTTCGCCAGCGACCTCGGCTTGCTGCGCCCCGGCACGATCCTGGCGCATTGCATCCTGCTCGACGACCACCCGCAGGTGCGCGCCCATACGCGCAGCGATCTCGACATTCTGGCGGCGTCGGGCGCGGCGGTGGCGCATTGCCCGCAGCCCTTCGCGCGCTACGGCGTGGCGATGAACCATGTCGGCCGCTACATCGCGCGTGGCGTGCCGCTCGGTTTCGGCACCGACTGCGCGCCGCACAATGTGGTCGAGGAAATGCGACTGGCGATCATCGCCGGCCGGATCATGAGCGAGGACATCCACAGCGTCGATACGGCGGCGGTCTTCCATGCCGCCACCGCGGGCGGCGCGAAGGCGCTGGGCCGCGACGATATCGGCCGGCTGGCGGCGGGCGCCAAGGCCGACATCGTGCTCGCCGACCTCTCGCATCCTGCGATGGCGCCGGCACGCGATCCCCTGCGCTCCTTCGTGTTCCACGCCGCCGACCGCGCCGTGCGCACGGTCCTGGTCGACGGCAGCGTGGCGCTGAAGGACGGCAAGCCCGTGGGACTCGATCCGGAGGGCGCCGTGGCCGAGCTGGTCGAGGCGCAGCAGCGCATGCTGCTGGACGCGCCCAAGTACGACTACGCCAAGCGTCATGGCGATACCATCACGCCGATGTCCCTGCCCATCGTTTGAGCGATTCCCGAGACTCCCGCCGCCGATAGCGCTAGCCTCACCGGGAGCGCAACCGGGGAGAGTCGCGTGGCCGCCATCCTGTTTCGAAACCTGAAGCTGCTCGATCCACGCTGGACCGCCGCGCGCGGCGGCTACGAGGTGCTGGTCGAAGGCGCGGCCATCAAGGAAGTCTCGGACAAGGCGATCAAGGCGTCGAGCGCGCGGATCGTCGATTGCGGCGGCCGCACCTTGATGCCCGGCCTGATCGACTGCCACGTCCATGTGTTCCTGAGCGAGGTGAACATCCGCAACCTCGAATCCGTGCCGCTCACCCTGCTGACGGCGCGCGCCGCCGACCTGATGAAGGGCATGATCGATCGCGGCTTCACCACCGTGCGCGATACCGGCGGCGCCGACTGGGGCATCAAGACCGCGGTGGAAACCGGCCTGATCCCCGGCCCGCGCCTATTCATCTCCGGCCGCGCCATCGGCCCCACCGGCGGCCACAGCGATTCACGGCGACGCACCGATAGCGGGGCGCCGTCCTGCGGCTGCTGCAACGCCATGGTCTACGCCATGGCGATCGCCGACGGCGCCGACGAGGTGCGCAAGATGGTGCGCGAGCAGATGCGCCAGGGGGCAGACCAGATCAAGATCATGTGTTCCGGCGGCGTCGCCTCGCCCTACGACCCGCTCGACTCGCTACAGTACTCGCCGGCCGAGATCGCCGCGGCCACCGACGAGGCCAGGAATTTTGGCCGCTACGTGCTGGCGCATGCCTACACGCCCGAGGCCATCACCCGCGCTGTCAGCAACGGCGTGCGCACCATCGAGCACGGCAATCTGATCGACGCGAAGTCGGCCAAGCTGCTGGCGTCCAAGAGTGGCTTCATGATCGCCAACCTCGTCACCTACTTCGTGATGAAGGAACGCGCGTCGCAGTTCGGCATGACCAAGGACATGCTCGACAAGAACGACATCGTCATGGATGGCGCGCTGCGCTCGCTGGAGATCTGCAAGAAGGCCGGCGTCGAGGTCGGCTTCGGCAGCGACCTGCTGGGCCAGCTGCAGGTCGAGCAGAGCCGCGAATTCATCTATCGCGCCGAGGTGCTGAAGCCGCTGGAGATCATCCGCCAGGCGACGCTGGTGGGCGCCAAGATCCTGCGCCACGAGGGCAAGCTCGGCGTCGTCGAGCCCGGCGCTTTCGCCGATCTGATCCTGGTCGACGGCGATCCGCTGAAGAAACTCGAGCTGTTTCTCGATCAGGGCGCGCATCTGCCGGTGATCATGAAGGCCGGTCAGTTCCATAAGAACACGCTGAAATAGGCGCAGGGGACGAGCGATGCTGCTGTTCAAGAACCTGCGCCTGCTCGATCCGCGCTGGAATGAGTCGCGCGGTGGCTACGAGGTGTTGGTCGAGGGCGAGCTGATCAAGGAGGTCTCGGCCAAGCCGATCAAGGCGGCGAAGGCGAGCGTGATCGATTGCGGCGGGCGCACGCTGATGCCCGGCTTGATCGACTGCCACGTGCACACCCATCACAGCGAAGTCTACATCAACCGCATGGAGGCGGTGCCGCTGACCCTGATGATGGCGCGCTCGACCGGCCGCCTGAGGCGCATGCTCGATCGCGGTTTCACCACGGTGCGCGACGCCGGCGGCGCTGATTGGGGCACCAAGACCGCGGTCGAGTCCGGCCTGATCCCCGGCCCGCGCATGTTCATCTCCTGCCGCTCGATCGGCCCGACGGGTGGGCACAACGACCGCAACCGGCGCACCGATTTCGCCGGCCCGCCCTGCCTGTGCTGCAACGGCATGGTGTTCATCCGCTGCATCGCCGACGGCCCCGACGCGGTGCGCAAGGCGGCGCGGGAGCAGATGCGCCAGGGGGCGGACCAGGTGAAGCTGATGGTCTCCGGCGGCGTCGCCTCGCCCTACGATCCGCTGGAGTCGATCCAGTTCACCATCGAGGAGATCACCGCCGCCGTCGAGGAGGCGCACGCCTTCGGCCGCTATGTGCTGACGCACGCCTATACGCCGGAGGCGATCACGCGGGCGGTCAATTGCGGCGTGCGCACCATCGAGCACGGCAATCTGGTCGACGCCAAGACCGCGCGGCTGATGGCCAGCAAGGGCGTCTACATGGTGCCCAACCTCATCGCCTACGACGCGATGAAGCGGCGCGCCAAGGAGCTGGGCATGCCCGACTCCATGCTGGAGAAGAACGACGAGGTGCTGAAATACGGCTTCGCCGAGCTCGAGCACTGCCGCAAGGCGGGCGTGAAGATAGCCTACGGGTCGGATCTTCTCGGCGCGCTGGAGGACGAGCAGACCCGCGAGTTCCAGATCCGCGGCGAGGTCATGCCGGCGATCGACGTGATCCGCTCGGCCACCCTGATCGGTGCAGAGGTCGTGCGCCAGGAGGGCAAGCTCGGGGTGATCGAACCGGGCGCCTTCGCCGACCTGCTGGTGGTCGACGGCGATCCCCTGAAGAACCTCGGCCTGTTCCAGGACGGCGGCCCCAATCTTGCGGCCATCGTCAAAGGCGGCCGCTTCCACAAGAACGCGCTGTGACGGCGACACGTCTCATGACTGGGGCCGCGCCACTCCAGTGGCGCGTCTTGCCTTTCACCATCAAAGATCGCGCCACTGGAGTGGCGCGCCCCCAGCTTCGATGAGCGCCGCAGCCCTCATCCGCCGCCGGGCGCGGCGCTGGGCGTTGAACGGCGCGGCCGGGATCGGGCTGCTCTACATTCTCACACCGTTGATCTTCGTCACCTGGCTTGCGTTCTTCCGGCAGGAGATCCCGTCCTTCCCACCCGAGGGCTACAGCCTGCGCTGGTTCGCCGCGATCCTCGACCAGCGCAAGTTCGTCGACGGCTTCTCGCTCAGCCTGCGAGTGGGCGTGCTGGCGACCGTCATCGGCCTGGCGCTGGGCGTACCCGCCGCACTCTGCCTGGCGCGCTTCGACTTCAAGCTGCGCGCGTCGCTGGCCAATCTGCTGCTGATGCCGGTGATCGTGCCCGGCGTGGTGCTCGGCACGGCGATGTACGTCTTCCACGTCGAGGTCGAGAACGGCCTCGACGTCGACGTGCTGGGTACCTTCTACGCCATGGTCGCGGGCCACGTGGTGATCGTGATCCCCTGGGTGGTGCGCCTGGTCACAGCGAGCCTCGCCGGCATGGATCGCGCCGTCGAGGAGGCGGCGCAGAATCTCGGCGCCGGACCGTGGACCACCTTCTGGCGCATCACCCTGCCGTCGATCCGACCTGGCATTGTCGCCGGCGCGCTGTTCGGCTTCGTGACGTCCTTCGGCAATCTCGAGATGAGCCTGTTCCTTGTCGGCCCCGGCCGCACGACCCTGCCAATCGTCATCCTGCAGTACCTGGAGTGGAAGATCGATCCGACCATCGCCGCCGTCTCGGTGCTGCAGATCCTGCTGATCGGCGTCGCCATGCTGATCACCGATCGCTACGTCAAGCTGACGCGGGTGGTGTGAGATGGCGCGCCTCGATCTGCAGGGTCTCGGCAAGCGTTACGGCGACTTCCACGCCGTGCGCGACGTTAATCTCGACGTCGCCGACGGCGAGTTCCTGGTGCTGCTGGGCCCGTCCGGCTGCGGCAAGACCACGACCTTGCGCATGGTCGCGGGCTTCATCGAGCCGACATCGGGCCATGTGCGGCTAGGCGGCAGCGACGTCACCGAGTTGCCGCCGTGGCGGCGCAACACCGGCATGGTGTTCCAGAGCTACGCGCTCTTCCCGCATCTGAGTGTGGCGCAGAACGTCGCCTTCGGCCTGGAGATGCGCAAGCTGCCACGCGCGGATGTCACCCAGCGTGTCGAGGAGGCGCTGGCCCTGGTGCGCCTGAGCGGTTTCGGCGCGCGCCTGCCGCGCCAGCTCTCCGGCGGCCAGCAGCAGCGCGTGGCGCTGGCGCGCGCGCTCGCCATCCGCCCCGACGTGCTCCTGCTCGACGAGCCGCTCAGCAATCTCGACGCGAAGTTGCGCCAGGAGGTGCGGGTCGAGATCCGCGAGCTGCAGCGCCAGCTCGGCCTGACCACGGTCATGGTCACGCACGACCAGGAAGAGGCGCTGACCATGGCCGACCGGCTGGTGGTGATGAACGAAGGCTCGGTCTGTCAGGTCGGCACGCAGCGCGAGCTCTACGAGCAGCCGGCCGATCGCTTTGTCGCCGGCTTCGTCGGCCGCAGCACCTTCCTCGCCGGAACGATCGAGGCGCCGGGTCGCTTCCGCACCGACGGCGGGCTCGAGCTGGCCTGCGGCGGCGGCACGCCCGGACCGGCGTCACTGGCGCTTCGACCGGAGCGGCTGGAGATCAGCGCCGCACCTGTGACGGGACTCGACAACCGCCTGCCGGGTACTGTGGAGTTCGTCTCGTATCTTGGCGCGCTGACGGACATCCACGTGCGCCTGTCGCCCGCCGATCGCGTCGTCGTGCAGATCGCCAATCGCGACGGTGGCTTCGCGCCGCAGGTCGGACAGCAGGTCCATATCGGCTGGCCCGCGTCGGCCGGCCTCGTCTTCACAGGGTAGCGTCGAACATCAACGGGAGAGGCACATGACGGAACGTCTCAAGCTCAATCGCCGCGCCGTTCTGGGTGGCACCGCCGCGCTCGCCGGTGGCCTGGCCATGCCGGCCATCGCACAGGACAACAAGCGCATCGTCGTCGGCACCTGGGGTGGCGACTACTCGCGCCTGCTGGCCAAGAACATCGAGACGCCGCTTCTGGCGCCCAAGGGCTGGGACGTGGTCAAGGACGAGGCCGGCGATCCGCCGCGCCGCGCCAAGGTGCTAGCCGAAAAGTCGCTGCGTCGCGGCACCTCGGACATCCAGGGCGTCTCGGCCGCCAACATGTACGAGATGAACGAGCAGGGCACGATCGAGCAGCTCGACTATTCGAAGATGCCCAACGCCAAGAACCTCATCCCGGCGATGAAGTATCCCTACGGCGTCGGTCACATCTATTCGGGCAAGGTCGGCCTGTTCAATCCCAAGATGATGGCCACGCCGACGAGCTTCGCCGAGATCCTCGATCCCAAGCAGGGCGCCAAGCTCGGCATCATCGACATCCAGTATCAGTACACCATGCTCTGCGCCGGCTTGGCTGCCGGCGGCAAGGTCGGCGACTTCGAGCCGGGCAAGGCGCTGCTGGTGGCCTGCAAGAAGGCCGGCGCGCGCATCTATCCCAGCAACGAGGCTTTCGCCCAGGCGCTGAAGACCGAGGAGATCGCCTGCGGCGTGATGTGGAAGGCGCGCGCCGTGCAGTGGCAGAACGCCGGCATCAACGTGCAGACCATCGCGCCCAAGGAAGGCGTGCCGATGTACGTCTCCGGCTTCGTCGTGCCGAAGAACGCACCCAACAAGCCCGGCGCCTACGCCTATCTCGACGCCATGCTCGAGGCCTCGGCGCAGGAAGGCTTCGCCAAGGACATGGGCTACAACCCGACCGTGACCAACGCCAAGGTCGACCCCGAGCTGCGCCGACGCATCGGCTTCACCGACGAGGAGCAGACCAGGCTGGTCGATCTCGACTACGCCTACATGGCCAAGAACGACTCCGCCTTCAAGGAATGGTGGGACAAGTCGTTCAAGGCGTAGTCCTCAACGGATGACCGATACGGCCATCGCCACCAACCCCGTCGCCGAGAAGCGACGGGGCGAGGGCTGGACGGCGGCGAGCCTGGTGTCGCCGGCGACGATCTTCGTCGCGCTCTGCCTGCTCGGGCCGTTGATCATCCTGTTCCGCTACAGCCTCAACGAGTTCGTCACCACCAGGAAGATGATGGTCGAGGCGGTGACGATCGCCAACTACGTCAAGTTCTTCACCGACGCCTACTACACCTCGATCCTCGGCGTGACCGTGCGCGTCGCCGTCATCGTCACCGCCGCCTGCCTGGTGCTGGGCTTCCCGCTCGCCTATGTCGTGGCGCGCACGCAGTCCAGGTTCAAGAACCTGCTGATCATCGCCATCGTGCTGCCGCTGTTCGTCGGCAACGCCGTGCGCGCGGCCGGCTGGATGGTGGTGTTCGGCACCAAGGGCTTCGTCAACGCCACCTTGATGGGCATGGGGATCATCACCAAGCCGATCGAGATCATGTTCAGCGAGACGGCGGTGATCATCGGCATCATCGCCGTCAACCTGCCCTTCATGGTGCTCAGCCTGCAGAGCGTGATCGAGGGCATCGACCGCTCGGTCGAGGAGGCCGCCTTCAGCCTCGGCGCCACACCAGGCACGATGTTCCGCCGCGTGCTGTGGCCATTGGCGCTGCCCGGCATCCTCGCCGGCACGATCCTGACCTTCATCCTGGCGATGAACGCCTACGCCACGCCGTTCCTGCTGGGCGGCCCGCTGTTCAAGATGATGGCGCCGCTGGTCTACAACCGTTCGGCGGCGCCATCGCCTTCGTGCTGATGACGGTCACCTTGCTGCTGACCATGGCCGCGAACCTGCTGGTGCAGCGCCGCTATCGCCGGTGATCCTCAGCCGCCGAACGCCTCGCTCAACCTCGCCAGCGCGTTGAGCGCTGGCGCGAAGCCGCTGAGCGGCGCGGTCTGAATCACCGCCTCGATCACCTCGGTGTGGCTCAAGCCCATGTTCAGCGCCGAGACGCCGAACTTCTTCACCTGGCCGTCGAGCTTCAACGCCGTGAAGGCCACGACCGCGACCAGCGCCCGCCGCCGCAGATCGAGCCCCGGCCGGAACCAGATCTCCCCATAGCCATACTGGATCGCCAGCGGATAGAGCGCCCCAGTCACCGCGTTACCCGGCGCGGCATAGCCCTGCGTGGCGCGATCGCCGTGAAGCTGCTTCATGAGCCCGGCACCACGCTCGCTCAACACCTCCAACGATTCCTCGCGCGGCGTTTCCGCAGGCATGGCGACGCCGCGTTGCGCGAACACCGCGCCCGCCGCCTCGATCGCTTCTTCCGACGCGGCGTAACCGGCATAGATGCCGACCTGGATGAAGACCTCCAGGATCGATCGCGCCGACAGGCCGAGGTCGAGCGCGGCGCCGACATGGCGGCGCAGGCTCGACAGACGCTGCACGGCGCCCAGCGCCGCCAGCGCGCAGATCATGCGATCCTCCAGCGCGAGCCCCGGCCGGCTCCACAGGGCGCCGAACGTCGCCTCCGTGTTCACGGTGCGCATGAAGGCCGGCGCGCCATCATCGTCGCCGAACAGACGCCGGCGCATCGCCTCGCCTTGCTGCCTCAGGGAATCGCGCGTGGTCACGTCAGCACCGCCTTGTTTCAGGGAATGCGTTCAGAGTGCGTCACGGACGGCGTTGTCGTCCAGCGCCGGCGGGCCTAGGCTCGCGGTACAAATGCGACGCGGAGGACTCGCGATGAGCTTGAGCATCACGCCGCTATCACCGCATACCGGCGCGGAGGTCCGTGGCGTCGACCTGACGCGCGGCATCGATGAGGCGACCCGCGCGCGGCTGAACCGCGCCTTTGTCGAACACTCCGTCCTGGTGATCCGCGACCAGAAATTCTCGCCGCCCCAGATGCTGGACGCCGTGCGCCTGTTCGGCGAGGTGTTCGAGCAGCACAACAGCCGCTTCGCGCTGCCGGAGTGCCCGCTGGTCCACTACATCTCGAACAAGGACTTCTTCCCCGACGGCACGCGCTACATTCCCGGCGAGGGCTATCACACCGACCACTCGAACGACGTACAGCCGCCCAAGGCCACGGTGCTGCACGCCGTCGAGCTGCCGGATGTCGGCGGCGACACCCAGTTCGTCAACATGCACCGCGCCTACGAGACGCTGCCCGACGCGACCAAGGCGCGCGTCGAGGGCTTGAAGGCCGTGCACGTCTACCAGAGTCGCCACAGCGCGCGGAAACTGATGGGGCTCGACCCGTCGCGGCGCGAGCGCGTGCCCGAGGCGGTGATCCACCCGATCGTGCGCACCCATCCCGAGAGTGGCCGCAAGTCGCTTTACATCAACCCGATCCGCATCGAGGGCATCGTCGGCATGGCCGAGCCCGAGGCCTTGTCCCTGCTCGACGAGCTGCTCGCGCACGCCACGCAGCTCAGCCACGAGTACCGGCACAAATGGCAGCCCGGCGATCTCACCATCTGGGATAATCGCTGCCTGCTGCATAAGGCGAACGGCGACTACGACATGGAGCAGACGCGCTATCTCTATCGCGTCATGCTGCGCGGAACCGCGCCGGTCTGAGAGTTCGCTGGAATTGACCTGGCCTTACCTTCCCCCGGAGGGGGAAGGTGCCCGAAGGGCGGATGGGGGATGTCGAAGACGGACACCGAGTGTGTTGAAACATCCCCCATCCGGAAGGTAGATTGGAAGTCCATAGGCGATAGCCTTGCGAGCACGGCGCGGGATGACAGGGTGACGTTGCGTTCCCGCTCGTCGCTCTACAGATACACCGCCTTCATCTGCGCGTCGGCGTAGCGACCGCCGGCGGCGGCGCCGGGCGGGATGGCGGCGGAGAGCGATGCCGCCTCGGCGGGCGAGAGCGTCATGTTGAGCGCGGCCATGTTCTCATCGAGGCGCGACGCGCGCTTGGTGCCGGGGATCGGCACAATGTCCGGGCCCTGCGCCAGCAGCCAGGCCAGCGCCACTTGCCCGGGCGTGCAGCCCTTGGCGCGCGCGACGCCTTCGATGCTGCCGACGAAGCCGAGATTGCGCGCGAGATTGTCGGCGGCGAAGCGTGGATGGCGGCCGCGGCCGTCACCTTCCGGGATATCGCCGACCTGCTTCACGCTGCCGGTCAGCAGGCTGCGCCCCAGCGGCGAATAGGCGACGTAGGCGATGCCCAACGCGCGCGTCATCTTCAGCGTCTCCTCGGCATCGACGCGGTAGAGCAGCGAGTATTCGCTCTGCACCGCGGCGATGGGATGGGTGGCGTGCGCGCGGCGGATGGTGTCGGGCTTGGCTTCGCTCAGGCCCAGCGCCCGCACTTTGCCCTGCTTGACCAGTTCGCCCATCGCGCCAACCGTGTCCTCGATCGGCACCGAGGGATCGACGCGATGCTGGTAGTAGAGGTCGATCACATCGACGCCCAGCCGCTTGAGGCTGGCCTCGCACGCCGCCTTCACGTGCTCGGGCCGGCCATCGACGCCGTTGGCGCCGCCCGGCCGTTGCACCTGGCCGAACTTGGTGGCCAAAACGACGCCGCTGCGACGCCCTCCGGCCAGCGCTTTGCCGATCAGCGTCTCGTTATGGCCCCAGCCATACATGTCGGAGCTGTCGAGCATGGTGACGCCGCGATCCAGCGCATGATGGATCAGCGCGATGCCCCCGGCATCGTCGGCCTTGCCGTAGGTGCCGGACAGCGACATGCAGCCCAGGCTGATCGCCGACACGCTGAGATCGCTGGAACCCAGCTTGCGCTTCGCAACAGACATGGAGATCTCCTAGGTCGTGCCCCAGACGCGCCGCGCCGTGTCCGATATCAGCGCCATCTTGGCCCATTGCTGGTCTTCGCTCAGCAGATTGCCACCGGCGACGCTGGCGAAGCCGCATTGTGAGGAGAGCGACAACCGGTCGAAATTGACATGCACCGAGGCCTCGTCGATGCGCCGGCGCAGATCGTCGACGCTCTCCATCACGGGACTCTTCGACGACACCAGGCCGAGCACGACATGACGGTCGGCGGGCACGTGACGCAGCGGCGCGAAATCGCCGGCGCGCTGGCTGTCGTATTCGAGGAAATAGACGTCGACCGGGAAGTCGTTGAACAGCTTGCGCGCGACGGGCTCGTAGCCGCCCGAGGCCATCCAGCGGCCACGGAAGTTGCCGCGGCACAGATGCATGCCCACGGTCACGCCGGCCGGCCGACCCTCGAGGATGCGGCGGATCACCGAGACGTAGAGATCGAGCAGCGCATCGGGATCGCCGCCCTGCGCGCGCGTCTGCTCGCGTACCAGCGGGTCGCACAGCATGGCGACGGGCACTTCGTCCATCTGCACGTAGCGGCAGCCGGCCTTCACCAGCTCGTCCAGCTCGGCGCGGTAGATGGCGACGAGGTCGTCGAAGTAACCCGAGGCATCGGCATAGGCCTGCGGATCGAAAGCCGCAGTGAAGCGGAAGAAGTGGAAGGCGCTGGGCGTCGGCAAGGTCGCCTTGGGGAGCGCGGTCTTCGCCAGCCGTTTCACCCGGGAATACTCGGCCAGCGTGATCGGTGCGCGGCGTGTGAGCTTCTGTTCAGCGACACAGGTTGGCCATTCGTAGCTGCCGCCCTCGGCGTCGCGAAAGCGGAACTGCGAGGGCGCCAGGCGGATCCCGTCGAGGCCTTCGAAAAAGAACCCGAACCACGACGTTCGGCCGAACTCGCCGTCGGTGACGACGCGGAAGCCCAGCGCTTCCTGCTTCGCCACGACCCGGGCGATCTCCCGCTCCAGCGTGGCGGCATGCTCGGCGGGGCCGGCGGCGGCCGCGTCCTTGAGCGAGCGCGGGCGCAGCAGGCTGCCGATCACCTCGGCACGGAAGGGCGGTTGGGTGGCGTCAGTGCGCGACATGCCGATAAGCAAAGCATGGCGGCCGGGATGGCGCTAGCCGTTGCTCCACAGCCTCGTGGTGTACGCGCCATCGACGCTCGAATCGATCTGCTTCTCCAGCTCCTCACCGCCACCCATCTTGGGCGCGATGATCTTGCCGAAGGAGACGCGGCCGGGCGCCGGCCAGGCGGTCGGATCCCACAGCCTGGCGCGCAGGATCGAGCGGGCGCAGTGGAAGTAGCAATGCTTGATGCGGATGCGGGTGGCCAGCAGCGCCGGCTTGCCCGCCGAGCTCATCGCGGCCACGAGGTCGGCGTCGTCGTAAATCTCGGCCGTCCCCGACACGCGCAACGTCTCGCCGGTGGCCGGCGCCAGCGCGATCAGGCCGATCTTGCCGTTGTTGAGGATATTGGTGAGGCCGAAGGCGAGGTTGTTACCGGCGCGCTCCGGGATCAGCAGGGTGCGTGGATCCTCGACCCGGATGAATCCCGGCTCGTCGCCCTTGGGCGAGACCTCGATCGTGCCGTCCTCGCTCACCGTGCTGAGCAGCGCGAAGGGGCAGCGCTGCAGGAAAGCGATCGCCTGCTCGTCGAGTTCCGGCGCGATCTTGTTGAAAGTGCGCGGGTTCGGCGGCTTGACGATATCGCGCAGGGTATCGACGGTGGTGAGGCGCGCCATGTGGTTCGGCTCCATGAAAAGCGGGCTCGATGATCGTCGGGGCTGCGCCGCGATTCAACCGCGCAGACCGAGGGGTTCTCCTGTTGCCCACAGCGACGGTCGGCCGTGGATCGGTCACTCTCTGTCCACACGAGATCAGGAGCCCGTCGATGGCAAAAGCCAAGAAACCAGGACCGAGGTCGCGTCGTGACACGCAACCAGCCGTCCGTGTCGAGTTTGACTACGCCGAGGCGTCACTTCTGGTCGTCGCGAACAACCTGCTGTTCGGCGCGGCGGCCGGACGCGATGGCCCTGACGCCGAGACGACCCAGACGCTGGATCGCCTGATGAACAAGCTCTATGCCGCGGAGCCGCAACTGAAGGCCGACGCGCGCCGTGTCGAGAAGGAGATGCGTAGCTTCCTCGTCGATGAAGCCGAGGATATGGACGACGACGACGAAGATGATGGTGGTGACGTCGCGCCGGTGAAGGGCGGCAATCTCCTTCCCGTCATACTCGCTGCGATGGAGAAGGGCCGCGCAGTTCCGCTGATGCGTCGCAACGGCGTTTTCAACTTGTTTCCCACGGGGGCCGGCCAGATCGGCGACGTCGCGGTCGCGATCGGGTGGAGCGCCGCGCATGGGGACTACACGTTGGTGCGCATGGACGAGATCATCGGCATCGGACTGGAGGATCCGCGGACGAGGCCCCCCGCGACGGATCCGTTAGCCGCCACGCTGGCCCGACTCTGTCCCAAGCCGCCCACGAGCGGCGGCCTTCCCTAGGTGCCCAGCCCATCCATATTGGCGTAGAGCGCGCGCAACAGGCGCTTGAGCGTCGCGACGTCGCGCGGTGACAGGCCGGCGATCGCCACGCGTTCGTAGCGCTCGGCGATCGGCATCACGCGCCGGACCATCGTTCGGCCGGCCGTCGTGAGGCGCAGGGTGACGACGCGGCCATCGTCTTCAGCCCGTTTGCGCTCGACCAGCTTGCGGCGCTGCAGGCCGTCGAGCACGCGTGACAGCGTGGAGATCTCGATGCTGGTGCGGCTCGACAGCTCGCCTACCGTCTGGCCGTCGCGATCGGTCAGCGCCGCCAGCGCGCGCCACATCGGCAGCGTGATGCCCAGCGGCCGCACCGCCTCGCTGAACGACGCCGCGATGCGCGCGCCGGCGCGGTTCAGCAGGTAGGGGACATAGTCGTCGAGCGGCAGCACGCTATTCGGCCGCCTTTAGATTGAGCTTCGTGTGTGAGCCTTCGAAGGCCGGCGCGACCTCGCGCATGAAGCGCTCCATCTGCTCCTTCACCAGGGCGTGCGGCTTGGCGCCGTAGTTGAAGTACAGGATCACCTCGGCGATGCCGGCGGCCTCGACCGTCTTGAGGTCCTCGATGATCTTGGCCGGCGGGCCGACCAGGATCGACTTGCTGGTGAGCTTCTCCGGGCGCATCTCGCGCAGGAGGTTCACGATCTCGACGAAGTATTTGTAGGTCGGCGGCACCTTCTCGCCCGAGGACGACGGGAAGGCGGCGATCAGCGCGTCGTGGAAATAGCGGATCAGCGCCTCACGGCCGTAAGCCTCCTCCTGCGGTGTCGAGGCGATGTGCACGAAGTAGGAGCACATGGCGCGCCGTGCCGGCCGCTTGTGCGTGCCCTCGCAGGTCTCCCGATAGACGCGCACCGCGTCGGCCAGCGAGCCATAGACCATGGCGGCGGCGAAGGGCGCGTAGATGATGTTCCAGTCGTTGCGCGCCGCCAGCTCCATCGAGGGTCGCGAGAAGCAGGCCACGTAGGGTCGCAACGGCCGCTGCGCCGGCTTGGGCCGCACCTCGATATCGTCGAACTGGAAGAAGCGGCCCTTGTGCGACCACTTGCCGGTCTCCGTCCAGGCGCGCCAGACGACCTCCAGGCCTTCGGCGAAAAGCTCGGCGGAGTCGTCGAAGCTGGCCTGGAACGGGCCGTACTCCAGCCGATCGTAGCCGCGGCCGGCGGCGAAATCGACGCGGCCGCCCGACAGCAGGTCGAGCGTCGCCCATTCCTCGGCGACATGCAGCGGATGGTGCACCGGCAGCAAGGTCACCGCCGGCGCCAAACGGATGCGTTTCGTGGCGCCGGCGATCTGCGCCAGGATCGCCAACGGGCTGGCGTTGACACCCAGCAGGTTGAAATGATGCTCGCCGATCCAGGCCGAGTTCAGCCCCACCACCTCGGCCCACAGCGCTTCGGCGTAGATGTCCTTGACGAAGGACTCGGCGCTGCGCGGGTTGTCCTTGTAGCGGTTGTCGCTCAGCGTGAAGTAGCCGAAATCCAGGGCCATCGTCGCCTCCCCTCGGTCACCGGCGCCATCCTGCGCTGAGTCGAATGTATTTGCAAATGCAAATATTTGCACCGGGACCTAGCCACCCTAGTCTCCCGGCCGCAAACCGAACCGAGGAGATCCAGATGGCCCGCGTCCGCTATGTCGCCCCCGAGGAGCTGTCGCCCGAGAACAAGGACGTGATCTGGCGCGACCGGCCGATCTATCGCGCGCTGGCCAACAGCCTGGACGGCGCGCGCGCCTTCAACGGCATCGCGCGCTGGATCCGCTTCAAGAGCAAGCTCGACGGACGCTTGCGCGAGTTGGTAATCCTGCAGATCGGCTACGTCGCGTCCTCGCCCTACGAATGGGCGCACCACATCGAGATCGGCCGCGAATTCGGTGTAACCGACGCCGACATCGACGCGCTGATCCTCGAATCGAAGGGCGGCACCAGTTCGCTGCCCGCCTTCGAGCGCGCCCTGCTCGCCGCCGCGCGCGAGATGGAGAACGAGCATCGCGTGTCGGACGCCACCTTCGCGACGCTGCGAACGAAGCTCGACGACGAGGGCATCGTCGAGTTCACGTTGTTCGCCAGCTTCTACTGCGCCGTGGTGCGCGTGCTGGCGGCCCTGGAGATCGACCTCGAGCCGGAGCTGCTGCCCCTGCTCAAACGCTTTCCGCTACCTTGACCTGCTGCCCCGGGTAGTCGGCGTCGAGCACGAAGGGGTACGGGCCGGCATACGCGCCGACATAGGCGGTGTGGCTGATCAGCCCGGCGCCTTCGCTCCAGATATGCAGCTGATAGGCCGGCGGCTCCATGGTGAAGGTCGAGGGCTCATTGCCCGGCGCGATGTGCAGCGTAACCTGATGCGCCGTGCTGGGCGCCACCGAGCCGATGGTGCGGGCCCAGCGCGTCACGATTGGCCGATGATGGTGGCCGCAGACGACACGCTCGACGTGGCTGTACTTGCCCACCACTTCGGCCATCTTCGCGCCGTCGCGGCAGTTGATGTCGTCCATCGCCGCCAACCCGGTCGAGAACGGCGGGTGATGCATGAAGATCAAGGTCGGCCGGTCGCGCTCCTCGGCCAGCCGGTCGTCGAGCCAGCGCAGGCGGCGCTCGCACATCCGGCCGTGACCGGCGCCCGGGACGACGGTGTCGAGACCGATCAGGCGCACGTCGTTGTCCTCGACGACGTAGTGCAGGAACTCGCCGTCGTCGGGGAAGTATCCATCCTCGCCGAAGGCCGCGACCAGCTCGGCACGGCGATCGTGGTTGCCGGGTATGAGATAGACCGGCATGTCGAGCGGCGCCAGCAGCGTGCGCAAAGCAGCATACTCTGTCGACAGGCCACAGTCGGTGAGGTCGCCGGTGGCGATCACCACATCGGGCCGCCGCGGCAGGTTGTTGATGGCCTCGACCGTGGCCGCCAGCATGGCGTTCGAGTCGACGATGCCATAGGCACGCTTGCCATGTGGGCGCACGTGTAGATCGGTGATCTGCGCGATCAGCATTTGGCGTACTCCTGTCGCTAAAGAGGGAGAGGTGCCCGGCCGGCGAGGGCGCCACCGACCGGGTCTCTGGTCTAAGGCAGCTTCAGCGCCGTCTGATCGACATAAGGCTTCAGCAGCTCATCGGCCTTCTTCTGCGCGTCGCGCACGGCGGCGTCGGGCTTCTTCTTGCCGTTCATGACGGCCTGGACCTCGTCCTCCAGCGCCTTGCGCACGGCGACGGTCTGGTAAGTGGCGAACCAGGGCTGGGCGAAGACCAGCTGGTCGAGCGCCACCTTGGCGTCGGGGTTCTTGGCGATGAAGTCCTTCATCTCCGCCGTGTCATAGACCGACCGGCGCGGCGAGAAGTAACCGGTGAAGCGGCTCCAGCCACCCAGCGTCTCGGTCGAGGACAGCCACTTCGCGAACTTCCAGCCGGCCTGCTGGCTGGCCTCGCTCTGGCCCTTGAACATCACCAGCGAGGCGCCGCCGATCGGCACCGCGTTGCGCACGTTGCGCGGCACGAAGCCGACATTGTACGGGCTCTTCATGTTCTCGCGGATGAACGAGAGCGAGCCGGTCGACAATAACATCATCGACGCCTTGCCGGCGAAGAACGACGTCGACACACCGCCCGCCTCGACGACGCCCGGCTGCATCACCTTGTGCTTGTGGATCAGGTCGTCGACAAAGCGCACCGCGCCCAGCATCGAGGGCGTGTCGTAGTAGACTTCGCCGCCGTAGTCCTGGTTGAAGTAGCGCCCCCCATTGGACATCGCCAGCGCGCTCATCAGCCAGCCGAGATAGTCGTAGCCGGCCGGCATGGTGAAGCCATAGCGCTCGACCTTGTCGCCGTCGCGCCTGGTCAGCTTCTTCGCCGCGTCGACCAGCTCGGCCCAGGTTCGCGGCGGCTTGTCGGGATCGAGCCCGGCCTGCTTGAAGTGCTCGATGTTGTAGTAGAGCAGCGGCGTCGAGTTGTGGAACGGCACGCCGTAGAGCTCGCCGTCGACCGTGGCGTTGGCGTGCAGCGCCGGCCAGAAATCGCCGAGGAATTTCTCGCGCGTGGCGCCGTCGGCCTTGAGGAACGGCTCGAGGGACATGATGTCGCCGGAGAGCTTGAGGTCGACGTTGAAGTTGGCGCTCATCAGCACCACCGCCGGCGGCTTGCCGGCCTTGGCCGCGGCCTGCGCCTTCAGCTTGGTCTCGTCGTAGTTGCCGGTGTAGACGGCGGTGACCTCGACCTCCTTCTGCCCCTCGTTGTAGACCTTCACCAGCCGCGTCATCTCGCGCGCCAGCTTGCCTTCGACCGGAACCGGAAAGAAGAACTCGATCTTGGTCTGCGCCTGCGCCGCCGACGCGCCCGCGCATCCCGCCGCCAGCGCCATAGCGCCGGCCGTCAAACGTCCGATGAACGACATGGCCACCCCCTATCCTTTGATCCCGCTGAACACGAAGCTGTCGATGAAGCGGCGCTGGAACGCGACGAAGGCCACGGCGAGCGGCGCCATGACCAGAAGCGTGCCGGCCGCCAGCACGCCCCATTCCTTGCCGCCCTCGGCGCCGCGCGTGAACGCCGCGAGGCCGATGGTCAGCGTGTGATTGCCGGGGTCGTTGATCACCATCAGCGGCCACAGGAATTCGTTCCAGTGGGCGGTGACCGAGACGATGGCGAAGGCGACCAGGCCGGGCCGCGCCATCGGCAGCAGCACGTACCAGACCACCGCCCACCACGGCGCGCCGTCGATCGCGGCGGCCTCCTCGAAGTCGCGCGGGATCGCGCGAAAGGTCTGGCGCATCAGGAAAGTACCGAAGGCCGAGGCGAAATATGGCGCCATCGCGCCGGCCAGCGAGTCATACAGGCCGAGATCGACTATCGTGCGCAGGTTGGGCACGATCAGCGCCGGCGGCACGAGCATGAGCTGCAGCAGGAAGGCGTAGAACAGCACATCGCGACCGGCGAAGCGCAGCCGCGCGAACGCGTAGCCGGCGAGACTCACGGTGACGCATTGCACCAGCAGTACGCCGCCTACCACGATCGCGGTGTTGACGTAGTAGAGGCCGAAGGAGCCGCTATCGAGCGCGTTGCGGAAGTTCGACAGCGTCGGGTTGAGGTGGGGAATCAGCGTCGCCATGCCGGCGCTGCCCGCACCCTCGGGCCGGAACGACGCCAGCACCGTCCAGATGAAGGGTGTCGCCCAGACGAAGGCCACGGAAGCGACCAGCGCCAGCATCAGCGGCGCGGCGATATCGCGATCACGCCGCACCGCGACCTCCCCGCTCCATGGTGCGGATCGAGCCCAGCGAGATCGCGAGCAACACCGCGACGCTGATCACGGTGGCGGCAGCGGCCTTACCGTAATTGTGGTTCTCGTGCGCTTCCTGAAAAATGTAGAAGAGCAGCAGGTTGGTCGCGTTGCTCGGGCCTCCCTTGGTCAGCACGACCACATGATCGACGTTGGTCAGCACGTTGATCAGCGCGATCACCACGACGAAGGCCGTGGTCGGCGCCAGCGCCGGCAGGATCACGTACCACAGCCGCTGCAGGCCGTTGGCGCCATCGATCATCGCCGCCTCGACGGTATCGCCGGGGATGTTCTGCAGCCCGGCGATATAGAAGAGCATGTAGTAGCCGGCGTTCTTCCACACCGAGAGCCCGATGATCGACCACAGCGCCACGTCGCTGTCGCCCAGCCAGTTCGGGCTGCTCAGCCCCAGCTTGCCGAGGTGATGGTCGAGCAGTCCGACACCGGGCAGGAAGATGAAGAAGAACAGCGATGCCGCCGCCACCAGCGGCACCAGCGAGGGGAAGAAGAAGATGGTGCGCAGCACCGCCGCCAAGCGCGTGGAGCGCTGCACGGCGAGCGCGAAGAGCAGCGCCAGCACAATGGTCGGCACCAGCGTGCCCAGGGCATAGACCAGGTTGTTGATCAGCGCCTGCTGAAAGGCGGGGTCGGCCAGGACCGTGCGGAAGTTCGTCAGCCCGGCGAAGCGGGCGGGCTCCGGGCTGCCGTGCCGACTGACATACAGCGAGTCGACGATGACGCGGATCACCGGCAGGTAGGTGAACAGCGCCAGGAACAGCAACGACGGCGCCAGCAGCGCATAGGGAAACCACAAGGCGCGGCGCTGTCGGCGCGCGATCCGCGCTTGCGGCAGGGCCGCCGCGCCGGCGGGGGCTGCGTCGAGGGACACCATCTGGCGCCGCTGGTAGGCGCCGGGCGTAAACCCGGCATGACGAACCCATGACGCTGCGATGAAAATCCCGCCGCTGTCGGGGATCGCGCGATCCACCGGACGTCATCGAACCATCATCGATCGGTAAGAATCGAGACATGCCGTCACCGTAAGTCCCGCCATCGCAAGAACGCAGGGTGGGCGCATGGCGGGGGTGTCGCTGCGGACGATCGGCAAGTCGTTCGGCGCCACGGAGGTGCTGCGCGAGGTGTCGCTTGATATCGGTGAGCGCGAATTCCTTACCCTGCTGGGACCATCGGGTTGCGGCAAGAGCACCTTGCTGCGGGTGATCGCTGGGCTGGAGCGCCAGGATCTGGGCAGCGTCATGATCGGCGGCCGCGCCGTGGATGGGCTGCGCCCGTCGGAGCGCGATGTGGCCATGGTGTTCCAGAGCTACGCGCTCTACCCGCATATGAGCGCCGGCGAGAATATCGCCGTGCCCTTGATGATGCGCCGCTCGCGGCCCTGGCAGCGTCTGCCGGTGCTGCGCTGGATGAGCCCGCGGGCGCGCCGCATCCGCCGCGATGTCGAGGCCGAGGTGGCGCGCGTCGCCGGCTCGCTCGATATCGGCCATCTGCTGGAGCGACGACCGGCGCAGCTTTCCGGCGGCCAGCGCCAGCGCGTGGCGCTGGCGCGCGCCATGGTGCGCCAGCCACGCGCCTTCCTGATGGACGAGCCGCTCAGCAACCTTGACTCCCAGCTGCGCGTGCAGGCGCGCGCCGAGATCGCCGAGCTGCATCGCCGGCTGGCCACCACCTTCATCTACGTCACGCACGACCAGGCCGAAGCGATGACCATGTCAGACCGCGTCGCGGTGATGATGGATGGTCGCATCCTGCAGATCGCCGCGCCCGCCGCGATCTACGATGATCCGGTCGATCTGCGCGTCGCGGCGTTCGTCGGCAGCCCACGCATCAACACGCTCAGCGGCGTGATTCGCAAGGACGGCGCGGTCGAGGTCGACGGCACCATCATGCCGATCCGCCCCAGAGCGGATGCCGGAAGCCGCGTCACCTTGGCCTTCCGGCCCGAGCACGCCACGCTCGAGCCCCATGATTCGGCAGGCGCGATCCCTGGCGCGGTGCGCCATCGCGAGAATCTCGGCTCCGACCTGTTCGCCCATGTTCTGCCCGTCGGCGCGCGCCAGCCGCTGATCCTGCGCCTGCCGCCGCAGCGCATCGGCGAGGTGGCGATGGACAGCGCCGTGGGCGTGCGTCCCGCGCCACAGCACATCCTGGCCTTCGACGCCGACGGCCGCCGGCTGGCGAGAGCGGCGTGACGGTCGCCGCCCTCCCCGCCACCGACGCCGCCAGGATCGCGCCCGGCATGGGCCGGCAGGCACGCATCGAGGCGCTCGCCGCCTGGGCGCTGGCCGCCCCGGCGACCTTCCTGCTCTTCGCCATCCTGCTGCTGCCGACGCTCGCCACCGTGCTGCTGTCCTTCACCGACTGGCAGTTCGGTGCCGCCGCCTTCAACTGGGTCGGGTTCGGCAACTACGGCAAGCTGTTCGCCGATCGCGTGTTCTGGACGTCGCTGACCAACACGCTGCTCTATGTCGGCTTCGTCGTGCCGGCGTCGGTCGCGTTGGCGCTGTTCGCCGCGATCCTGATCGAGTCCGGCACCTCACTGCGCGGCTTCTACCGAGCCGCCTACTTCCTGCCGGTGACCGCCACGCTGATCGCCATGGCGACGGTATGGGAGATCATGCTGCATCCCAGCATCGGCCTGATCAACCTGCTGAGCGACGCGCTGGGCCTGGGCAAGCACAACTGGCTGAAGCATCCCGACCTCGCGCTGGCCTCGCTGGCGGCGATCGGTGTCTGGCAGATGGTCGGGCTGAACATGGTGCTGTTCCTCGCCGGGCTGAAGTCCATCCCGCGCGACCTCTACGAGGCGGCCGCGATCGACGGCGCCGACGGCTGGTGGAGCCGCTTCACCACGGTGACCTGGCCGATGCTCGGGCCAGCCTCGCTCTTCGTGCTGGTGATCTCCTCGATCCGCAGCTTCCAGGTCTTCGACACCGTGGCCGTGCTCACCGAGGGCGGGCCCAACAAGGCCACCGAGGTGCTGCTCTACACCATGTACCAGGAGGGCTTCGGCTTCTTCCGCGCTGGCTACGGTGCGGCGATCACCGTCGTCTTCCTCGTCTTCGTGCTGCTGCTGACCTTGCTGAAGGTGCGGCTGACCGAAGGCCGCGTGCACTACGCATGAACGCGGCGCTCTCCCTGCCCGCCGCGGCGCTGCGCCACCTGCTGCTGATGGCTGGCGCCGTCGTCATGCTGGCGCCCTTCGTCTGGATGCTCTCGCTGTCGCTGCGCGCGCCCGACGACATCTTCACCGTCGACCTGCACCTGATCCCGGTGAAGTGGGACGCGGTGCGCAACTACACGGCGGCCTTCGAGAAGGTGCCGATGCACCGCTATCTGCTGAACGGCGCGCTGGTGACAGCGACGATCTTCGTCCTCCAGGTCACCTTCGCGCTGCCCGCCGCTTACGCGCTGGCCAAGCTCCGCTTCGGCGGCGCCAAGCCGCTCTTCGCGCTGGTGCTGTTCGGCCTGCTGATCCCCTCGCACGTGCCGGCGATCCCGCACTACATCATGCTGAGCGAGGCCGGGCTCCTGAACTCCTATGCCGGGCTGGTGATGCCCTCGATCATCTCGGTCTTCGGCATCTTCTGGATCCGCCAGTTCTTCCGCACCGTGCCCGACGACCTGCTGCACGCCGCCCGGCTCGACGGCATGGGCGAGTTCGAGATCGTCTGGCGCATCATGCTGCCCGCCGCGGCGCCGGCGCTGACCGCCTTCGGCATCCTCTCCGTCGTCATCCATTGGAACGACTACTTCTGGCCGCTGCTGATCGTCACCAGCCCCGAGATGGCGATGCCGGCGCTCGGCACGGTCTATCTGCGCAACACCGAAGCCGGCATCGACTACGGCCCGCTGATGGCCGGCGCCGTGATCATCACCGCGCCGCTGGTGCTGTTTTTTCTCGCCGCGCAACGGCGGTTCATCGAGGGCATGACGCTCTCGGGCATCAAGTGAAGACCGGACAGGAGAGAGCCATGCTGAGACGCACGATGTTGAGGACGGCGGCCGCGACCACCGCGCTGGTGGCCGCGCCGGCCATCGCCCAGTCGACCACGGAGATCGTCGTCGAGTACTCGATCCCCGACCTGTTCAAGACCCTGCACGAGGAGATCGCGCGGGAGTTCATGAAGGCCAACCCGCAGCACAAGATCACCTTCCGCGCGCCGCAGCCGGGCTACGAGGAGATCACCCAGAGCGTGCTGCGCGCCGCCGTCACCAACACCCTGCCCGACGTCGCCTATCATGGGCTCAACCGTCAGCGCATCTTCGTCGATCGCGGCATCGTCCAGCCCCTCGACGGCTTCATCGCCGCCGACGCGCGGTTCAAGGAATTCGGCCACGCGCCGGGTCTGCTGGATATCGGCAAGGTCAAGGGCAAGCAGTACGGAATCGGCTTCTCGCTCTCGACGCCGATCATCTATGTCAACGGCGACCTGGTCGAGAAGGCCGGCGGCAACCTCGCCGTACTGCCCGCGACCTGGGACGGCATCTTCGAGCTGGCGCGCAAGATCAAGGCGCTGGGCGGCAACACCCAGGGCTTCCACTTCGACTGGGACATCACCGGCAACTGGATGTTCCAGGCGCTGGTGTTCGCCAATGGCGGCACCATGCTGAGCGAGGACGAGAAGAAGGTCGCTTTCGACGGCGAGGCCGGCAAGCAGGCGATCGCCACGCTCTCGCGCATGGTCAAGGACGGCACCATGCGCGATGTCGCGCAGTCGGTGGCGCTGCAGGATTTCACGTCAGGAACCATGGGCATCTGGGGCCATTCGACCTCGCGCCTGGGCGGCGTCACCAAGCAGGTCGGCGACAAGTTCAAGCTGCGCACCGCGGCTTTCCCGACCGCCGCCAATGGCCGCCTGCCGATGGGCGGCAACACCGCGATGCTGTTCGCCAAGGATCCGGCCAAGCAGAAGGCGGCCTGGGAGTACATCAAGTTCGCTACCGGCCCGGTCGGCGCGACGATGATGGTCAAGGCCACCGGCTACTTCCCCTCGGCGCTGAAGGTCGCCGACGATCCGGCAATGCTGAAGGACTTCTACGCCGCCAACCCCAACCATCTCGTCGCCATGAAGCAGCTGCCCAGGGCCACGGCCTGGTACGCTTTTCCCGGCGAGAACGGGCTGAAGATCACCGACGTGATCAAGGATCACCTGCAGTCGGTGGTGGCGCAGAAGGCCGAGCCGATGGCCGCGCTGGCGACCATGTCGAAGGAAGTGCAGGCGCTGCTGCCGGCGTAACGCGTCAGGACTTCGAGGCGCGGGCCGGCGTCATGCCGGCCCGTCGTCGTTTCAACTCGCCGCGCGCTCGCGCGCCACGCTCTCCAGCAGCCACGAGACGAACGCCTTGATCTTGGGCCGGCGCATGCGCTCGGTCGGCGCCACGACGTAGTAGGCGCTGTCGCTCGGCAACGCGACGTCGAACGGCGCCACCAGCCGACCGGCCTTCAGGTCGGCGGCGACCAGCGGACGATGGCCCAACGCCACGCCGACGCCGTCGATCGCCGCCTGGATCGCCGGCAGGGCGAGGTCGAAGAGCACACCGCGCGTCGGATCGACACCCTTCACATTGGCCGCCGTCAGCCAGACCTGCCAGTCGTCGCGGAAAGTTGAGACATGCAACAGCGTGTGGCTCTTCAGGTCGGCCGGCTTGCGCAGCGCCCGGGGGCCCTTGAGCATCGAGGGCGCGCAGACCGGGAAGATGTCCTCGGCGACCAGGAACTCCGCCTGCAGCCCGCCCCAGTGGCCGCGGCCGTAGCGGATGCCGACGTCGATGTCGTCGCGGCCGAAATCGACCAGCGCCGTGCCGGTCGAGATGCGTACGTCGATGTCGGGATGCTTTTGCTGGAAGCCGCCCAGCCGCGGCACCAGCCACTTGGTGGCGAACGACGCCGTCGTCGTGACGGTGAGCGGGCCCGAGGCGTCCTTCTGCAGCAGACGCTCGGTCGCCTCGTGCAGCAGGTCGAAGGCCTGACGGATGCCCGGCAGATACGCCTGGCCCGACTCGCTCAAGAGCAGCGCGCGGTTGCGGCGGATGAAGAGCTTCAACCCGAGGCGATCCTCCAGCCCGCGGATCTGATGGCTGATCGCCGCTTGCGTCACGTTGAGCTCGTTGGCCGCCTCGGTGAACGAGAGGTGCCGCGCGGCGGCCTCGAAGGCGCGCAGTCCGTTGAGAGAAGGAAGCGCTCGACGCATCGGCCTATCCCCAAATCCATAAGATTCGCTCACCTATGATGGACGAGTCGTCGTTTGTAAAGAGACCTCATGGAGCGCAATTACAGCACATCAAAGAGCCCATCGAGGAGGTCAATATGACCACCGCAAACAGCTTCAGTCCGCGTGATCCGACGCAAACCGATCTCATCCGATATTTCGATCGTAACCTGGTCACCTCAGGCACGTTCGACCGCGTCGCCATCGAGGCCAAGGCGCGCCACGAACGGGCGGCTCTGATGGGCGAGATGATCGGCGGTGGAGTCGCCTGGCTATGGCAGCGCCTGACGCACTTCGGTGAAACCAGGTCACCGGCGCCACGCTTGCACGTCCAGAGCCGTGTCCAGTTCTGACCCTGACACCGCTCCCGTCACCCGAATTCGCAGGAGATTTCCATGAGCGTCTTCACCGTCGCCGATCTGCGCGACCATCCCGCCGAGAGCATCCTCGCGCACGTGCCCGGTACTCTCGCCCTGTGGCGCAAGCGGGCCCGCGATCGGGCGGAGCTCACCAAGATCACCGCTCGCGACGCGCGCGACCTCGGCCTCGACCCGGGCGTCCTCGCCTTCGAGGCGAGCAAGCCTTTCTGGCAGGCCTGACGCACCCCACGGCGTCAGCGCCACCCCGCCGGCGACCGGTCCCTCCCACCGGTCGCCGGTTTCGCTTTTGGCTCGCCAAACGCAATGAGGGATCCAGGTCGCCCTGGATCCCTCATCGCGTTCGGGACGGCTGAAGGCTCTTTACGCCCGCGCCTTGCAAACGCGCAGGCCGAGCATGCCCGTGTAGTCCACCGGCGGCGGCACCTGCGCGAGCGAGCTCACCTTCGGGCTCAGCGCCCAGTCCATCGCGCGGCTGGCACGATCGCAGAACTGCCGGTCGACACTCATCTGCACGGCCGCCTGGTTGGCCATGTCGGTGTTCAGCACGTCGAAGTTTCGGCCGCGACGCGCCGAGATCTGGCGCAGCGTACGGGCGTTCTCGGCGTACTCCGGGTTGTAGCGCTGGACGAACTGATTGTACTTCGCCTCAAGCAGCCGTTTGCGCTGGGCGTCGAGGCAGGTCAGCGTCGCGGTCGCGAGCGAATTCTGCAGGATGCGCGCACGCACCGCGTTGTGCTCGGACTCGTCGAGGCAACCGGCGCCCGGTCCGGTACTGGCCTGGGTCTGCGCCGCCACGGTGGCGTAGTTGGGCGACGGCTCATAGCTCGCCGTCGTCTGGCAGGCGGCCAGGGCCAGCACGCCCATGACGGCCCACGGCCGCGCCCCTAGACGCGCCACGCCGCGGTCAGACAACCGAGTTGATCCACTGCATCAGGCGCTGCTTGGGCTCGGCGCCGATCTTGGTCGCCGCCACCTGGCCATTCTTGAACACCAGCAGGGTCGGGATCGAGCGCACGCCGTACTTCGACGGCGCCATCGGGTTCTCGTCGATGTTGACCTTGACCACCTTGAGCTTGCCTTCCAGCTCGCCCGAGATCTCCTCGAGCGACGGGCCGATCAGCTTGCAGGGGCCGCACCACTCCGCCCAGAAATCCACCAGCACAGTCTGGTCGGACTTCAGGACCTCCTGCTCGAAGGTCGCGTCGCTGGCCTTGATGGTCGCCATGGGAAACTCCGGTTGAACGAGGAGGGAATCTAGGAAGGGGCCATAAGGGGGTCAAGCGAGGGCTGGCACAAGACTATTTCAGGCCGGTATGAGCGCGGCGTCGAGCAGGGCGGCCGGCACCTCCATCAGGCGCGGCCCGTCGGTCCACAACAGAAACCCGCGCACCGGGCGGTCGGGATAGAGGTTCACGAGCAACGCGCGGTAGAGCGCGAGCTGGCGGCGATAGATCCGCGGCACGTCCTCGACGCGGGCGGGCGGCGGGCGGTTGGTCTTGATATCGGCGAACAGCACGGCGTCGGCGGCGATCGTCAGCCGGTCGATCTGGCCGCTGATCGCCACCCGTCCGGACGGCGTCTCGACCATGCCGACCACCGGCGCCTCGGCGCGCGAGCCGGGCGCGAACAGGAGCGCGGCGTCCGGCAGAGCCAGCGCCGCCACCGCTTCGGCGGCCCAGCCGGCGCGCACCGCATCGTCGAGGTCGGCCGCCTCGCGCGCCAACCACGCCACGGCGAAGGCCGACCGCTCGGGCACCGGCACATCGGGCAGGCGCTGCAACAGGCGGTGCAGCAAGGTGCCGCGCCGGAAGCGGCCGCCCTGCGGCGAGAGCGCCGCCGGCTCGGCCCAGCCGCCTTGCGCCGCGCGCGCCGCGCCCTCGTCCTCGTCGTCGGGGCGCGAGGGCATCAGGGGGCGCGGCGGCACCGTCTCCGCTGGCGCGGGGCGAAGCGCCCAGGCCGGGACCACTCGCCTCGGCGGCGGGGTGGTGGGGTGGAGGGGGGCATCGGATGAATGGCCGCGCTTTAGCTGCAGGCCGGTGGTCGCGAAAGATGCGAATGAGAGTGGTTCGCTGATATCACGCAGCCCGGTTTCGACCAGGTCGTACCAGTTGCCCTCGCGCGGCGGTCGCTTGCCGTGGAAGCCGCCGATATACAGCCGCTCGCCGGCGCGGGTCATCGCCACGTAGAGCAGGCGGTGGTGTTCCTCGCGCTGGCGGCGCGCCAGGTCGGTCTTCAGAGTGTCGATGGTCGGCACGCGGGTCTCGGCAGCGCGGAACGCCCAGAGTGGTGGTCCCTGCGGCACCCACAGCACGCGCTCGCGATCGTCGATCGCCGTGCAGGTGTCCGGCAGGTAGACGACCGGCGCCTGGAGTCCCTTGGCCGCATGCACGGTGAGGATCCTGACCTCGCGGCGGCGCAGCCCGTCGAGGTCGCGCTTGATCTCGCCACCCTCGGTCGCGATGTGATGCAGGAAGCCCTGCAGCGAGCCATGGCCGGCGGTCGACCACGACAGCGCCTGCGCCAGGAACTCGTCGATCGGATCGAGCGCGTCCGGCCCCAGACGCTCGAGCAGCGCGCGACGGCCGCCCTCCGGCCCGAGAATGCGCGCGTAGAAGGCGTAGGGCGGCAGGAAGTCGGCGCGCGCGAAGATCGTCGACAGCCGCACGTGCGCTTCTACGAACGGTGCCTCGCCCTTCGCGGCGCGCGCGCGCAACGCCGTCCACAGATCGCCGTCGCGGCCATGCGCCAAGGCGAACAGCGCCGCTTCGTCGAGACCGATCAACGGCCCCTTGAGCACGCAGGCCAGCGTCAGATCGTCGGTCGGCAGCAGCGCCGCGCGGCCCAGCGCCACCAGGTCCTGGACGCCGAGATCGTCGAACAGGCTCAGCCGATCGCGTCCCGCGACATCGATGCCGCGCGCCTTGAGTTCGCCGATCAGCTCGCCGACAAAGGCGTTGCGCTTGCGCAGCAGCACCATGATGTCGCCGGCGTCGATCAGCCTGCCATCGGCCAACCGCTCGCGGCCGATCAGCGCTTCGCAATGCGCCGCGACCAGCCGCGCCATGCGCCGCGCCGGCGGCATGTCGTCGGCGTCGCCATCGGGCTTGCACACCGGCCACAGCTCGACCAGCCCAGGCTCGCCGGCACGGGTCGCGAGATGCTCGATCGCGCCCTCCTCGCCGACGCCTTCGTTGGCCGGCAGGCCCGCCGCGAACACCGCGTCGACCGCTGCCAGCACCGCCTCGGTCGAGCGGAACGAGGCGGTCAGGCCCACGGCGCCGAAGCGCCGGCCCACCAGACGCGCCGCTTCATCGAAATGCGCGCGCATCTCCATGAGCTTGCGCGGATCGGCGCGCTGGAAGCTGAAGATCGACTGCTTGGCGTCACCGACCGCGAACACCGTGCGGTCATGTGACACGACACTGGCGTCGCTGAAGAACTCGCCAGTCAACGCGCGCACGATGTCCCATTGATCGGGATTGGTGTCCTGCGCCTCGTCGACCAGCACATGGTCGATGCCGCCGTCGAGCTTGTAGAGCACCCAGGCGGCGGCGCGATCGCCGGCCAGCAGGCGCTTCACGCGCAGGATGAGATCATCGTAGTCGAGCGCCGCGCGCGCCCGCTTGGCGGCCTCGTAGCGGCCGGCCATGTCGAGCGCCAGGCGCAACAGTGCGCCGCTCATGTCGGCCAGCACCGCCGCGCGCCGCCGCTCCTCGGCGACGATCAGCCGCGCCGCCTCGCGCTCGATCACCGGCACGAGCATCGGATGGGCTTCGCGCCATTTCTTGGTCGGCGCGTCCTTGCGCGGCTCGTCCTTGGCCGTGAGGAAGGCGCTGCGATACTCGGGCCACAGCCGTCGCGCCTCGGCCTCGCCGCCCTCGCCCCGTTCGAGCCAGCTCTTGATGCCGTCAGCCATGGCGTCGTTCTTCGCGCCCGGCGCATGCGACAAACCCTCGACGATGTCGTACAGCGCCGAGGCCATCGCGTCGGTCTCGCTCCACGTGGCCGAGAGCACCGCTGCCTCGTCATCGCCGTCGCCGAGACCCAGCCCCTCGCGCAGCGCCGCGATCGCCACCTCGACGTCATCGCCGAGCGTCGCCAGCCGCCCGCGCTCGCGCAGCAGCCGGTCGAGCGCCGTGGCGTAGTCGGCTTCGCTGACGCGGCGCGCCACGGTGTCGAGGGCGGCGACCAGCGCCGGATCCTCGCCGCGCGCGATGGCGGCGATCTGCGCGTCGCGCGCCTGGTCGAGCAGCTGACGCGCCTCGGTCTCGTCGAGCACCTTGGCGTTGGGCGCCACGCCGGCTTCGAGCGGAAAGCGCGCCAGCAGCCACTGCGCGAAGGCGTGGATGGTCAGGATATGCACGCCGCCGGGCGCGTCGAGCACGTGCGCGAAAAGCTGGCGCGCGCGCCGCAAGGTCGCCGCGTCGGGCGGCGGCAGGGCGAGCTTCGCGAGTTCCACCGAGAGCGCCGTATCGCTCATCAAGGTCCAGCGGCCGAGCCGGCCGGCGAGCCGGTTGCGCATCTCCGCCGCCGCGGCGCGCGTGAAGGTCAGGCACAGGATGCGCTGCGGCGCGGCGCCGCCCAGCAGCAGGCGCAGGATGCGATTGGTCAGCACATGCGTCTTGCCGGTGCCGGCATTGGCCATCACCCAGGTTGACCGGCCCGGGTCGATCGCCAGACGCTGCTGCGCGTCGGCGGTGGCGCGCACGTCGCTCACGACGCGTCCTCCTCGTCGGCATCGACGCGGGTTGCCCATTCGTCGATACGCTCGAGGTGCGCGTAGTCGTTGAACACCGGCGCATAGGCCGGCTGCGGGATCGCGATATAGGCCGCGCCATCTCGATAGAAAGCGTCGATCATCTCGCCCAGCACGCGTTCGGTCTCAGCGACCACCTTGGCCGGGTCCTTTACCGCGATGGCGCGCTGTGCGTCGCCGCCGCCGGTCCGCCAATAGCTGAGCTCGATGTCGTCGCCGGCTTTGTCGCCGTAGCCGCCGGCGCGCGCGATCAGCGCCTCGACGGCGAGCTGCGGCGCGTAGACGGCCTCGATCTCGTTGCGCGTCGGGATGCGGCCAGTCTTGTAGTCGATGATCTCCCAGGTCGAGCCGTTGCGATCGATGCGATCCGCCTTGGCGTTGATCGTCAACGGGCCGACGCGCCGTTCGCCGCGCTTCTCCAGCACATAGGCGCGCCACCCTTCGGCACGGCGCTGGCGCTCGAAATCGCAAAACCATCCGGCCAGACGCTCGAAGCGCGGCCACCAGAAGGCGCGATCAGCCGGGCGCGACAGCAACGGCCCGAGCGTCTTGCGCCCCAGCTCGATCAGCTTCGCCTCGGCGTCGTCGGGCAAGTCATCGGGCCAGGCCAGCACGAAGGCTTCCAGCGCATCGTGGATCGCCGTGCCGCGCTCGGCCGCGCCGTAGGGTTGTTCGAGCGGGTCGAGCGCCTCGAGCTTCAGGATGAACCGCGCGTAGAGGCCATAGGGATCGCGTCGCCACTGCTCGATCGCGCTCGCCGACAGCCGCGTCGGACGGGTCACCAACGGCGGGCTGTAGGCGGGCCGCACGGGCGTGGCGCGGGTCGTGGCGGCGTCGAGGTCGATCGCCCAATCGAGATAGGCCAGCCCGGCCGCGACATAGGCCGGCGGTTTGGCGTCCTTGTCCTGTGAGTCGTAGCCCAGCCGCGCGTCGAGCCGCGCCAGCCAGCGCGCCGGCACGGTGGGCGTGCCGCCGACGCGATTGCTGCGCACCAGGAAGACCTCGTCGGCGGCGAAGGCCTGCGCGAAGTCGTGCGCGGCCTGGCCGATGCGTAGCTCGGGCTGCGGCAGGCCCAGCGCACGGCGCATCGGCCGGTTGAGCCACGGTCCGGTGTCGACCGTCGCCGGCCAGGTCCCTTCGTTCAGCCCGCCCAGCACGACGCGATCGGCGCGCTGCAACCGCGCTTCGAGGGGGCCGAGGATGGCCAGGCGTGGATGGCGCCCGTATCTTGGCCGCACGACGACACCCGCGAGCAGCTCGTCGAGCAGATCGGGGAACTGCGCCAGCGTGACCGGCGGCAGCGCATCGTCCTCGTCGCGCCGCGTCGCGATCATGCGGGCCAGCGCCTCGCCGGCATCGCCACGCCAGATCGTCGCCGCGCCGGGCAGTCCATCGGCAGCGGCGAGCGCTTCGAGCGCCTCAGTCATCGCCGTGAGCCACGCCGATACGGGATGCGGCTCGCTCTCGCCCAGCGCCGATAGCGGCGCGCATGCCCGGCCGAGCGCCGCCAGCAGCTCGTCGAGTACGCCACGCCAAGCGGCCTCGCCACGCGCCACCAAGTCCCGCAACGACTCGAGCCCGGATGCGGGCTTCGGCCCGCGCAGCACGCCGGCATCGAGCAGGCGGGCGCGCTGCCGGCAGGCGTCGCGCGTCATGCCCAACGCGACGAAGGGATGCTGCAACACCGACAGCGACGCCACGGGCGCGAAGCCCTCGGCCATCATCGCCACCAGCAGCCGGGCCAGCGCCGCCGGCGGCGTCTCGGCGAGCGGCACGCCGGCCGAATCGTCGATGTCGATGTCCCAGCGCTGCAGCTCGGCGGCAACACGCCGCGCCAGGCCTCGGTCGGGGGTCACCAGGGCGGCCGTGCGCTCGGGCGTTTCCAGCGTCTCTCGCAGGGCCAAGGCGATCGCCACGGCCTCGGCCTGCTCGGTCGGGCAATCGATGCGCGTGACCTTCGCCAGCGCGCTGTCGGCATCGGTCATGCCACCGATCCAGCGATCGGTCGTCGCCGCCGGCCGCATCGACTCCGACAACAATGCGGCGCGCGCGTTCTCCTCCTCCCCGCGCATGCGGGGAGAAGGGAACAAAGCCACTTCGTGTCGCAACCTGCCGAGGCCGGTCAGCAGCTCGCGTAGCGCGAACTGCGGATGCGTTTCGTCGAGCGCCGCCCAGCCGTCCTCGTCGAGATCGAGGTCGAGGCCGGGCAGCACCACGCAGCCCAGCGGCAACTCGGCGATCGCCGCCAGCAACTCGCGCGTCGCCGGCTGGGTGCCGGTCGAACCGGCGGCGATCACCGCATGCGCCGGCGGATACGCGCGCCACTGCGCCGCTTGGGCGCGCAGCGCCCGGCTGCGCCGCTCGACGGGATCCATCGCGCCCAGCCGCGCCAGTTCCGCCGGCCAACGCGTCCGGAGGATGCCGAGGAAATCCAAAGTGCCGCGCCAGTGATCGGCGTGATCGTCGGCGACCAGCCCGGCCAACGCATCGAGCGACACGCCGGCGATCTGCAATTCGTCGAGCAGGCTCGCCAGCTCGCGCGCCAGGCGCAACGCCTGCGCCGGCGAGAACGACGTCGCCTCGACGCCGGCGAGGCCCGGTCCCTCCTCGAGAACGAGACGCGTCAGCAGCGCTTCGCGCCGCTCCGTGGCGACGGCCGGCGGCAGATCCTCGATCCGTGTGGCGTTGTCGCCCAATGCCGGCACGGCGGCGATCGCGAGTTCGTCATCGTCGATGTCGCCGATCGGCCGGATGCGCGGCAGCAACAGCGGCTGGCCGTCGGTCGCGCGCAGGAAGGCATCGCGCAGCGCGCGCACGGCGCGTCGATTGGGCAGCAACACCAGGGCGTCGGCGAACGCCAGCCTGTCGCCGGCATAGGCGTCGAGCAGGCCGTGCGCCAGAGCATCGACGAAGGCGTGGCGCGGCGGGATGTGGAACAGGCCGCGCATCGAGCCTACTCCATCGCCCGGCGTGGCGCGCCGCCGCCAGCGAACCACGCCCGCGTCTCGGCCAGCGCCTGCGGCGTGCCGACATGGAAGAACTCGCCATCGTGGCGCATGCCGTAGAGCCGGCCGCGCGCTTCGGCCTCGTTCCACAGCTTCAGTTGCGAGAAAGCCCCCTGCGGCGCATCCGCGAACAGCCGACGGTCGCACAAGGTGACGCCGGCGAAGACGAAGGGCGCCACGCCGACGCGGCCGCGCCAGCGTGCGCGTCCGTCGGGGGCGAGATGGTAGTCGCCCATCGCGTAGCTCTCGTAGGCGTGCGCGGTGATGGTGGAGTGCAACACCAAGAGCGCGTCCATGCGCCCAGCATCCCATTGCGCCGCCAGCCGCGCCAACATCGGCGTGCGCCCGTCGAGCCAGAACGTGTCGGCGTTGACGGTGAAGAACGGCTCGTCGCCGAAATGCGCCAGCGCCTTGACGACGCCGCCGCCGGTATCGAGCAAGGTGTCCTCCGCCGACAGCACGATGCGCGGCGTCGTCCGCGACGCGAGGTGCTTCACCAGCATATCGCCGAGATAGTGCGTGTTGACGACACAAGTCTCGACGCCGGCGGCGGCCAGCGAGTCCAGCGCGCGATCGATCAGCCTGCGGCCGGCGACCTCGATCATCGGCTTGGGCAGGTGGTCGGTGATCGGCCGCATGCGCTGGCCGAGTCCGGCAGCCAGTACCATGGCGCGCCGCGGCATCGCGCTCATGTCGGGATACCGCGTTGGTCGCGCGGGATGTGCGCGTCGATCCAGTTTCGCAGCGGCGCCATCGCCTCGTGCTCCAGCGATCGCTCCAGCAGGCGCCAGACGCGCGGCAGGTGCGGCAGGTAGGTCGGCTTGCCGTCGCGGCGCAGCAGGCGGACGAACAGCCCGACGACCCGAGCATGGCGCTGAGCGCCGAGGATGGCGAAAGCGGCCATGAAGCCTTGGCGATCAGCCACGCCGGCGCGATCGAGGTAATGCTCAATCATGGCCGCGCGCAATTCGTCCGCGATGTCGCGCCGCGCATCCTCGACCAGCGACATCAGGTCGTAGGCCGGATGGCCAGTGGTCGCGTCCTGGAAATCGAGCAGGCCACAGGCGCGCACCCCGGGTCGGTCGCGCAGCCACAGCAAATTATCCTGATGGTAGTCGCGCAGCACGAGAGTCGTCGGCGAGGAGGGCAGCGCGCGCAAGCATTCGCGCCACGCCGCGCGATAGGCGTCGAGCGCCGCCGCCGAAGCGGGGCGGCCGGCGACCTGCGGCAGATACCATTCCGGCAACAGCATCGCCGCGTCGATCAACGGCTCGCCGTCATAGCGCGCGAGCCCCGGCAGGATGGCGGCGGAGCTTTGCGCGGCGAGATGCACCAGCACGTCGGTGGCCAGCGTGTACATCGCCCGCTCGTCGTGATCGTCGCGGCGATCGCCCCAGCGCGGGCCGTTGAACCAGCGGGCGTAGGTCGAGTCACCGAGATCTTCCTCGAGCAGGAAACCGCCCGCCTCGTCGACGGCGAGGATCTCCGGCGCGCTCAGGCCGAGCGCGCGCAGATGGCGCGCCAAGCGCACGAACGGGCGCACATCCTCCTGCGGCGGCGGCGCATCCATGACCACGGCGGTCTGATCGCCGCGCTTCAGCCGATAGTATGTTCGGAACGAGGCATCACCGGCCAGCAGCGACTCCCGCGCGTCGCCCCAGCCGCTCGCCTCGACAAAGGCGCGCCGCGCCGACGCACGGTCAACCATGCGCGACCTCGTGCGCCAGAAGCGCCAGACGGTCGGCCCACGCAGTATCCGCCGCCAGGGCCGCCACGCGCGCCTCGCCCTGCGTGATGCTGAGCGTCACGTCGAGTCGCGTCGCCGGCAACAGCGGGCCGATCCGCTCGGGCCATTCGATCAGGCTGACGCCGCCGGCCAACGCTTCCTCGAAGCCCAGCTCCCAGACCTGCTCGGGCGTGTCGAGGCGATAGAGGTCGAAGTGCCAGATCGGACCCTGTGGCGTGTCGTAGGTCTCAGCCAGCGTGAAGGTCGGGCTGGGCACGGTCAGGTCTTCATCGCCCGAAGCGGCGCGGATGATCGCGCGCGCCAGCTCGGTCTTGCCGGCGCCCAGCTCGCCATGCAGCGCCACGACATCGCCGACGGCCAGGCGACGCGACAATGCCGCGCCCAACCGCCGGGTGGCGGCGAGGTCGGGCAGCGCCAGGTTGACGATCGTTGACGAGGGGCCGGACACACCGGGCGATTTAACACGAAGAGGCGCCGCCGGGGCGACGCCTGTTCTGTGGATCAGTAGCTCCCCTGCTCCCCGCCTTCGCCGGGAGAAGGAAGACCCATTAGTACCGATACGTGTCCGACTTGAACGGCCCGGCTTCCGGCACGCCGATGTACTTCGCCTGGTCGGGGCGCAGCTTGGTGAGCGTCACGCCGATCTTCTCGAGGTGCAGCGCCGCGACCTTCTCGTCGAGGTGCTTGGGCAGGGTGTAGACCTTCTTCTCGTACTTGCCCGGATTGGCCCATAGCTCGATCTGCGCCAGGGTCTGGTTGCTGAACGAGGACGACATCACGAAGCTCGGATGCCCCGTGGCGTTGCCGAGATTCACCAGCCGGCCTTCGGACAACAGGATGATACGCTTGCCGTCGGGGAACTCGATCTCGTCGACCTGCGGCTTGACGTTGGTCCACTTGTAGTTCTTCAGCGCCGCGACCTGGATCTCGCTGTCGAAGTGGCCGATGTTGCAGACGATGGCGCGGTGCTTCATCGCCCGCATGTGGTCCACGGTGATCACGTCGACGTTGCCGGTGGCGGTGACGAAGATGTCGGCGCGCGGCGCCGCCTGCTCCATGGTCACGACCTCGTAGCCTTCCATCGCCGCCTGCAGCGCGCAGATCGGATCGACCTCGGAGACCATGACGCGGCAGCCGGCCTGGCGCAGCGAGGCGGCCGAGCCCTCATCGCCACCTTGCCCGACATCATCACGTCGGTGCCGCGGCGGATGCCATCGACCAGCGACTCGCGGCAGCCGTAGAGGTTGTCGAATTTCGACTTGGTCACCGAATCGTTGACGTTGATCGCCGGCCACAGCAGGCGGCCGGCCTTCTCCATGTCGTAGAGACGGTGCACGCCGGTGGTCGTCTCTTCGGTGACGCCCCGGATGTTCTTGCCCAGGGTGGCGTACCAGCCGGGCTTCTTCTTGTTGGTCTCGAGGATGGAGGCGTAGAGCACCTCCTCCTCCTCGTTGGTCGGCTTGGCGACCAGCGACGGATCCTTCTCGGCGCGCATGCCGAGATGGACCAGCAAGGTGGCGTCGCCGCCGTCGTCGAGAATCATGTTCGGCGTGCCGCCGTCAGCCCACTCGAAGATGCGGTGCGTGTAGTCCCAGTATTCCTTCAAGGACTCGCCCTTGACGGCGAAGACCGGCGTGCCGGTCGCCGCGATCGCGGCCGCGGCGTGGTCCTGGGTCGAGTAGATGTTGCACGAGGCCCAGCGCACGTCGGCGCCCAGCGCCTTGAGCGTCTCGATCAGCACACCGGTCTGGATGGTCATATGCAGCGAGCCGGCGACGCGGGCGCCCTTGAGCGGCTGCGAGGGTCCGTACTCCTTACGGATGGCCATCAGACCGGGCATCTCGGTCTCGGCCATGTCGAGCTCCTTGCGGCCCCAGTCGGCCAGCCCGATATCCTTGACGACGTAGTCCTTGGCCATGGAACGGCTCCTGTCGATGCCTCAGGGCATCGTGAAATGTGGAGCGCCCTATATCAGCGCGGCCCGGCAGCGACAACGCGGGCGATATAAAGACATGCTGATATGGGAATGGACAGCTAGCGACTCCTGTCATCCCGAGCGGAGCGAGGGATCCAGGCTGGCCCTGGATCCCTCGCTCCGCTCGGGATGACAGGCGATTCTAGTCCTCGCCGAATTTCAGGGTCACCAGCTCACTGAGCGCGGCCATCGCTTCGGCGGCCTGGGGGCCCGACGCGCTGATCTCGATGTCGCTGCCGATGCCGGCGGCGAGCATCATCAGGCCCATGATCGACAGGCCGGACACCGACTGGCCGCCGTGGCTGACGCGCACCGCGGCGTCGAACTGACCGGCGGTGCGGACGAACTTGGCGGCGGCCCGGGCATGCAGGCCGCGTTTGTTGAGAATCCTCAGCGTGCGCTTGTCGCCGTCCGCGCCGCCGGCATCCGCCATCAGCCCGCGTCCTTGGCCATCAGGCGCGAGGCGACGGTGATGTATTTGCGGCCGGCGTCCTGGCAGGCGGCCACCGCCTCGGCCATGGTGCGATCGACCCGCACCGAGGCGAGCTTCACCAGCATCGGCAGGTTGACGCCAGCGATCACCTCGACGCGCGCGCGGTCCATGACGGAGATCGCCAGATTGGACGGCGTGCCGCCGAACATGTCGGTCAGCAACACCACGCCCTGCCCCGAATCGCAGGCCGAGACTGAGGCGAGAATCTCCTCGCGTTTCTTTTCCATGTCGTCGTCGGCCTCGATGCAGACCGCGATCGCCTGCTTCTGTGGACCGACAACATGTTCGAGGGCGGCCACAAACTCACGCGCCAGCTTGCCGTGCGTCACCAGCACGATGCCGATCATCCTGATCTCCCAATCCCCGCCACCGGCCGCGCCGCGCCTGCCTCCAGGTCGCGATGGGTCAAGGTCACGATACGCCCCCGCCGCCGCAGCCAGTCCGCCAGTTCCTCGGCCACCAGCACCGAACGGTGCCGGCCGCCGGTGCAACCCACCGCGACGGTGAGGTAACTCTTGCCCTCAGTATCGAAGCGCGGCAAGAGGGGTTCCAGCAGCGACGTAATGCCCCGAAAAAACCCCTTGAAGTCCTTGTCGGCTTTTACGTAGCGCGCCACCCCTTCGTCTCGACCGGTGTACGGCCGCAACGTCTCGACATAGTGCGGGTTGCGCAGGAATCGCGCATCGAACACCAGATCCGCCTCGCGCGGCAGGCCGCGCCGATAGGAAAACGACATCACAGCGATGCGCAGCCCGTCTTCAGCGCGGCGCACGAAGTGGCCCAGCATCAGCGCCTTGAGCTCCTGAGGCGCCAGCTGCGAGGTATCGATCGTGACGTTGGCGTGATCGCGCAACGGCTGCAGCAGGCGGCGCTCGTCGACGATGCCGTCGAGCACCGGCCGTTCCCGGGCCAGCGGATGGGCGCGGCGCGTCTCGGTGAAGCGGCGCAGCAACACGTCGTTATCGCAGTCGAGATAGAGCAGGCGCACGTCAAGGTCGGCGCGCGCCCGGAGCTCGCGCACGTGATCGACCACCGCCGGCGCGGTGAAGCCGTGCGAGCGCACGTCGATGCCCAGCACCAGCGGGTGCGCGTCGCCGGTGCCCGGACGCAACAGATCATCGACTAGGAAAAGCGGCAGATTGTCGACGGCGACGTAGCCGTGGTCCTCCAGCGCGTTGAGCGCGGTATTGCGACCGGCGCCGGACAGGCCGGTGACCAGCACCACCGGCCGACGCGCCGGTGCCGGCGTGCGGCGACGCGATGGCGCCTTGGTACTGCGGGCGGCTGGCCTCTTCACGGCGGCGATGATGCTGAGCCTGATGCGCGCAAGGCAAGCCTGATCTTGGCCGGCGTCGAGGACTCGAAGGCCGCGAGCGCGACGCGCCGCAGCGAGACGCCGAGCAGATCTTCGCGCATCGCGTCGGGCAGACGCTCGATCGCGGCGGCGTCGAGGAGGTCGACGATCAGGACAACCGTCGCTTCGGGCACGAGCTGATCCGGCGACAGGCGCAGGATGCCGACGCCGCGCGCCTCGATCAGCCCGACGATGGTCGTGGGCGCGCGCGCGATCAGCCGGTTGCCGTCGCGCATCAGTTCCGTGCGGTCATCGGCAACGAGACGCGCGCCGCCGTCGATCAGGCGCAGCGCAAGATCCGACTTCCCCGCTCCCGACTCGCCACGCAGCAGCACGCCGCCCTCGGGCAGCGCGACACAGGTGGCATGGATCTGATTGGACACGGCCGGAGCCTGCTGAGCGCCACGCGCTCCGTCAACGCCGATGCTTGCTCGCGCGGCTTTTCCCTTCTCCCCGCGCAGGCGGGGAGAAGGTGCCCGAAGGGCGGATGAGGGGCTTAACGGAGTCTCAACAACAACGACAAGGGTTGTTGCGCGAGGAAGCCCCTCATCCACCTCGCTATCGCTCGGCACCTTCTCCCCGCCTTCGCGGGGAGAAGGAAGACCTGCTTGATCGCCTGCGCCCACGCCCGCATGGTGCGGCCCGCGCATGACTCTCGACCTGATCGGCCAGCTCTTCACCATCATCGCACCGGTGCTGCTTTGCGTCGGCATAGGATATGGCTGGACGCGGCTGGGCCGGCCGTTCGATCCGGGCTTCGCCACCGCGCTGGTCTCCGGCATCGGCGCGCCCTGCCTGATCTTCAGCGCACTGACGCGCCTGGAGGTTTCGGGCGGCGCCCTGGGCACGCTCGCCGTCGCGAGTCTCTGCTGCTACGCGGGCATGGCCGTCCTTGGCCTGGCTATCCTGCGCTCGGCACGCCTGGCAGCGCATTCGTACCTGCCGGCGCTGATGTTTCCCAATGGCGGCAATGTCGGCCTGCCGCTCTGCCTGCTGGCCTTCGGCAGCGAGGGACTGGCGCTGGGTATCGCCTGGTTCGCGATCGGCGCCTTGGGCCAGTTCACCGTCGGTATCGGCATCGCCGCCGGCAGCTTCTCGCCGCGCTCGATGGCGCGCCAACCGCTGATCTACACGCTGATCATCGCGCTCGCCTTCATCCTCACCGGCACCAAGCCGCCCGACTTCATCGCCAAGACCACCGAGATCCTGGGCGGCATGCTGATCCCGCTGATGCTGCTGTCGCTGGGCGCCTCGCTGGCCAGCCTCACCATCAGCCGGCCCGCTCGCGCCTTCGCGCTATCGATGGTGCGGCTGCTGGGCGGCTTCGCCGTCGGGCTGTTGGTAGCGTGGGCGTTCGGCCTCACCGGCGCGGCGCGCGGCGTGTTGCTGATCCAGTCCTCGATGCCGGTGGCGATCTTCAACTACCTCTTCGCGCTGCGCTACGAGCGCGAGCCGGCCGATGTCGCGGGCATGATCGTCATCACCACCTTGCTGTCCTTCCTCACCCTGCCGGCGCTGCTGCTCTACGTGCTGCCGTAGGCACGCCGCGGCAATCCTCGACGGTGAAGGTCTGGCTCAACAGCTTGCGCACGCCGAACCAGACTTCCTGGATCCAGTCACCGCAGCGAATTTGCCAGAGATGGTTGAAGCTGAAGCCGCGCATGGTCACCGCGCCCGTGATCGCCGTGAACTCGGCGATGCTCTGGCGATAGACGATGCCGGTATCGGGATTCTGGATACCCGGCTCGGGGATCCGCCAGACCGAGCGCAGGACGACGGACTGGTTCGCCGGCGTGCCCAGGACGCGAAAGCGCGTGCCGAACCGGATGCCCTGGCGCGCCGGGACCTTCGCCGTAGGGCTGTAAAACTCGATGTCGGTGATGGTCTGCGTCTGGCCGTTCACCGCCAGCGGCGCGGGGTTGTAGCCGATCGTCTGGGCGCGATAGAGGCCGCTCTCGACGATCGCGAGCGCCGTGACATCCGCCGCCATCGCGCGGCCGGCGAACAGCAGCGCCAGACCGCAGATCAGCCAACGCGTCATGTGGCGGCGCTCCCGGCTTCGCGTGCCGAGATCGGAACGCCCGCGCAATCCTCGACCGTGAAAGTTTGGCTGAGCAGCTTGCGGTCGCCGAACCAGACTTCCTGGGTCCAGTCGCCGCAGCGGATCTCCCAGGGCTCGTCGAAGCCGTAGCCGAGCAGGGTCGTCGCGCCGATGCTCGTGGCGATGTCGGAGATGCTCTGGCGATAATGCGTCCCGGTTTCGGGCTTGACGATGCCGGGCTCCGGGATGCGCCAGATCGCGCGCAAGGTCACAGCCCGACTCGCCGGCGCGCCGAGGATCCGCAACCGCGTGCCGAAGCGGATGCCCAGCCGGGCGGGCACCTTCGTCGTCTGGCTGTAGAACACGACATCGCCGAGCTTGTTCGTGCGCTCGTCCACCGCCTGCGGCGCCGGCATATGGCCGATCGTCCTGGCCCTGAACAGGCCGAATTCGACGACGGACAGCGCCGAGACATCCGCGGCCGCGGCCGGCGCGGCCAGGAGCACGGCAAGAACGCAGACCAGCCAACGCGCCATGCGGCAGTGACTCCGATGTTCCTGATGCGAGGATAGCATGCCGTCGCTAGGCTCGGCTGAATCACGGATACGGGAGGAACGCGTATGCTGCCGCTGGAGGGCATCAAGGTCGTCGAACTGGCGCAGAATCTCGCCGGACCCTTCTGCGCGGAGATCCTCTCGCATCTCGGCGCCGAGGTGATCAAGGTCGAGAAGCCCAAGATCGGCGACGACGCGCGCCACTGGGGCAAGCTCCTGTCGGCCGACGCCGGCGCCTCGTTCAACGCCATCAACCTCAACAAGAAGTCGATCGTGCTCGACCTCAAGGATCCGGCCGAGCGCGACCGGCTCCTGACGGTGATCGATGGCGCCGACGTGGTCGTGCAGAACATGCTGCCGGGCGTGCTGGAGAAGATGGGGCTGGGCGCGAAAGACCTGATGGCGCGCAATCCACGCCTGATCTACTGCTCGGTCAGCGCCTACGGCAACGCCGGCCCGAAGAAGAGCGAGCCGGGCTACGAGCCGATCGTGCAGGCCTTCTCGGCGATGTGCATGATGTCGGGCTGGCCGGGCGGCCCGCCGATCCGCATGGGCACGCAGGTGCTCGATCATGGCAGCGCCATGTGGGCGGCGATCGGCGTGCTGAGCGCCATCATCGAGCGCGGCCGCACCGGCAAGGGCAAGTTGGTCGAGACCTCGCTGTTCGAGACGGCGACTGCGTGGTGGATGAATCCCTACTCCAACTACGCCGCGACCGGCGAGGTGCCGGAACGCCACCCCTCGGGCAGCAACGGCGTGGTGATCTTCAGCGGCTTCGAGACCGCCGACGCGCCCATCGTCATCGCCGCCGGCAGCGACCGGCTGTTCCACAAGCTGGCCGACGTGCTGGGCAAGCCGGAGTGGAAGACCGAGCCGGCCTACGCCAACAATCGCGGCCGCGTCGAGCACAAGGAATTCCTGCTCGGCGAGACGCAGAAGATCCTCAAGACCAAGCCGCGCGCGCACTGGCTGAAGGCGATCACCGAGGCCGGCGTGCCGTGCACGGCGGTCAACACGCTGCCGGAGATGCTGGCCGAGCCGCAGACCCAGGCGATGGGCATGCTGCAATCGGTGCCCAATCTCGGCAGCGACGTGAAGCTGATCGGCCTGCCGATCCAGCTCGACGGGCAACGGCCGAAATTCCGGCAGCGCGCGCCCAGATTGGGCGAGCACAACAAGGAAGTCCTGGGTTAGCGCTATTCCGGCCGGTCGGCGGCGCGCTTCAGCCTGCTGGCGAGCGTGCGCGCGACGCTCAGCGCCTCGCGGATGGCCTCGAGCGCGGCGGGCTGCAGCTCGGGCGCCTGGTTCTCGGCCAGCTCGAGCGCCACCACCGATTCCTCGGCGGTCGCCAGATCGCCGATGCGCTCGGCCAAGGTCATCAGCGCCGCGCCGATATTGCGCTGGGTGTTGATCCAGTTGCGCGGGTCGGTCTTGGGCGAGCGCACCGACTGGGCGCGCTTGAAGGCGGCGACGGCGGCGCGCAGCGGCTCGGGATCGTCGCGGCCCTCGGCGCGCACGAGATGGGCCACCGCGAGATTGTTCTGCGCCGCCGACCAATTGGCGTCGCGCCGCTCGAAGCCATTGGCCGCCGCCTCGAGCATCGCCGTGGCGCGGCTGAGATCCTCCTCGTTGTCGCGCTGCTTGCCGCGGCGCAACAGGGCGGCGCCCAGCGCCATGCGCGCCTCGGCCAGCGGCCGCGCCACGTCGGGACCGCGCGGCACCGACAGCGCCTGCTCGAGCACGCCGATCGCCTTGTCGAGCCGCTCGTTGTCGTCGTCGAACATTGACAGCCGGGCGTGCGCCTGGCCGAGCTCGGTGCACACCTTGACGAACAGCCGGGGCTCGTCGGCCTTCGACACCAGCGGCAGCGCCATGTCCCAGCTGGCGATGGCGCGCTCGGAGAAGCGCGGGTCGTCCTCGCGCTGGGCGATGTCGTTGAGCGCGCAGCCGCGGCGGAAATAGGCCTCGGCGCGCTCGATGCGCAGCTCATCGCCGGTGAGCCCGTTGAGCGAGCGATCGTAGTGGTCGATCGCCGTGCGCAATTCCTCGACGTCGTTGTCGTGGCGCGCCAGCGCGTGCATCGCCTCGCCGGCGTAGCGCTCGATCAGGCCGACACGCATGGCGTTGTCGGGACCACGCAGGGTTTCCAGCGCGCGCTCGGCGGCCTCGATCGCGGCGGCGTAGAGATCGAGGTCGTCGTCGGCGCGCGCCGTCATCACCGCGCCCTGCACGCAGGCCAGCCACAGGTCGGGCATCACCGAGGCGTCGGGCATCTCGCCCAGGCGCTCGAGCGCTTCCGCCATTCGGCCCGCCTGCAGCGCGTCGAACAAGACGCGCAGCGCGGCCACGGTTTCGCCGCGGTCCATGGATGGTTCCTAACCGGAATCCCGCGCCGACGCATCCGCGAAAGCGGGCGCCGGCTATTCCACAGGGGGATGGCTGCGCTGCTATCCGGCGCGCGGCATGCGCACGGTGAAGCGCGCGCCCAGCGTCTTGCCCTGGGCATCCTTGATGTTGCCGGCCGAGATCGAGCCACCATAGGCGTCGACGATCTGCCGGCAGATCGACAGGCCCAGGCCGGAGTGTCGACCGAACGCGGCGGACGGACGCTCCGAGTAGAAGCGGCGGAAGATCGTCTCGACATTGGCGTCGGGGATGCCCGGGCCCTGGTCGTCGATGGTGGCGACGATGGCGTCCTTCTCGCGCATCAGGCCGACGACGATCCTGGTGTCCTTGGGGCTGAAGGAGATCGCGTTGTCGATGACGTTGCGGAACACCTGGCCGTAGCGGCCCTCGTGGCCCAGCGCGCGGAACGGCCCGCCGCGCAGCGCGTTGAGCTCGACGCGCACGCCGGCCTCGCTCGCGGTGGTCGCGGCGTAGGCCTCGACCAGCGAACGCAGCAACGCCTCGACATCGACGACGTGCAGTTCGCCGCGCATCAGCTCGGCGTCGAGCCTTGAGGAATCGGCGATGTCGCTGATCAAACGGTCGAGCCGGCGCGTATCGTCGAGCACGATCGCCATCAGCTTGGCGCGCTTCTCGGGATCCTCGATGCGCACGGCGATCTCGGCGGCCGAGCGCAGCGATGTCAGCGGGTTCTTCAGCTCGTGTGCGACGTCGGCGGCGAAGCTCTCGATGGCGTTCATGCGCAGCCACAGCGCGTCGGTCATCGAGCGCAGCGAGTCCGAAAGATCGCCGATCTCGTCGTTGCGGCCGCCGATATCGGGCATGGTCGGCTTGGAATCGCGCGCCAGGCGCACGCGGTCGGCGGCGCGCGCCAGCCGCGTGATCGGCTGCGCGATGGTGCGGGCGAGGAAGAACGACAGCAGGATGGTGCAGCCGAGCGTCACGCCGGCGATGCGCAGCAGGTCGAGCCGCACCAGGTGGATCCGGTGGGCGATGTCGGAATCGTCGCGCTGCAGCATCAGCGCGCCCAACACCTGCTTGTAGCGCTGCACCGGGATCGCCACCGAGAGAACGAGCCGGCCATCGTCGGCGCGCCTGACGGTTCGCGTGTTGTAGCCGCGCAGCGCCTGTTCGACCCAGGGGTAGTCGCGCGCCACAGGATCGGCGATCTCCTTGTAGGGCCCGTCGGAGCGGCCGGCGCGCAGTTGCCGCTCGACATCGTCGATGAAGCGGCGGAGCCAGGTCTCGTCCGTGCCCGTGTCGGGCGGCGGCAGGGTCTGCTTGACGATGCGCCGCTGGCGCTCGCCGAGATTGGCGGTGTCGCCGAACATCTCGCCGGTCTCGCCGAAGATGCGCCCGCGCGCACCGATCGGCATGGTCAGCCGCGCCATGAGCAGGCGCGCCATCTCGGGATCGACGCGATTGATCGTCGCCTCGCCGCCGCGTACCGCGCTCTCGCCGATCGCCGCCGCCACCACCTCGCCCTGCAGGGTGAGCGCGGCGAGTTCCGCGTCGATCAGCGTGTCCTCGTAGTCGCCGAGGAAGACGATTGAGCCGGCGAGGAACGCCACCGGCAGGGTGTTGACGAGCAGGATGCGCCGGGTGAGCGGCGAGAAGCGTCGGGCGCGGCCGCGCCGGCTCCACAGGGTCGCGCCGCTCGCTGCCTCGGTATCGGAAGGCGGCGATCCGGCGCCGCGCCGCGCCGGAAAGAGCCAGTCGGTCGTCCAGCGACGCCACCAGCTCGTCGCGGTGCGCGTCGTCTCCGGCGGCCTCTTGGGGTCCGGAGGATCAGCCGTCGCGGTACCGGTATCCGATGCCATACAACGTTTCGATCTGCTCGAAGCTATCGTCGACCTCGCGGAACTTCTTGCGCAAGCGCTTGATATGGCTGTCGATGGTGCGATCGTCGACGTAGATGGTCTCGCCATAGGCGGCGTCCATCAACTGGTCGCGGTTCTTGACGTGGCCGGGCCGCTCGGCGAGCGACTTCAACAGCAGGAACTCGGTGACCGTGAGGTTCACCTGCTTGCCCTTCCACACGCACAGATGACGCGACGGATCGAGCGTCAGCTCGCCGCGCACCAGCCGATCGGCCTCCTTGCCCTCGCCCTCGGCGCCGACCGGACCGCGCTCGCCACGCCGCAGCAGGGCGCGGATGCGCTCCAGCAGGAGCCGCTGCGAGAACGGCTTGCGGATATAATCGTCGGCGCCCATGCGCAACCCGAGCACTTCGTCGATCTCCTCGTCCTTGGACGTCAGGAAGATGACCGGCAGGGTCTGGGTCTTGCGCAGCCGGTTGAGCAGCTCCATGCCGTCCATTCGCGGCATCTTGATGTCGAGAATGGCAAGGTCGGGCGGCGCCTGGTTCAGCCCATCCAGGGCGCTGACGCCGTCATTGTAGGTCCGGACCTGGAAGCCCTCTGCTTCCAACAACATAGACACGGAAGTCAGGATGTTCCTGTCGTCGTCGACCAGAGCGATCGATTTCTTCACGGGATGTCTCCGGGCTGGTGGCGCCCCAGGCGCGCGTTGCCCCGTTTGACCACAGGATGACCCGGGGCGGAAGGGGTTGGGGCCGCCCCCGGAGCATAAGCTGTTGACCCGACCAAACCACTGATTCAGTTTGTCCGTGGATGCCAGCCCCTCTCGACATACCGTCGGCGACCCGGGCGCGGGACCTGATGCGCAGGCTGGACCGCGTGTCGCTGGCGACCGCATTGCCGGCTGACGGATCGGTTTGGCCCTACGCGTCTCTCGCCCTGACGGCGGTCGACCATGACCTGTCACCCATCCTGCTGATCAGCGACCTGGCGGAGCACAGCAAGGCGATCGCCTCGGACGCCCGGATCTGCCTGCTGTTCGACGGCACCGGCGGGCTGGACCAGCCGCTGACCGGCCCACGGCTATCGGTCTTTGGCGTGGCGGCGAAGAGCGAGGAGACGCGGCTGCGCCAGCGCTTCCTGGCCCGGCATTCCGATGCGCAGATGTACGCCGATTTCCGCGATTTCAACTTCTACCGCATCGCCATCGAGCGCGCGCATTTCGTCGCCGGCTTCGGCCGTATCGATACCATCGAGGGCGCGGCGCTGCAGGTCGATCCCGGCCCCTGGCAGGCGCTGGTCGAGCGCGAAACCGACATCGTCTCACATATGAACGAGGATCACGCCGAGGCGGTGGGCCTGTATGCGACCAGGCTGCTGGGGCTGGCCCCGGGCGAATGGCGGATGACCGGCATCGACGCCTTCGGCTGCGATCTGCGCTGGCGCGGCCAGGTGGCGCGCCTGAACTTTGAAGCCCCAGTCTTCGATGCCGAGGCTGCGCGCAAGGCGTTGGTGGACATGGTACGCCGAGCCCGAGCCACAGCCGCATAGGGCGCCGCCACCCGGTCGCCGCCTCGTCGCGCGCGAGGTCCAGGGGCCTGCCGGGTCAGCCCGAAAAGGTCACAGCTACTCGGTGCCTTGCTGACAGGTATCTCGCAAGCGCAACAAGTACCGTGTGCGGAAGCGAAAAAAGCCGCCACGCGGAAGGCAGAGGCGACGGGGTGTCGCAATCCACCACTTTCTCCACGTCCATCCCGATAAAAGCCGTGTTTTCGGCTTCATTGCGGCCCCCACCGCCAGTATGGTCGCCGGCCTCTAGTCCACGGGCGGAAACGAATACCCCTCGCGTCGCGCCACACGACGACCAAAGCCCAGGAGAGCTTCACGTGCATCAGGCAGGACCGGTCATCAGCAAACATGGCCTCGGCGCACTAGGCGCCAGCGCCCCCGGCAACGCCTCTTTCCGGCTGAACAATCTCGGCAATGTCTATTGGAACCTCTCGGTGCCGGCCCTCTATGAGGAAGCGCTGCGCCGCAAGGAAGGCGTGCTCGCCGCCGGCGGCCCGCTTTGCGTGCTCACAGGCGTGCACACCGGCCGCTCGCCCAACGACAAGTTCTTCGTGCGCGAGCCCGGCAGCGAGTCGAAGATCGACTGGGGCAAGACCAACCGGCCGATGGAGCCGGCGAAGTTCGAGGGCCTGCTGGCGCGCATGCTGGCCTATGCGCAGCGCCGCGACCTCTTCGTGCGGGAATGCTACGGCGGCGCCGATCCGGCGCATCGCATCAAGGTGCGGGTGATCAACGAGACCGCCTGGCACAACCTGTTCGCCATGAACATGTTCCTGCGTCCGCCGATGGCCGACCTCGCCAACTTCGAGCCTGACTTCACCATCCTGCAGCTGCCCGGCTTCCAGGCCATCCCGGAGATCGACGGCACCAACTCCGACTGCGCCATCGTCTGCGATTTTGGCCGAAGGCTCGTGGCGATCTGCGGCACCTGGTACGCCGGCGAGATCAAGAAGTCGGTGTTCACCATCCTGAACTACCTGCTGCCCGAGAAGAACGTGCTGCCGATGCATTGCTCGGCCAATATCGGTCCCAAGGGCGACGTCGCGATCTTCTTCGGCCTGTCCGGCACCGGCAAGACCACGCTGTCGGCCGACTCTTCGCGCACCCTGATCGGCGACGACGAGCACGGCTGGGGCGAGAACACGGTCTTCAACTTCGAGGGCGGCTGCTACGCCAAGGTGATCAAGCTCAGCCGCGAGGCCGAGCCCGAGATCTACGCCACGACCGAGCGCTTCGGCACGGTGCTGGAGAACGTGGTCGTCGATCCGAACACCGGCCTCCTCGACCTCGACAGCGCCAAATACGCCGAGAACACGCGGGCCTGCTATCCGCTGGACTTCATCCCGAACACCAGCCCGACCGGCATCGCCGGTACGCCCGAGAACATCATCATGCTCACGGCGGACGCCTTCGGCGTGCTGCCGCCGATCAGCCGGCTATCGCCCGAGCAGGCGATGTACCACTTCCTCAGCGGCTACACCGCGCGCGTCGCCGGCACCGAGAAGGGCGTGAAGGAGCCGCAGGCGACCTTCTCGACCTGCTTCGGCGCGCCCTTCATGCCGCGTCATCCGACCGTCTACGCCAAGATGCTGGGCGAGAAGATGGCCCGGCAGAACGTGAAGTGCTGGCTGGTCAACACCGGCTGGTCGGGCGGCGGCTTCGGCGTCGGCGAACGCATGGCGATCAAGCACACCCGCTCGATGGTGCGCGCCGCCCTCGACGGCCGCCTGGCGCAGGTCGCCACGACCTCCGATCCGAACTTCGGCATGCAGGTGCCGTCAGCCTGCCCCGACGTGCCGGCCGACGTGCTCAACCCGAAGAGCGCCTGGAAGGACAAGAAGGCCTACGACAGCGCCGCGCGCGATGTCGCGCAGCGCTTCGAGTCGAACTTCAAGCAGTTCGAGCCGGCGGTCGACGACAAGGTCAAGAAGGCCGCGATCCGCGCCGCCGCTTGATTTCCTTCTCCCTGCGGAGGCGGGGAGAAGGTGCCGAGCGCAAGCGAGGCGGATGAGGGGCTTGAAAGCCTCTCATCCGACTGATCGAGAAGAATGAGACCTTTCTGTATCGAAGCCGGCGAGCGCCTATTGCACGGCATGGGGGAAGAGGCCGAAGCGGTCATTTCCCGGCTCCCCGGTAAAGACCTCCAAGTGCCCGAGCGAGGCGATATTCGCCGGCAGGTCGACATTCTCCACCACAACGATCTGACCATGCGGTGCGATCGACGATAAGTGCTCGAAGAAGAACTCCTTGAGCGACGTGTTGCGCAAGGCAGCCTCGTCGGAACTCAACGGGTCTTTCGATTTGATCGGGTCGCGGTACGTCAGCAAGGGGGTATCGAGCACGACGAAGCCGGGATGCGGTAGCCCCCGCTCTCCGCAATAGAGCAGCAAAGCAACCTTGAACGCAGCATGCGTAACGGCGCGGACGCCCTTTCCGTTGTCCTTCCGGTGCTTTCCGTCGATCCGCAGGTCATAAGCACCGTCGGCAAAAGCCACGTGCCGCTTACCGGGGAACTGCCAGGCTTCCAGCACCTCGCTCACCTTCTGCGCGAAATCATGCAGCGCCTGGCTCGGCACACCCAGCTGCGGACGGTCGGCCTTCGGCGTCGGCTTCAAGGCGGCGATCTCCTCTTTGCGGACGAGGAGAGACTGGCGTTGCTGAATGAGAGCGAGGCCACGGCGCACGTGGTCACGCACGGAAAGAATTTCATCCAGCCGCGCTTTGGCTTCAGCGGCGGCCGGCGCCGTGGTGGCGAGTTCCGCCTCGACCCGTTCGAGCGTCCGCCCCAATTCCACGAGTTCCTTGGCAATCTCGCGACCCTCAACGTCGAGCTGAGCGATCGTGATCTCCAAGTCCTTCTGTTGCTTGTGGATCTTCGCAATCTCAGCTTCCGCAGCCCCCCGCGCTCGCTTGATATCGCCGAGCCCATGACTGTGATTCTGATCGTCGGGAGTCGCACCGCATAACGGGCATGGCCGGTCGCCACCGAGCGCCAACACAAAGCCTGCTTCCTCGATGGCCTCCAAACGCCGGATGTCGGAGGCGTAAACATCAGCGAGCTGCTCGAAGCGGCTGAAGTTGATCTGGATTTCTCCGCGCCGCTGTTCACGTCTAAAGATGGCGCGGGCCAATCGGCCCTTCTCCGCCATAGCCTCCCGGATAGAATGCTGTGCGGTTTGCGCTTCCTCTTGCACCGCCGCCCACGTCTTCTCCAATGCGTCGCTTTGGGCGGCGAGCTGCTCCGCATCGGGAAAGTCGCTTGCGAGCTCCTCGTTCACCGAGACTAGCATCTCATCCAGTACCTCTATCTTGGCACCGGACGAAGTCCTGAAAGTACGTCTGTCGACCACAGGTACTAATGCGCTGTCGTCCTGCCCCGTCAAAAGGAGCTTGAATACGCTGCGCTCAGCGGTGGTCAATGCGAACTGACCGGATTCTACTGGCGACGCTTCGCTCTGAATGGCGGCCTCGTCGACGATGCCATAGCGTATCAAGTCGCGGAAACTTAGCGACCGCTTCTTGGCATTCGCGTCCGACGCAATTTGTCGTTGCACCAGGTCAAGCTCGGACAGCAGAAATTGCGAGAGGTTGTCCTCCTTGTTCGCATCGTGACGAGCCGAGAGCTGCCTATAGTTGGTCTGCGACCCGGCGCTGTCGACGAGCGCTTCGACGAGTTCAAAAGGTCCGCCAGCGAGCGAGCGAACGAGCGTGGCATCCCCAGTCTTGGGCAGATGGAGACCAAGGAGCGCCTTTTCATAACCGATCCGCTCACCGATATCGGGCAACAGCGTGGTTCCGCCGAGCATAAAGTCGATAGCTTTAACGGTGAACGTTTTTCCGGTGTTTGATGCACCATGCAGGATGTTCAGCCCGCGGTCGAACCGCACCTCAACCGCCGCCTTCTCGTTGCCCGTGAAAGCGAGATGCGACAGCGTGATCCGCGGCGCTCCGGTCATAGCGCCGCCCCTGCACTTCCGGCTTCACCCTGAAACTCGACGGCCCACCGACCGATCCGTTCAGCAATGAGGGCGGCGAGTGCTTCCTCGGATTTGTCCTCAAGAAATCTTGCGAGCCATGTGGCACGCTTTTTGAGCTCAACGGAATAGATCGACCGCAGCATCTCAACGAAGGCCGATGCCTCATCACTCGCCAGATAGAAAATACCGCGCTCTCCGATATCGGCATCGATCATGTGGAGACGCCGCATCAGGGTCACGCCTTCCTCGACAAGCCGCCGGCGCACGAGCAGCTCGCCGGTCCGCTGCGGAATGTCGGGGTGCAGGCTTTCGGGGCCGCCAACATCTGCGGTGTGCACGACCAGATGATCACACCAGGTCAGATGGGCAACGTCCATTGCGCGCGGATACAATGCATCGAGAACGATCACGGCGCGCACGCCTGCCTCTAGCGGGCTGTTGAAGAGCGCCGCCGGTATCTCCTTCGGGCCAGGTTTTACTTCTTCTGCCATTCCAACCGGCCTTCATTCGCGAAGTGATGGCAAATGCCCTGTTTGACGGATACCCGGGCGTGTCGCGCCAGCACACCGGAGGGATGTACCGTTGCCGCCTGCGCCATCACGGCTTCGACCCGCGCCAGCGCATCCGCATGCGTCGCGCCATGGACATCAGCAACACCATGGAAAACGTCCTTGTTAAGCCGCTCAATCTCCTCGCTCAGGGTGTTATCACGATAGAACCGTGAGAATGCGTCCGCATCGAAGAAGCGCTCCCGCTGACGGCTGAGATGAGGCCCGAACTCATCGTGGCCTTGCACCTCCTTGTGGTCGCCGTATGACTGGCCGCTACGCGTTCCATAAGCGCCGAGAAGCTGGCGCACATAAGGCAGCTCCCGCTCCTCGATATCGGACGGCGCAGTCCCTTCGGGCGCCGGGCCAGGGTCCGCGCCGAACCACTTTACCATCACGAGCTTGGCCGCGGCGTCCGCCAAAATGCCATCGACGGAAATCGCCTTGACCCTGCTGAAGTCCCATTGCTCGATGAAAGCCTTAAGCCCGGCATCGAGGGCGATGCAGGTCGACTCTGAAATCCCATTCTCGCAGTATTCCGGCCACTTCTCGATGAGCGCCGCCTTGAATGCCGTGGGCTTGGAAATCAGCGCCCTGAGCGGACGCGCAACACTACGAGGGGCGACGAAAAAGAACGCCGTCGGCGCGGTGAACTCGCCACGGTGAGCGTAGTAGAGCACCTTTCCGAGTTCACGCAGACCGACGCCGAGGGGGACGGCTTTGCCGTACTGCTTGCACTGGTAGTTGTGCCATTCGCCTTCGTGCCGCTCGGCCGAGAGGTAGCCGACCACATCGCGTCCCATGTCTCCAGGGCCGGTGAACCGCTCGACCTCCACATACTCAGACTTCTTCTGCTCGGCCCACTCGCGCACGAACTTCTCGAGATCCGTGTCGGTCATCGCGAGGATGAGTCGCTCGGGCTGAAGCTGCAGCATCAATGTCAGGGAGATCGCGGAGGGGTGAGGGGGAAACAGGTACTTGAGCTCGGGCAGTCCACGAACAGAGTCGTCCCTGCTCGTGTTCACTGCGTCGCTGGCATCCTATCAGATTATGCGCCCGAAAGTGCTTCCAGTTCTCTCCACGAATGGACACCGCTGGCCGCACGCGAGCTATTCGCGAGAGCGATCCCTTCGGGCACCTTCTTCCCCACCTTCGCGGGGAGAAGGGAAAACTATTCAGCCGCCAAGCGCGTCGCCAAGCCGGGCACCGGCGCGTGAGTGATTTCGCTCTGGCGCGCGCGCACGTCGAACATGCGGATCTGCAGCTCGCCCAGCGCCGTGTTGGCCTTCATGCGCGCCACGATCGGGCCATCGACATAGGCCTGCGCCTTGGCGCGATCCTCGAAGCAGTAGATGCCGCCGGAGCGCTGCTCGGCCTCGTCGTCGAGCCAGATCTTCCATTGCAGACCGTCGACCGACAGGAACGGCTTGGCCGTGTCGTCGGTGTAGCGGGCGTTCCACTCGGCCTTGGGCATGTCGGGACGGCGGTAGTTGATCTGAACGATGACCATCGGGTCCTCCCGGGTTGATGACTCGACAGGTGTACCACAAGTCTTACCTTCCCCCGGAGGGGGAAGGTGCCCGAAGGGCGGAGGGGGGATGTCGAAGACGGACACCGAGTTTGTTGAAACATCCCCCATCCGTCGCGCTTCGCGCGCCACCTTCCCCCTCCGGGGGAAGGTAGTGCAATTCCATATGCGATCGCCCTGCCCTTCCGGGGAAGGGAAGAAGCGCCTACGCCGCGAAGTCGGCGGCGATGTCGGCGCGGACGCGCTCGCGCTGCTCGGCCGTCAACCTCGTGCGATCGAGCAGGGCCAGCAGCCGTTCGCGCGAGAGCAGCCCGCGGCGCGTGAGCGCGCGCGTGAAGGCGATGTCCTTGTCGCGACGGGCGACGTACTTGGCGATCGCCAGATCGTGCGGCTCCAGGCAAAGCCCCTTGACGCCATCCGTGTCGCCCGCCGGCAGCTGCACCAGCCGGCCTTTCCAGCCCCTGGGCAAGACCACCGTCGTGATGTCGACCGGATCGGCGTAGAAGCCGAAGCTCTGGTGGAAGGGCGAGTCGACGCCGATCTCGTTGAGCAGTTCGGTGCGGTCCGGGCTCTTCGCCGCGATCAGGTCGACCTCGGGCGAGCGGACAATCTCGTCGGCGAGATCCGGGTGCTTGCCGTGCAGCGACTGGCTGCCGATGATCACGAACTGCTTCTCGCCCGTGATCCGGCCGGCCGCGCGCAGCACGTGGTCAACCTGCCGCTTCTTCATGCAGTCGCCTGACCTCCGACTGCGGCAGCAGGCCGACGAACGGCATCGATTGACGCAGCCGTACCGCGTCCTCGTCGCGCCCGAGCATCGCCGCGAACAACTCACCGTCGTCGCCGCGTCGGGCGATGTCACGCCATTCGTCGTAGGCCGAGACCCACGCGCCCTGCTTCTTCCAGCGATGCAGGTTGGCGAGGATCTGCGCGCGGATCTCGCCAGGCTCGCAGCGGCGCACCACGGCCAGCGCGATCGCGCGCTTGAGCTCGTCCAGCGCCTGGTGCGAGAGGCCGGCACGCGAGGCGGGGCGGATGCCGCGTTCCGTCAGCTCCAGCGCATCACCCTCGCCGACGTTCCACGCCTCGAGCGTCGCCTTCGGAACGATGACGCCCAGAGAGTTGCCGATGCGTCGCAGGGGCAGTTTCATGCCTGAAGTTATAACATGTTATAACTTGCACCTCTACCGCCTCCAATCCTCCCTTCCCCCGGAGGGGGAAGGTGGCGCGCAGCGACGGAAGGGGGATGTCGAAGACGGACACCGAGCGCGTTGAGACATCCCCCTTCCGCCCTTCGGGCACCTTCCCCCTCCGGGGGAAGGTAGTAGCCTGGTACCCGACACCTCCGGAGACCCGCCGATGTACGCCCCGCCCCAGCCGATTCCGGCCACCATCTTCAGCTCCATGCCGGAACGGTTCCGCCGGAAGCGGCGCAGCAAGTGGGGTGATTTCAACGCCGCCGGCCAGGAGCTCGACAGCTTCCTCGAGGGACCGAGCTTCGATCGCGCCGGCAATCTGTGGGTCACCGATATTCCCTTCGGCCGCGTCTTCCGTATCTCGCCGCAGGGCGAGTGGACCCTGGTGACAGAGTATGACGGCTGGCCCAACGGGCTGAAGATCCACCGGGACGGCCGCATTTTCATCACCGACTACCTGCGCGGCATCGTCCTGCTCGATCCCGCCAGCGGCAAGGTCACGCCGCTGATCGACACGGTGAAGTCCGAGAGCTTCAAGGGCGTCAACGACCTGTTCTTCGCCGCCAATGGCGACCTCTATTTCACCGATCAGGGTCAGACCGGCCTGCATGATCCCACCGGCCGTGTCTATCGCTACGACACGGCGGGTAAGCTCGAGCGTCTGATCGACACCGTGCCCAGCCCCAACGGGCTGGTGATGAACCTGCACGAAACCGTGCTCTATGTCGGCGTCACCCGCGACAACGCGATCTGGCGTCTGCCGATCATGCCCGACGGCACGACCAGCAAGGTCGGCCGCTTCATCCAGCTCTCGGGCAGCCATGCCGGCCCCGACGGCCTCGCCCTCGACGCCGAGGGCGGCGTGATCGTCGCGGTGCCCAGCACCAGCGTCTGGCGCTTCGACTCGCTGGGCCGGCCGACGCATGTGCTGGACGCCGGCGACGACATCTTCTGCACCAACATCGCCTTCGGCGGCGCGGACAATCGCTCTCTGTTCTGCGTCGTTTCGCGCTCGAGCCGCAAAGTGGCCGGCGGTACCATCCTGCGCGCCGAGATGCCGGCGCCGGGTAAGGCGATGTACGCGCGCCTGTAAGTGATCGGGTGGCGGCGTCGGCGGCGGCACCCCATGTTATGATGGTTTCTCGCCACCGGCTGGACCCGCCTTGTCGCTCGACACCGAACCTCGCGAAGGCCGCCTGCGACGTATCCTGCGCGTCGGCGACAGAACGGAGCGCGCCCGGCGCATCCTGGGCGCGCGGCTCGCCGCGCGCCGCATGCGCGTGCGCATCGTCACCGCGCTGACCCTGGGCTTCCTGGCGGTCGCCGGCATCGCCGCCGCCTCGTTCGCCTGGACGGTGTTCGGCGCCGGCGAGACCACCGAGCGCCTACTGCTCGATCGCAGCCGGCGCATCCTCGACACCGAGATCAGCATCCTGCACGGTCGTCTCGATCCGGTCGCCGACCAGCTGGCCTATATCGCGCGTCTGGCGGCGCGCGGCCGCATCGACATCACCTCGGCCGCGGCCCTGTCGGACACGCTGGTGACCTTTGTCGAGCGCCTGCCGCAGACCTCGGGCGCGGCCTTCGCCGGACTCGATCTGATGAGCTTCCGCGCGCGCCGGCTGGACGGCCGGGTGGTCTTCGATACCTTGCCGATCCACGAAGTGCCGGGCGGCTATGAGCGCTTCACCAAGATGCGCACGGAGACGGGAGCGGTCTGGGGCGACATCTTCTGGAATCCCGAGGCACGCCAGCCGATGCTCAACGTGCGCATCCCGGTGCGACGCGACGACAACGCGTTCCTCGGCGGGCTGGTGGCGGCGGTGACCATGGGCGATCTCTCGCGCCAGGTGTCCGATCCCGAGCTGGGTGGCCAGGACGGCAGCTTCATCCTCGTCGACCGCAAGTTCGTCATCGCCCATCGCCGCCTGATCGACCCCGCCGGCCTGGCGCTGAACGACGAGAACCCGCTGCCGACGCTCGCCGCGATCGGCGACCCCGTGCTGGCGGCGATCTGGCGGCAGCCGGTCGGCAACCGTCTCAGCCCGGCGCTTGAGGGCGCCGGCCACATCGTCGAGGTCGATGGCCGCCAGTGGGTCTTCCTCTATCGCGAGATCACCACCTTCGGCGGCAACTGGATGGTCGGGCGTTACTTCCCGATCGAGGTGGCGACGCAGGATCTCGAACGGCTGCGCTGGGGCGTGATCGGTGGCGGCACGGCGCTCTTGGGCGCGCTGCTGCTGGCCATCGTCATGGGCGTGCGTGTCGGCGGCTCGATTCGCGACCTCGGCGGCGCGGCGCAGGCGCTGGAGCGGCTCGACTTCGAGACCGTGCCGCGCGTGCGCTCGCGCCTGCGCGAGCTCGATGACGCCGGCGAGGCGCTGGAGAAGGCGCATGGCGCGCTGAAATGGTTCGGCCTCTACGTGCCGCGCCGCCTGGTGACGCGGCTGATGGAAGAAGGCACCGACAGCCTGGTGTCGCGCCGCCGCGTCGTCACGGTGATGTTCACCGACATCGTCGGCTTCACGCCGCAGGCCGAAGACATGGACGAGATCGGCACCGCCGAGCTGCTCAACCGGCATTTCGAGATGCTGGGCGGCGCCATCGATCACGAGCACGGCGTGATCGACAAGTACATCGGCGACTGCGTGATGGCGGTGTGGGGCGGCATCCGCCGCATGCCCGATCACGCCGACGCCGCCTGCCGGGCGGCGCTGGAGATCGCCGTCCTGATCCGCGCGGACAATGCGAAGCGACGCGCCGATGGACTGCCGCCGATCCGCCTGCGCATCGGCGTCCATTCCGGCCCGGTCGTGGTCGGCAATATCGGCGCCCCCGGCCGGGTGAACTATACCGTCGTCGGCGACACGGTGAACGTCGCGCAGCGTCTCGAGCAGCTCGGCAAGCAGTACATGGCCGAGACCGACGAGGTCATCGTGCTGGTCAGCGGTGACACGCTGAACATGCTGCAGGATCGCGCGGCGCTCGGCGTCGAGCCACTCTTCGTCGGCGAGCAGGCCGTGCGCGGCCGCCAGGAACCCGAGCTGGTGTATCGGCTGGTGTAGCGCGTCTACCTTCCCCCGGAGGGCAGGGCGATCGCATATGGCCAGTTTGACTTGGTTTTACCTTCCCCCGAAGGGGGAAGGTAGATGCAGTTCCATATGCGATCGCCTGCCCGGAGGGGGAAGGGAATCTATCGCCGCTGGTTCTCGGGTGCCGGCCGACGTTCTGGCGGCGCGGAGATCGCCGTGGAGGGCGGCGACGGCACAGGCGGCATGCGTCGCAGCTCGTCGTAGCGCGCCGGCGAGGACAGCACCGACGTCGCCAGCGCCAGCCGGAAGCCGACAGTCGGCGCGCGGCGCGCGCCCTTCTCGTCGAACGGCGCGAGTTCCTGGCGATAGGATGAGCGGATATCGGGCTCCGCCGTCTGGTAGCTGCCGCCGCGGATCGTGTAGCCGCCGGCCTGGCCGCGCGCCTGGGACTGGCGCACGACGCGGAAGGGCTCGAGCACGATCTCGTCGGCGTTGCCCAGCATGTCGTGCAGACCCAGCGGATTGGGCTTCAGCACGCCCACGATCTGCAGCTCGCTGTTGGAGGACCGCGTGCTACGGAACCAGACATACTGCTCGATGCCCCCCGGCATCGGGAAGGTGCGCGCGGCAAAATCCGCAGGCGACACTTCGAGACCACCACGCGCGGCGTACTCCCACTCCGCCTCGGTCGGCAGCCGCACATAGCCGATGGCGTTGTCCTCGCGCGGCAGCCTGTGGGGCGCGTGCTTCAGCAGCCACTCGGAATAGCGTTGGCCGGCCTGGACCGCTTCGAACCAGGTCACGCCGGTGGCCGGCCTCAACAACTCGCGCGCCGCTGTCGGACACTCGCCGCCCAGCGCCGCCATCTGCAGCGCCGTCGTTTCGTACTTCGCGAGATAGAAGTAACGCCGCCGCGGATCGCCGCGATCGGTGAAGGCGCCCTCGATCGGCTCTTCGCGGCCGCCTTCGAAGGCGGCATGGCGTGGATCGTCACCGCCGAGCACGACCAGGCTGCGATGCCGTCTCGGATCGGGCCGCGTCACCTCGACGCGACGGAACGCCATCGCCCCGCCGCACGGCATCGGCAGGGTAAAATCGTCGGCCAAAGGGCTCGGATTGTAGGACGCGGCTACCCATTCGCCGCGACCGAGAATGCCCGCCAACCCGGACGCGCCAATCGCCAGCGCGACGGCGCACAGAGAGGCGATGACGCGCGTCGCGAGCAGTGGTCACTCCATGATGTTTGGACAATCGATTCAAGGAACCGCAATACGGCATCACCAAGGCATGCCAGAGTGAAGCCGTCCACAGGGAGGCACCGATGTCCTTCGAGATCCGCCGCATCGATCATGTCGTGCTGCGCGTGCATGACCTTCAGTCGATGGTGACGTTCTATGAACAGGCGCTGGGCTGCAAGGTCGAGCGCCGTCTCGATCGCATCAGCCTGGTGCAGCTGCGCGCTGGCGATTGCCTGCTCGACCTGATCGCCAACGACCAGCCGCGCACCGGCAAGAACATGGACCACCTCTGCTTCAGGATCGATCCGTTCGACCCCAAGGCCATCGCCGCGCGACTGAAGCCCTACAACATCGAACCCGGCGAGGCGGTGGACCGCTACGGCGCGGAGGGCGACGGGCCGTCGATCTATTTCGACGACCCCGAGGGCAACCAGATCGAACTCAAGGGCCCGGCGCACACGCCGGCGCGACGGCCGGGATAATCGTTGGTCAGCCGGCGACGCTCGTTTACACGGCGTCGTCATCCCGCCACGATCCTCCGATGAGAGCCGCCGAGACGCGGCCGATCGGGAGAGAGACGTGACACTCAAGCGGCGCATCTTCGTGCTGGCGACGCCAGCCGTTCTGACACTTGCGCGCGGCGCGAACGCGCAAGCCTGGCCGTCGCAGCCGATCCGCATCGTGCATGGCTACGCGCCGGGCTCGAACCCCGACACCATCGCGCGCCACATGTCACCGGCGCTGGGCGAAATCCTCGGCGCGACGATGATCGTCGATCCCAAGCCCGGCGCCGCCGAGCGGCTGGCGGCGAGCCAGGTCGCCAAGCTGCCGCCCGATGGCTACACGCTCTACATGATGACGGGTGGGCAGGCCGTGGTCTCGGCCACCGATCCCGAGCTGCCCTACAAGCTGGACAAGGATTTCGACTTCCTGTCGATCGTCACGCGCTTTCCCTTCAACTTCGTGGTCACCGCCGAATCGCGCTTCAAAACCTTCAAGGACTTTATCGACGAGGCGAAGCAGCGGCCGGGCAAGCTGAGCTACGGCTCCTCCGGCATCGGCTCGACCCTGCACATGGCGATGGAGTTGCTGCGCGCGCAGATCGGCATCGACATCGTGCACGTGCCCTATCGCGGCGGGCTGGCCCAGCCGTTGGCCGATCTGACCAACGGCCAGCTTGATCTGCATGTCTCGACCTTGACGCTCAGCACCCAGCTGGTGCGCGCCGGCAAGCTGCGCAGCCTGGCGGTGACATCGAAGGAGCGCTCGCGCTTCGAGCCCACCGTGCCGGCGGTGTCGGAGACGGTGCCCGGTTTCGATGTCGTGTCCTGGCTCGGCTTCGCCGCGCCGGCCGGCCTGCCCGCGGCGATCCGCGACAAGCTCGTGGTGGCGATCCAGCAGACCGCCGCGCGCGCCGACGTCAAGGCCAAGCTCGAGGAGCTCGGCAACGACGTGCTGGCGGACGGCCCCGACGCCTTCCGCGCGCGCGTCATGGCCGACATGGCGAAGTGGAAGCCTTTGGCGCACGCGGTGCGCTAGGTTGAGTCAGTCACGTTGCTTCTGTCATTCCGAGCGCAGCGAGGAATCCAGGCGGCTTCACTGGATTCCTCGCTGCGCTCGGAATGACAGGATGTGTCCATCCATACGCGACACGTTCTAGGATGGGCGGCAAGAAGGAGATCACGCGTCATGGCGAAGTACGGTATCGGACAACCTGTCCTGCGTTTCGAGGACCCCAGGCTGCTGCGTGGCGAGGGTCGCTACATCCATGACGTCAATCTGCCCGGCCAGGCCTACACGGTGTTGGTGCGCTCACCGCACGCGCACGCCAAGATCCGCTCGATTGACGTGAGCGCGGCACGCAAGGCGCCGGGCGTCGTCGCCGTGTTCACCGGCGCCGACTACGCCGCCGACAATCTCGGCGTGCCCAAGGTCAACATGCCGCGCAAGAAGGCCGACGGCTCGCCGATGTTCGCGCCGCCGCGCCCGGCTTTGTGCGTCGATCGCGTGCGCTATGTCGGTGATCCAGTGGCGATGGTGATCGCCGACACGCTGGCGCAGGCGAAAGACGCCGCCGAACTGGTCGAGGTCGACTACGAACCGCTGCCGTCGTCGACCGACACCGGCACGACCACCGCGCCCGGCGCGCCGCCGGTCTACGATGAATGCCCCGACAACGTCTCGCACATCATGGAGCGCGGCAACAAAGCGGCGACCGACGCGGTCTTCGCCAAGGCGGCGAAGATCATCCGCCGCCGCTACGTCGTGACCCGCGTGCACGCCCAGTACATGGAGCCGCGCGGCGCCATCGGCCATTTCGACGCCCAGGAGAACCGCATGGTTCTCTACGCCGACGTGCAGTACCCCCACCGCGTGCGCAACATGCTGGCGCAGTCGATCTTCCGCGTCCCCGAGGGCGACATGCGGGTGATCGCGGGCGATGTCGGCGGCGGCTTCGGCAGCAAGGGCTGGCAGTATGTCGAGCACCGCCTGACGGTGTGGGCGGCGCGCAAATTGCGCCGGCCGGTGAAGTGGACCTGCGAGCGCTCCGAAGCCGTGATGGCCGACGAGCATGGCCGTGACAATATCGGCGATATCGAGCTGGCGCTCGATGCCGACAACAAGTTCATCGGCCTGCGCCTGAACATGCTGGCCAATGTCGGCGCCTATATCGGCTCCGACCGCAATCTGCTGACGCCGTTCGGTCAGATCGGCACGGTGGTCGGCGTCTACAACATCCCCGCCGCTTACGTGCACATCACCGCGCTGCTGTCGAACACCAACCCGACCGCGCCCTATCGCGGCGCCGGGCGGCCCGAGGCGATCTACCTGATCGAACGGCTGGTCGACGACGCGGCGCGCGCGCTGGGCGTCGATCGCGTCGAACTGCGGCGCAAGAACATGTTGCCGGCGTCGGCCCTGCCCTACCAGTCGCCGCTGGGCCCCTACTACGACTGCGGTGCGTTCGAGCAGAACCTCGACATGGGGCTGAAGCTGGGCGACGTCGCGGGCTTCGCCGCGCGCAAGGCGGAGTCGAAGAAGCGCGGCAAGCTGCGCGGCCTGGGCATCGTCAACGCCATCGAGCAGGCCGCCGGCACCGTGATGCCCGAATACGCCGAGGTGCGCTTCACGCCATCAGGCACGGCGCTGATGCTGATGGGCACCAAGGCGCAGGGCCAGGGCCACGAGACCATGTACAAGCAGATCCTCAACGAGAAGCTGGGCATCGATCCGGCCGACGTGAAGTTCGTCGACGGCGATACCGACCGCGTCGCCTTCGGCATGGGCACGATGGGCTCGCGCTCGACGGTGATCGGCGGCTCCGCCCTGTTCCTCGCCGCCGACAAGGTGATCGCCAAGGGCAAGAAGATCGCCGCTCACCTGCTGGAGGCCGGCGACCAGGACATCGAGTTCGTCGAGGGCAGTTTCCGCGTCGTCGGCACCGACAAATCGATCGGCCTGAAGCAGGTGGCGATCGCCGCCTTCCAGCCGCCGCGCCTGCCCAAGGGCCTCGAGATCGGCCTGTACGAGAACGCGACCTATCTGCCGGACCGGGACACCTTCCCCAATGGCTGCCACATCTGCGAGGTCGAGGTCGACCCCGAGACCGGCGAGGTCAAGCTCGAGCGCTACGCCGTGGTCGACGATGTCGGCACGGTGATGAATCCCATCGGGCTCAAGGGTCAGATCCATGGCGGCGTGGCGCAGGGCGTCGGTCAGATCCTGATGGAGCGCGTGGTGTGGGATCGCGAGACCGGCCAGCTCTACACCGCGAGCTTCATGGACTACGCCATGCCGCGCGCCGACACGCTGTGCGACATGGAGATCAAGAGCAACCCGGTGCCGACCAAGTTCAATCCGCTGGGCGCCAAGGGCGCCGGCGAGGCCGGCACCGTCGGCGCCATGCCCGTGGTGATGAACGCCGTCATGGACGCGCTCGCCGAGCTGGGCGTGCGCGAGCTCGACATGCCGGCGACCAGCGACCGCGTCTGGGCGGCGATCCAGAAGGCCGGCTCGCGCGCGTAGGGAGCGACGCTCTCGCCGTGCATATCGACGCTCGCCAACACGGCTTGACGGCGCGCCCGTCGCGGTGGATCGATGGCGTCAATACGAGGGAGAATGCGACATGACCTGGCGGCGCAGCATCGAGATCGACGGCTTCAAGCACAGCAACCCGATTCCCGGCGCCAGCATCGTCGGCAACCTGATGATGTCGAGCATCATCGCCGGCCGCGACCCCAAGACCGGCAAGCTGCCGGAGACGCTCGACGGCCAGCTCGCCTGCCTCTTCGCCCATGTGCGCGCCTTCGTCGAAGCGGCGGGCGGCACCACCAACGACATCGTGAAGATCAATTTCTGGCTGCGCGCGCCGCACAAGCGCGACGCCATCAACGCCGAATGGGTGAAGATGTTCCCCCATGCCCAGTCGCGGCCGGCGCGTCACACCCAGGGCTTGGCGGGCGAGGGCGACGCGCTGGTGCAGTGCGACGTCACGGCGGTGATCACCGCCAGCGCTCCGGTGACCAGCACAAAGTAGCGACATGCCGGCACGCACGGGCAAGCAGTTCCTCCAAGGCCTGCGCGGCGATCGCGCGGTCTGGGTCGACGGCGATCGCGTCTCCGACGTCGTCGACCATCCGGCGCTGAGCGGCGCGGCGCACGCGCTGGCCGAGGTCTTCGACCTGCAGCACCGCCACGCCGACGAGTGCCTGATGCCGGATCCGGAGACCGGCGAGCCGATCGCGGTCAGCCACATGATCCCGCGTTCGCGCGCCGACCTGGAGCGCCGGCACAAGGCGCTGCGGCGCGTGTCGGCGTATTCCGTCGGCCTGATGGGCCGCACGCCCGACTATATGAACGTCACCTACGCGGGCTTCGCCGGCCGGCCCGACGAATGGGGCGCGCACGGCAACGAAGAAGGCGCCGCGCGCTTGGTCGCCTACCAGAAGTTCTTGCGCCGCAACGACATCTCGCTGACACATACCATCGTGCAGCCGACCGTCGACAAGGCGCTGGGCGACGCGCCGCAGGCCGGCAACCAGCAGGCGCTGCGCGTCGTCGGCGAGACCGAGCACGGCATCGTCGTGCGCGGCGCGCGCATCCTCGCGACACTCGCGCCCTTCGCCGACGAGATCGCGGTCTATCCCGGCCTGCCGCTGCCGCCGGGCGCCAACGACTACGCGCTTTCCTTCTGCGTGCCGATGTCGGCGCCGGGCCTGAAATTCCTCTGCCGCGACAGCGTCAGTTCAGGCACCAGCCGCTTCGACCATCCGCTGTCGAGCCGCTTCGACGAGCAGGATGCCTTCGTGATCTTCGACAACGTCGAGGTGCCGCGCGATCGCGTGTTCATCGATCGAAACATGGAGGCCTACAACACGGTCATGCGCTCGAGCTGGCCGTCCAACATCCAGCAGCAAACCATGATCCGCGCGGCGGTGAAGCTGGAGTTCGCCTGGGGCGTGGCGATGCGCATGGCCGAGGCGATCAACGCCGCCGATCTCGCCACCATGCAGATGATCGGCGAGATCTGGACCTACGCCGAGTTCACGCGCTCGGCCGTGCTGGCCGCCGAGGCTGGCGCGCGCGAATGGGGCGCCGGCATGTTCACCTGCGACCAGCGCCCGCTGCACGCCCTGCGCTGCACGCTGCCGCTGTGGTTCCCGCGCGTGAACGAGATCATCCGCCTGATCGGCTCGCACAATCTCTTCGCCACGCCGACGGCGGCGCAGTTCGCCGACGAAGCGCTGCGTCCGCTGATCGACACCTACCTGCCTGGCGCCAAGGGCATGCCGGCGGAGCAGCGTGCGCGCATCTTCCGGCTGGCCTGGGACTACACCGGCAGCGCGCTGGCCAGCCGCAACGAGCAGTACGAGCGCTTCTACCTCGCGTCGTCCGCCCGCAACCTCGCGCGCCATCTCGTGTTCACCGACCGCACCGGCGCCGATCGATTGGTCGACCGGTTCCTGAACGAGCCGCTATAGCGCTGCGGCCACCTCGCCGTCAGGTCAGAAACACGCCGCCATTGACGTGGATCGTCTGGCCGGTGGTGTACGCACCCTCCGGTCCGACGAGATAGCGCACCGTTGCGGCGATCTCCTCGACCGTGCCCTTGCGACCCAGCGGCACGGCGCGATCATCGCTCGGCCGCGCGCCCGCCGAGGGCCCGCGCGTCGTGTCGATGGCGCCGGGCGCGACGCAGTTGAACGTCACCTTCTTCGACGCCAGCTCGATCGCCAGCGCGCGCATCAGCCCCTCGAGTCCCGACTTCGACGCTGATACGTGGCAGCGGTTGGGTGTGCCGACATGGGTCGAGATTCCCGACATGGCGACGAAGGCCCCACCGCCGCGCGCGATCATCGAGGGCACCGTGGCCTTGGCGAGGATGAAGGCGCCGTCGAGCGCGACTGACAGGATCTCGCGCCACTCCTCGAGCTGCATATCGAGGAACGGCGTCTGGCGGCGCAGGCCAGCGTTGCTGACCACGATGTCGAGGCCGCCCATCTCGGCGACCACCGCGGCGGTCATCTGCTCGACCGAGCGCGGATCGGAGACATCGCCCATCGCCGCTATCGCCTTGCCGCCGGCGGCCGTGATCTCGCCGACAACACTATCGACGATGGCGCGATCGGCGCGACCGTTGACGGCGATCACCGCGCCATCGGCCGCGAGCTTCAGCGCGATCGCGCGACCGATGTTCTTCCCGGCGCCGGTGATCAGCGCGACCTTGCCGGCCAGCGGCTTTGTCATGTTTCTCTCCCTTTCGTGTCGTCGCGGTGGCGCATCAACTCGCCCCGCCCAGCCGCTTGGCCAGCGCTGAAGACAGGCCAACGCTGTCCACAGCTGGAGTTTGCGCGAGGCTTCCGCGTGTCGCCTTACCCGTACCGAGGCCGGCGAGCGTCAGCGCCTGGCCAACGGCAGCGATGACACCATCGACGAGCGGCACAGGTACGCGATCGCGCATGCGATCAGCCAACCCCGCGAGGCCCGCGCCACCCAGGATCACGACATCGGCGCCCTCGTCGACCGCGGCGGCACAGGATTGCGCCAGCAACGCCAGCGATCCATCGGGATCGCGCGCGATATCGGCGCCGGTCGGCGCCACGGTGCGGATCGAGGCGACACGGTCGGCGAAGCCGCGCGCGGCGACGAACTCGCGCAGCATCGGTCCCCAGCGCTCGCCGCCGGTGACGATACCGATCCGAGCGCCGAGCTGCGCCGCCACCATCAGCGAGGCGTCGGCCATGCCGACCACCGGCACCGGGCAGATCTCGCGCAGCGCGTCGAGGCCGGGATCGCCGAAGCAGGCCAGCACGACCGCGTCGAATTCCCCCGACGCGTTCGCCCAGGCGTCGAGCGCGGCGTGGCCGGCGATGGCGTAGGCGGCGCGGCTGGCGACGTAGGCGGCGCCGAAGCGGCCGGTGACGCCCACCAGCTCGACCTCGTCGCGCACGCCGGCGCGCGCGACCGTCACCACCTTGTCGGTCATCGCCGGCGTCGTGTTGGGATTGATCAGCAGCAGGCGCATCAGCCGAGCTCGAATGTTGTGACGCCGAACAGACCTGGCGCGTCGATCATGGGGGCGGCGCCGGTGTACATGCGCGCGGTTTCGAAGGCCGGCACCATGCCCAGCGACTCCGCCAGATGCACCGCCCTCGCGTTGCTCTCGGGCACGTCGAGCGCCACCACGCCCGGCCCGGCCCGCTCACACAGACCGCCGATCAGCGCGGCGGCGATGGCTGCGTCGGCGGCGTAGAGCGGTCCGATCTTGAAGCCGGCGCGACACGCGCGGATGACGCCAAGGCCGGCCAGCGCGCCATCGCGTATCGCCGCCAGCGCGATATGACCGGGTGCGCCGATCCAGTTGGCGAGAAAGCCGTCGCGCGGCGCCGGAAAGAAGCGGCGGTCATAGGCGGCGACGCTGTCGAACGGTAAGGCCTTGGCATCCTCGAGCGCGACACCCGGCGGCGGCAGGCCGCGTGCGGCGGCCGGGCCTTGGTAGCGGATGTTGCGCCAAGCGAGCCAGAATCCCGACTTGCGGTAGTTGTCCTGCTGCGCCGGCACGCCGTCGAGGCCAACCATGCGGCCAGATAGATGCGCCATACCGGCGTTCCAGGTGCGCAGGCCGTAGCCGCGTCCGCGAGCCCGCGGCTGGGCGATATAGAACCCGAGGAAGCCGAAATCAGCACCGTAACGCACCACGGAGATGCAGCTGACCGGCTCGCCGTGGAGCAGGCCGACGAGAAACCCCTGGGGATCGGCGATCTGGAAGGCGCGCGCATCGTCGAGGCCGGGATTCCAGCCCTCGGCGGCCGCCCAATCCAGCGCGCGCGCGAGGTCAGTCGCCGACATCACGCGAACGTCGAACGGGTTCACCACTTCGTCGACTCGCCGCCGGCGGGCACACGCGCGACGTTCACCGTGACCTCGCCGAAGGTCACGATGGTACCCGCCGGGATCGGTATCGGCTGGCCCGGCGTCAGACGCCGACCAGCGACAAAGGTGCCGTTGGTCGAGCCGAGATCCTCGACCGTCAGCATCTCGGGCGAGATCTGGCGCAGGCGGAAATGCCGGCGCGAGACGCTGATGTCGTCGATCGCCAGATGACACTGGTCGGGCACGCGGCCGACGATGATGCCTTCGGCCGTGGCCAGCGCCGCGGCGTCGAGGGTGACATCGATCGGCCCGCCGTTACGCCGGCGGCCCACGACACGCCAGCGCTCGCGCACGATATTGGTACGCACGTGACCGGCGGCATCGACGACGATCTCGTAGACGCGCACCGGCCGGGCGATGTTCTTCAGCGACAGCTCGCCGCGATCGGTGAAGGCGTAGCCCTCGGGCTCGCCCATCTCCTCGCGCACGGCGGCCGACACGAAGATGGTGCCGGGCGAGGCCAGCGATTGCAGGCGGGCGGCGACATTGACCGCCGTGCCGAAGATATTGGTGCCGTCGACGCGGATCTCGCCGCGGTTGATGCCGATGCGGAAGGTCAGCCGACGTTCGGCCGGCAGCTCGCGCTGGCGCCAGGCGAGGTCGGCCTGGATCTCCATGGCGCAGCCGATCGCCCGCCTTGTGGCGTCGAACTCGACCAGGAAGGCGTCGCCGGCGGTGTTGATCAGCCGCCCACCGCCGCGCTGGATCGCCGGCTCCCAGACCTGGGATTGAGCCCACTTCACGGCCGCGACGGTCGTGGTTTCGGCCGCCTCCATCATCCGGCTGAAGCCGACGAGGTCGCCGTGCAGCAGGGTGGACAGACGGCGGAGCAACGGCGTGGCGCCCGGTGGTGGATCGGCAGGAGGCAGTCTTACCACCCGCCGATTCCCAACGCTAGAAAACCGCGGACGCGACATGTACTCTGTCGGCGGTCCCGGCTTGGGTCGGGTGGCGGCATGCGCCGCTTCCGCCGGAGAGCGGGTCGGGACACGATCGGATGAGCGGGACAACAAACGACGAACTGCCACGCGGTACGCCGCTGATGACCGTTCACGGACGGCGCCGGGGGCATGTCGAGAACCTCCTTGGGGCCGGGGGCCAGGGCGCGGTCTACGCCGTCGCCATCGAAGGCACGCGCTTCGCGCTCAAGTGGTATCACGACGATATCGCCTCGATCGACCGCACCTTGCGGGCGCGGCTGTCGCGCGCCATCGGCATCGGCCCGCCGACCGACCGCTTCCTGTGGCCGATCGACCTGGTCGAGATCGCCGGCTCCAACAGCTTCGGCTACGTCATGCCGCTGCGCGACGGCGACTACAACGGCATGCGCGACCTGATCGCGCGACCGCCCAAGCGCATTGACCTGCCGCTGGGGCGCCGCATCATGGTCTGCCTGCGCATCGCCCAGAACTTCCTCGAGCTGCACGCACGCGGCTTCTGCTACCAGGACATCAATTTCGGCAACATCTTCTTCCACTCGACCACCGGCGACATCCTCATCTGCGACAACGACAACGTCGACATCGACGGCATGGATGCCGCGGTGTTCGGCACGCGCAAGTTCATGGCACCCGAGGTGGTGCGGCGAGAGACCCTGCCCAGCACCAAGACCGATCTATTCTCCATGGCGGTACTGTTCTTTTACATCATCCATAGCTGGCACCCGCTCGACGGACGGCGCGAGAACGAAGTCCAGATCATGGACTCGTCGGCCGAAACCAGCCTGTACGGCCGCAATCCGGTGTTCATCTTCGACCCGCAGGACCAGTCGAACGGCCCGGTGCCGGGCGTGCACGACGCCATCGTCGCGCGCTGGAACTCGCTCACCCCGGCGATCCGCTCGCTGTTCACCCGCTCCTTCACCGTCGGCCTGCGCCAGCCCGGGGAGCGCGTGCTGGAGCCGGAATGGCGCACGAATTTCGCGCGCATGGTCGATGGCTGCGTCACCTGCCAGAGCTGCGGCTACGATCAGGCGCCACGCCAGGGAGTGAAGGGCCAGACCCTGATGCCCACGGTCTGCGTCGCCTGCGGCCGGCCCATGGCGTTGCCGCCGGTGCTGCTGATCGGCCGCGACACCATCACCCTGGGGCCCGGAATCGGCGTCGCCATCCACCATATCGATCCGGATCGGCCGGTCGACTTCACGACGATGGCCGGCATCGTCGAGGAGCACCCCACCAACAAGAACGTCTGGGGCCTGCGCAACATGATGCGCAACGCCTGGAAGGTCACACTGGCCGACGGCAGCACGGTGACGGTCGATCCCGGCCGTGCCGTGCGCATCATGGACGAGACCACGATCGATTTCGGCCGCCGCACCGGCCGCGTCGTGACCGGCGACACCGTCGCGGTGTCGCGGGAGCGCCCGCAATGAGTCTGGCGAACGGGGTATGGGCGGCCGGCGGCTCGTCGGTCCGCGGCGCCTCGCATGTGCGCCGCAACAAGCCCAATCAGGACGCGATCGCCTGGGCGCCGACGGGAACCGGTGGCGGGCCGACGTTGGACGCCGAGGCCTTCATCGCCGCCGTCGCCGACGGTCACGGGGCGCCGGCCTACGACCGCTCGGATGTCGGCTCGCGCATCGCCGTGAACTGCGCCATCGAGGCGTTGCGCCGCTTCGTCGGCGGCGGCGGCGGCGAGAACATCGTCGAGGAGATCCTGGGCCGCTGGCGCGAGGGCGTGATGGCCGACCACCACGGCCGCGCCGGCGCCGACGCCGACTGGGTCGAGGCGACCACCGATGTGCTGGTCCCCTATGGCTGCACCCTGGCTGCGGTGGCGATGGCGCCGGGCCAATTGCTGGTGCTGCAGATCGGCGACAGCGACGTGCTGTTCGGCTACGCCGACGGCCGCATCGAGCGGCCGCTGCCGGTCGACCATGGGCTGGTCGGCGAACAGACCTATTCGCTCTGCGCGCCCGACGCCGCCGAACGCTTTCGCATCACGACGATGGCCTCCGATGGCGCCGATTGGCCGGACTTCGTCATGCTGTCGACCGACGGCATCGCCAAATCCTTCGCCGACGAGGCGGCCTTCGTGGCCATCGCCCGCCAGTATCGCGACACGGTGCGCAAGGTCGGCCTGCCCGAGGTTCTCGGGCGGCTCGACGAATGGCTGGCGGAAGTGTCGCGGCGCGGCAGCGGCGACGACGTCACGATGTGCCTCGCCAGCCGGGTCGCGGGCGCCGCGGTGGCGGCCGGCGACGACAGCGACTGGTAGCCATGACGGCGATGATCGTCCATCATCGCGAGGATCGAGTGGACGGGGCCGGCGCCGGCGTGGGCCGGGACGAACACGGGAGTAGCCGATGACCGGCAATAACATGATGCCGCCGGTGCCGCGGGACCACGACGAGGCCTCGTTCTCGGAGATTGTCCCGATCCGGTCAGGCAAGATCAAGCTGTGGAAGAGCCCGCTCTTCATCTTCGGCCTGGTCACGGCCGTGGTCACGGTCGCCCTGTTCGGGTTGATGCGCGAGCTGCTCAATTCCCAGACGCTGCGGGAGGCACTGCCGGTCTTCAATCAGCTCAGCATGGTGGTGACCTTCTACATCCTGCTGCTGACTGTGGTCGCGATCCTGATCTATTCGCGCAGCGATCGGCGCATCTGGTACCTCGCCTTCCCGGCCCTCGTGCTCGCGGCCATCCTGATGACGCCGCTCGGCGCGCCGTTCTTCTTCTTCTTCCGCACCATCTTGCCCGGCGGATCGGGCATGACCGGCGCCAAGGATTTCATCACCGTCTTCATCGGCATGTTCTTCGGCGCCGGCCTGATGGAAGAGCTGATGAAGGCCGTGCCGATCCTGATCGGCGCGGCGCTGACGATCTGGGGCGTCAAGCTGCGCCAGACGCTGTCACCGACGCTCTACGACGCGGTGCGTGTGCGCGGGCCGCTCGACGCGGTGCTCATGGCGCTGGGCTCGGGCGCGGCCTTCGTCTTCATCGAGACCTGGGGCCAGTACGTACCGAACATCGTTGGCCAGGTGCTCAAGGGCAGCGGCGGCAAGGAGGTGCTGGGCGCCTTCGGCGTCGGCCTGATGCTGCTGTTGCCGCGCGTCTTCAACGCGCTGGCCGGCCACATCGGCTATGCCATCGTCTTCGCCTATTTCATCGGCCTGGCCGTCATCCGGCCCAAGGGCGCGATCAAGCTGCTGGCCATCGGCTGGGTGGTCGCCTCGGTGTTGCATGGCCTGTGGAACTCGGTCGCCCACATTCCCGGTGTCGGCAACATACTGCAGTACGTGATCGCAATTCTCACCGTGATCGCCATGATAGCCTGCGTGCTGAAGGCGCGCGAGATCGAGGCCAGCATCTTTGGCCGCGGCGGCACCGACGGCGGCGGCTCGATTGTCGTCGGCGCGCCGGGCTCCGGCCCCATACCGCCACGTCCGTCCCATGTGCCGCCACCCATGGCCGCGGCACCGGCACCGGCGACTCCCGCCTGGGCACCCGCCGGCCCGCTGGGCTCGCCCGTCGCGCCGCCTCAAGCCATGGCGCCGCCACCACCGCCCGCCGCGGCGCCGGGCGGCTGGGCACCGGCCGGCCCGCTCGGGTCGGCCGCCCCACCGCCGACGATGCCGGTGGCGCAGACGGTGGCCAATGTGCCGCTGGCGCTCAACGTCGCCGGCATGAACATGCCGCTGACGCCAGGCGCGCGCCTCGACCTTTCGACGATCCCCTCGCTGGCCGGACGTGGCAACGGCGTGGTCGGCGAGGTCGCGGTGCATCCGCGCAACCCCGGCGTTATCGGCCTGAAGAATCTCGGCGGCAGCACCTGGTACGCGCGTATGCGCGACAACTCGGTGCAGCCGATCGAGCCCAACAAGAATGTGCGCCTGGTGCCGGGCATGGCGATCGATTTCGGGGGCGGCATCCTCGGCACCGTGAGCGGCTGAGGCGCGCGGCATGGCGATCGATCTTCCCAATCTCGGGCAAACGGCGCTGGTGCGGCGCCAGCTCCAGGTCGTGCTGGCGCTGGACTGCTCGGGGTCGATGACCGGCGACAAGATCGCCTCGCTGAACTACGCGATGCGCGCCGCCATCCCCGAGATGCGCGCCGCCGCCGCCGACAACCCGGAGACCGACCTGGTGGTGCGCGTGCTGCGCTTCGCCTCGGGGGCGCAGTGGCACGTTCCCGACCCGACCCTGGTCGACGACCTCGAATGGACCGACCTGGCGGCCGGCGGCGAGACCCATATGGGCGAGGCGCTCTGCGCCATCGCCGACATCCTCAATCCCGAGTACATGCCCGGCCGGCAGCTGCCGCCGGTGATCGTGCTGGTCTCCGACGGTCAGCCCTCGGACGATTTCGACCTCGGCATGAAACGACTGCTCGCGGCGCCGTATGGCCAGCGCGCGCTCCGCGTGGCGGTGGCGATCGGCGGCGACGCCGACATCGAGATCCTCGAGCGCTTCATCGCCCATCCCGACTTCAAGCCGCTGCGCGCCAACAACGCGCAGGACCTCGTCAACCGTATCAAGTGGGCGACCACGGTGCCGGTGAAGTCCGTCTCCCAGTCGACCAACGCGCCCGATCCGCTGACCGTGCTGGCGCGCGACGCGGAGCGGCAGAAGAAGACGGCGAGCGACGTCGTCTGGTGAGCGCCGCGCCTGGAGTTCCGGTATGAGCGACGACCCGCAGCGTATCGTGGGCTTGTTCGTCGACGCGCGGCAGCGTTTCGGCGAGGCCGTGCTGCGCGATCCACGCCGGTTGGTGCCGATGCTCTCCGATCAGGCGCCCGACATGCGCGGTGCGATCAAGGCCGCGGCCGCGGCCCTGGCCGTCGGCGCCATGGACCGGCTGCGCGCCAGCCGCGATACGGCCGCCGATATGCAGCGCATCGCCCAGGAGATCGCCGCCAGCGACGGCGTGAACGCACACGACGCCATGATCGGTGTGCATGTCGCAGCGCAGCTTGGCGCCATGTTCGCGCCGCCGGCGGCAGCGGCACCCATCATGCCGGCGATGCCGGCGCCGCGTGCCACACCCTCGGGCCAGACCGAATGGGTCGGCGTCTCCAGCGCTGTCGGCGCACCCGCCGCGCGACAGGCGCAGCCGGCCGCCGCGACACCGCCGGCGCAGGCGCAGGCCTACCCGCCACCCTATCCGGCGGTGCCGCCAGCCCCGCCGGCGCGCAGCAGCGCAGGCCTGAAATGGGCAATCGGCGTCGTCGCCGTGATCGGTGCGATCACCGCTTACCACCTCAGTGGTAGCGGCGGCGGGCAGGACGAACCCCCGCCGCGCCCCCCGCAACAGCAGCCACCGCAACAGCAGCCACCGCAACAGCAGCCACCGCAGCAACCGCCGCAAGCCGGGCCACCGCAGCAGCGCCCACCCCAGGGCCAGCCGCCGCAGGGCCGGCAACCACCGCCGCCGCAGGATGGCCTGCCGACGATCGCCTCGCCCGACAGCGGCCAATTGCCGGCGCTACGGCCCAACGACGGCGGCCAGGCCTGGGTGTTCGTCTTTCTCGCACCGGCTGGCCAGCAACCCCTGCGCGTCATGGTTGGTGTTTCGAAGCAGGGCTGGGGCGGCGGCATCCTGGGCGTCTCGACGATCAACGCCCCGCCCGACCAGCCCGAAAGCATTTCGGCTGTCGCACCGTTTCAGCTCGTGCGGCAGGGCAACGAGATCTTCCGCGTCCTGCAGCCGCAATGGCAACGCGACGGGCTGAATGTCGGCGGCGTCTGCGCCGTCTTCGTCGGCGGCGCCGGACAGGACGTCGAGCTGCGGAACAGCCGCTTGTGCATCCTGTCCGACAATTGTCAGCGCATCGTCGGCTGCGGCATCGTGCAATGATGCGGACACGTGGAATCGATTACCCTCGCCTTCCGCTCGCCGCGAAGGCACGGTAGAGAACGTCATGGCCGACGACCCATATGACGCGATTGCCAAGATCCTGGCGGAGTTGCCGGGACGCTTCGGCGCCAACGTCTTCAGCGACCGCCGCCGCGTCGTGTCGGTGCTATCCGACCGCGTACCCGAGGCACGGCGCGAGATTCGCGTCATCGGCAGCTGCATAGACGACGGTATCTTCGAAGCGCTGGCCTCGACGCGACCCGACCAGGTGGTGTTCGAGATCGACCGGCTGGCGGCGCGCATCGAGGGCAATCTCGGCGTCCGCAAGGATATCGCGCTGCCCGTCGTGCGGGCCTGCGCCCACGGCCTGGGCCGCGGTCCCCTGCCCTCGGCCTACGCCGGCGAGGCGCCATCGGGCGCGATGCCCGCGACTCCCGACTCCAACGACGGTTGGGTCGGCGTATCCGAGCCGGCGCAGCGACCGCCGGGCGTCAGCCAACCCGGCGCACAGCAGGGATCGTGGGTCAATCCGCCCAGCAGCTATCCGCCGCCGCCGGGCACAGCTTCTCAGGGCGCCTACGGTCAACCGCCGCAGGGTTACGCGGCCGGGCCGCCGTCGCAGGGCGCCTATGGCCAGCCGCCTCAGGGCTACCCGGCCCAGCCACCCTCGCAGGGCGCCTACGGCCAGCCGCCGCAGGGCTACGCGACCGCGCCGGCCCCACAAGGCACCTACGGTCAGCCGCCCCAGGGTTATGTGCCACCGGGGATGCAGCCACCGCCAGGCAGCTACGTGCCGAGCGGATCGGGAGGCGCGGTCGCGGCGAACACCAGCCGGCGCAACGGCATCATTCTCGCGGTGGTCGGCGGCGTGGTGCTCCTGCTCATCGCGCTCTACGCGATCGGCTCCATTATCGGGCCTGAGCCGAAGCCCGATCCAAAGCCCGACCCCAAGCCGCTCGTCGATCCTAAGCCCGATCCCAAGCCGGATCCCAAGCCGCGCGTCGATCCAAAACCAGATCCCAAGCCTGACCCCAAGCCCGATCCCAAGCCGGCGCCGGGCACGGTGACCGAGCCTGAGCCGGCGGACTTGCCCGGCAAGGGTCAGCCGAAGGTGACGCAACCCCCGCCGTCGACGACTGTCGGTCGCATCTTCGGCGACGAGACGCGCGACTTCGGCGTGCCGGCGCAGAGCACGTTGCAGTCCAACGTCGGCAGCCCGACGCCCAACGCCATTCCGGTGGGCAAGATCATCTCGACCGTGCTGCTCGAGGAGGAGATCCGCAAGGGCACGCAGTTCCTGCTGGTCGACGTGCTCGAGGACAAGCACGCGCAGACGATCGTCAAGGCGCGCTACATCGCCTATGGCGGTCGCGGCGGCAACTTCAACGACCAGGTGCAGACGGCGCTGGCCAACGAACTCAACCAGCTCACCAACGGCCGCAAGGACTTCCCGATCGTCTTCTTCTGCCAGGGCGTGCGGTGCTGGGAATCCTACAACGCCGTGCTGCGCGCGTGGAACGCCGGCTACCGCAACGTCTACTGGTATCGCGGCGGCCTCGCTGCCTGGCAGGAAGCCGGCTTTCCGATGATGCCGACGCCGGCGTCGCGCTGATCGACGAACCCGTCCACTGTCATCCCGAGCGCCGTGACCGGCCTACGCGTCACGGCGCGGACTTCAGCCCCAACGATTTAAGGTAGCTCCAGCGGATCGTGCCGTTGGCGAAGCGCGTGCCTTCGAGATACTGACCCAGCGCGTCGTAGAGACGCTCGCGCGACACCGGCAACGGATCGTTCCATCGCGCGCGGGGCCGGTCGGCGACCGCGACGACGTGGTTCCAGTCGGTGGGCCGGGTGATCGACACGATGGTCGAGGGCGTGTCGAGGTTCTTGTAGGTCCAGAAGCTCCAGCCGATGCCGTGGGTTTCCAGCAAGGTACGGAAGCCCTCGTTCCATTCGTCGGTCAGCTCGCCGGTCTCGCCGATGAACAGCGGCACGTCGTGACGGGCGCTGAAGTTCAGGTGGCGCTGGATCGAATCGCGCTTCGTGCTCGCCCAGAAGCTATGGAATGTGTAGGCGAGATTGCTCGTCCAGGGCGGCCCGAACATGTCGAAGGTCGAGCTCCACTGGCCGCCGGCGATGAAGATGATGCGGTGCGGGTCGACCGAGCGGATCGCCGCGGTGACCTCGCGATAGAACGGCTCGAGCTTGGGGTTGAGCCATGCCGTGTCGTGGTAGGGCGCGATCGGCTCGTTGAGCAGGTCGTAACCGAGGATCGCCGGCTCGTTGCGGTAGCGCTCGGCGATATGCCGCCATAGCCCGATGGTCAGACGGCGGTGCGCCGGCACGTAGAACATCAACGGATAGCCCGGCCCGTCGTCGTGGTTGATGCCGGTCTGGCCACCGGGCGCGGCGTGGATGTCGAGCACGACGTAAAGCCCGTGCGCGCGCGCCCAGCCGATGGCCCGGTCGAGCAGCGCGTAGCCCTCGCCCTCGAAACGATCGCCGCGCACGAAGTGCTTGTAGTGCAGCGGGATGCGCACGAGGTTGAAGCCCACTGACTTGATGAAGGCGAAGTCGTCCTCGGTGATGTAGGTCTCGCGATAGGTCCGCCAGAAGCGCTGCGCCGCCTCGGCGCCGACGATGCGCTCGATCGCGTTCTCGATCTGGCGCGGCGCCTTGGCGCGCTCGAACTTGAACATGTAGCCCTCGGGCATCAGCCAGTTGCCGAGGTTAATGCCCTTGAGCTGGATCGCCGTGCCATCGGGCGCGATGAAGCGCTTGCCCTCGACGCGCACGAAACCTGGATCGGCGGCCAGAACCGAGGGCGTCAGGAGCAGCAGGAGCAACAGCGGAACGAAGCGCGTCATCCTGCCGACAATAGCGTCCTTAGGGTGCGGCGTGGAACTCGACATACATCCGAACAGAACCTAGGGGCTCGACCTCGTGCGGCTGGTTCGGGCGAACGACGCCGGGCTTGCCGGGCGCGAGATCCATCTCCTGGAACGGCTCCAGGACACGATAGCGCAGCCGCCCTTCGATCACGTGGATAAGCGCCCATACGCCGGCGCGGGTGCGATGCGCGCGGCGCAGTCCGGCGGGCAGCGTGTCCTGATCGAACACCGGCGTGCGCTTGTACGCCTTGAGACCAAGGGGTAGCCCGTCGCTCATGCCGTCATCGCGCCCGCGGCGGCGAAGTGCGGGACGGTGGAAGCGCACGACAATCGTACCGTCGCCACGAGAATAGTCATGTCCGCACCTCCCGCGCTGCCGGCTCGGAAGACGCCACTTGTGGCGCCGCGTTCCCTGGCGAAACACTCGCTGGGAGCCAAGCCGTCCGAGGTCCGGCATACCACGGCGCCGGGAATGGCCGAAGCGGCTGCATCGCGCGGCAATCCGGAACGTAGGTCGAACGCCAGTCCGCGCTGGCAGTCGGCCTGTGTTTGCCGCACCCTGCGGCCCGTCGAAACGGCCGGGGGATGAATGACGGGTCTGTTGTACTGCGCCGCGCTGCTGGCGCTCGCCGTCATGCTTCTGATCGTGCTCACCGGCCGTGTTCGTCTGCACGCGACGCTGGCGCTGGCCGGGCTGGTCGTCGCCTATGGCGTGGCCGCCGACATGACCATCAGTTCGATCGGCCGAACCTTCAGCATCGGCTTCGTCCACACGCTCGACCAGGTGGGCCTGGTGCTGCTGGGCGGCATCGTCGCTGCCACCTTCGTCGAGCGCTCCGGCGCGGCGGCGCGGTTCGGCGCGGCACTCGGCCGCCGGGGCGCATCATCAATCATGGCCGTGCCGATCGGCCTGATCGCCGGTACTGGGGCCTCACCGACGGCGGGACTGGCCCTGCTGCTGCCGTTGGTGCGCGTCTTGCGCGGCCGGTCGGCGCTCGTTCTGTCGTTGTCATTGCTGGCGTCTTTCGCGCTGGTGCCGCCGTCGCCCATCGCCATCGCCGGCGCGTCGGTGCTCGGCGCCAATGCCATGACGGTCTTCGCCATCGGCGCGCCGCTGGCGGTGGTCATCGCGCTGGCCGGCTGGTTCTACGTCGGCCGAGCATTGCCGAAGGTCGACGACAGCGACGCTGACGTGACCACCGAGCCGATGCGCGCCCGCGACCTAGTCACCATCGTCCTGCCGATACTGATCCCGATCGCGCTGCTGATCGTGCAATCGGTGGCGCAGATCCCCAGCGAGCCGCTGGGGCGAGGCGGCATGCGCGAGCTGTTCACCGGCATCAGCCGACCGCTGATGCTGATGGTCTTCGCCGCCGGCCTGGCGCTGCTGCTGGTCTGGCGCTGGGACGCCACAGCGCTGTCGGAGCGCGGCTGGGCCGGCGAGGCGATCACGGCGGCGGCCGGCGCGCTGATGGCCATGGGCATCGCCGGCGGCTTCGGCCGCGTGCTCGACGAGACCGGCGCCGCCGAGCTGCTGGGCGAGTCGCTGTCGGTGAAACGCTGGGGCGTGCTGACGCCGTTCCTCGTGGCGGCGATCGTCAAAAGCATGGTCGGCTCGTCGCTGACCGCGACACTGACCACCGCGGGCATGATCGAGCCGCTGCTACCGGCGCTCGGCCTCGACGCACCGATGGGTCGCGCACTGGCCGTCGCCGCAATCGGCGCCGGCGCGATGACCGTCAGCCACATCAACGACGCGCATTTCTGGCTCACCGCACATGCCCAGCGCCTCACGCCGTCACGCACGCTACTCGTGCTCTCAGGCGGCACCGCCGTTCAGGGTGTCCTCGCGATCTCGATCCTGCTGATCCTCTCGGCGGTGCTGCCTTGGATCTAGTTGCGGTCCAAGGTTCCCGGCTTCACCGTGCCCGTCGCGGCGTGGTCGCGCTTCCCGAACCAGAAGAGAAACACCTTGTCGGCGTTGGTTAGGACGAAGCGGCAGTTGCGCTCGCCGACCGCGCGGCCTGTGCGCCCGGTTTGCTGCTCGTGGCATAGGAAGTCCGACCAGATCAGCCATTTGCCCGAGGTCGTCGAGCCCTTTGTGGCCCATTTCTGCGAGTACGAGCGGCAATGCACGTCGTCGCCGACCATATAGCGACACACGACGCGGTCGTGGTTCGGCCTCAGGCCATCGAACGTGGACCCTTCGAACAAGGTTCTGATCTCCGCTCCTCCCAGCTGTCGCGCGCCCTGGGCCAGCACATCCTCGATCGTCAGATCACGCGCCCAACCAGCACCGCTGGCGACAACAAGCGCCATCGCAACCGCGACCACGCCTTGCAGGACCATGCCCAAGAGCCGTCTCATGTGCGCCCCCACACATCCCACGTGCACTTTAGGAACCGCCGCTTTAGCCGGCAAGTTCCTCGCGTAGGCTCTCGAGCTCAAGCCACTCGTCCTCGGCCGCCGTCAGCGTCGATTGTGCAGTGGCGAGCTTCTTCATCGCCGCGTTGAACGCGACGGGATCGCGCGCGTAGAGCGTGGCGTCGGCGAGCTTGGTGTTCAGCGCGGCGATCTCGGCGTGCAGAGCCTCGATCCGTCCAGGCAAGTCGTCGAGCGCGCGTTGCTGCTTGTAGCTGAGCTTGCGGCGGCTCTCGGCCCGTGGCGCCGCCGGCTCCACGCGCGGTGCTGAGCGCGTGACGACGGCCTCCTTCGGCGGTGGCCGTTGCAGCAGGTAGTCGCTGTAGCCGCCGGCATATTCGATCGCCGTCCCGTCACCCTCCATGGCGATGGTCGAGGTCACGAGGCGATCGAGGAAGTCGCGGTCGTGGCTGACCAGCAGCACCGTGCCGTCGTAGTCGTCGAGTGTCTCCTGCAGCAGGTCGAGCGTGTCGGCGTCGAGATCGTTGGTCGGCTCGTCGAGCACCAGCAGGTTCGATGGCGCCGCCAGCGCCTTGGCCAGCAGCAATCGGTTGCGTTCGCCGCCGCTCAACGTGCCGACCGGCTGGCGCGCCTGGTCGTCGCGGAACAGGAACTCACGCAGATAACTCATCACGTGCAGCGGCCGGCCGCGCACCATGACGTGGTCGTTGACGTCGGCCAGCACCTTCCACGGCGTGCTCGCCGGATCAAGCTGGACGCGGCGCTGGTCGATCACCACGGGCACGAGATTCACGCCCAGCCGCACCGTGCCGCTGTCCGGCGCCAGCTCGCCGATCAGCATGCGCAAGAGCGTCGTCTTGCCCGCGCCGTTGCGGCCGATCAGGCCGACGCGATGGCCGCGCAGGATGCGGGTCGAGAAATTCGACACGATCACCCGATCGCCGAAGCTTTTGGCGATGCCCTTGGCCTCGATGGCGAGCGTACCGCCCTGCTCGGCCGCGCCGGCCTCCATCTTCACCCGACCGGTCTGCGCGATCTGCGTCTTGCGGAGCTCGCGCAGGTCCTTGAGCGCGCGCAGGCGGCCCTCGTTGCGGGTGCGCCGCGCGCGGATGCTCTTGCCGGCCCACACCGTCTCGCGCTCGATCAGCCGGTCGAGCTTGTGCCGCTCGGTCTCCTCGCGCTCGAGGATCGCGTCGGACCATGCCTCGAACTTGTCGTAGCCCTCGTCGAGCCGGCGCACGACGCCGCGGTCGAGCCACAGTACCGCCTTGGCCAGCCGCGACAGGAAGCGCCGGTCGTGGCTGATCAGCACATAGCCGCCGCGCCACGCCTCGAGCTTGGCCTCGAGCCACTCGATGGTCGGCAGGTCGAGATGGTTGGTCGGCTCGTCGAGCAGCAGGATATCGGGCTCGGCGACCAGCGCGCGCGCCAGCGCCGCGCGCCGCGCCTCGCCGCCCGACAGGCTCGCCGGCGGCGCCGCGCCATCGAGCCTCAGCTCGTCGAGCACTGTGGCGACGCGGTGATCGTCAGGGCTATGCGCGTCGTCGAGACCGGCGGCGACGTAGTGCGCCACCGAGGCGAAGGCCGAGAGGTCCGGCTCCTGCGGCAGGGTGGCGACGCGCGCGCCGGGCTGCATGAAGCGCTCACCGGAATCGGCCTGGATCTCGCCCGCCAGCAGGCGCAGCAGGGTCGACTTGCCGGCGCCGTTGCGGCCGACCAGGCACAGCCGCTCGCCGCGACCGACGCCCAGCGAAGCGCCGTCGAGGATGACCTGATCGCCGATGCGATAGCGCGCGTCGCCCAGCGCGAGAAGTGGCGGGGGTGCCATGGTGGCGCGTCTCATGCCGGATGGCGGCTACGGGAGCAAGGCGCGATTCGCCTCGCGCCCGGCGCTTCGCTATATGTCCTGACATGCTCCACGTGCTGGCCGACCGTCGTCGCATCGCGCGGGCCGTACGCGTGCTGCGCCGACGGCTCGCCGGCCTGCCGGTACGCGGCGTCACCATCACCTGGCATGGCGGCGGCAAGGCCAAAGGCGACATCGCGTGGCTGCGCGAGCACGCCTTCTGGTGGCGGCACGATCCGGCGCTGCTGGGCAACCGCCACTGGCTGGTCTTCGGCCACGCCCCCGACACGCCGACGCGCACCGAGACCATCACCTGCGAGATCAACCTGCTGCATGGCGGCGCCGACCGGCGCGTCGCCGGCGCGATCCTGCGCGACGAGGACGACGCGCTCTATCTCGCCCATAGCGGCAAGATCGGCGGCGCGCGCGCCGGCCAGCGCAAGCGGGCGTTCCGCGACTTCGCCGCCTTGGGCAACTGGCAGCCGGCGTGCTGGCCCGACGGCTCGAGCACCGAATTGCTGGTGATCGGCCCGCTCGAAGGCCCGCGCCTGCCGCGCCAGGTCGGCCGCTTCGTCTCGGCCGTGCATCGCTTCAAGTCGGGCGACGGCGCCGCCGCCACGCTTGATGCGACGACGCCGGCGCCGGCCGACAGCGACGCCAGCCACGCGATGAGCGCGGCCTGCGATCGACCACTGGTGCTCGAGGCGCTGGCCGAGGAGCTGGCGCGCCGCGGCCTGTCGGCCAATGGCGGCGGCGACCCGTTGTTCACGCCGCGCCGCGCCGCGCCGCCGCTGCTGGAGATCGCCACCGATCCGGCGCGCGATCGCATCGAGCGCGCCGTCGGCCGCCTGCTGCTGCGCCGCGTCGGCGGCAACGGTGCGGCCGCCATCCTGATCGTGCCGGAAGCCGCGCGCGCGTCGCTGGCCGAAGCGGTCGGACCGGCCGGCGTGCATGTCGTCGGCTATCGCTGGCGTGCGGCGCGTCCGGTGTTCGACGGCCTCGACGCGGCGTTGCACTGATGGCGATGGGTCTGACCACGAGCCTGTGGGTCTCGGCCCAGATCAGGCTCTGCGATCGACGCATGATCCCGGCCGTGGTCGTGCGCCGCGGCGATCCCGACGCCGGCACCGTGCTGGTGAAGGTCAACCGCTTCGCGGCGGGCGTCACCGTCTTCACCCAGACCAGTACGCTCGACGGCGAGCAGGGCTGGGCGCGGGGCACCGGTGCACAGCCCGTCCCCGAAGCCGAAGCCGACGCCTATATCGCCCGCCAGGTCGGCCGCGACCCCGATGTCTGGGTGGTCGAGATCGAGGATCAGAAGGGCGAATGGACGCCCGACGGCAAGGTGTTCTGAAGCGTTCTTCCCTTCCCCCCGCGAAGGCGGGGAGAAGGTGGCGCGAA
>LNFM01000516.1_pt1 | contig 149199 bp, 158 predicted proteins | sample 596031 | NCBI WGS metagenome assembly LNFM01 (sample SAMN04254537, study PRJNA301005) | activated carbon metagenome | isolation source: dual media filters at the Ann Arbor, Michigan drinking water treatment plant | place: USA: Ann Arbor
TCATAGATGGATTCATGCACGAGGGCGCGCGAGGGGCAGGTGCAGACTTCGCCCTGGTTGAGGGCGAACATCGCGAAGCCTTCCATGCACTTGTCGAAGTAGGCGTCATCCTTGTCGGCCACGTCGGCGAAGAAGATGTTGGGCGACTTGCCGCCGAGTTCGACGGTGGAGGGTATGATGTTTTCCGACGCGTACTGGAGGATGAGGCGGCCTGTTGATGTCTCACCGGTAAATGCGATCTTGGCGATGCGCTTGTTCTGGGCGAGGGGCTTCCCGGCTTCGACGCCGAAGCCGTTGACGACATTGAGCACGCCGGGGGGCAGCAGGTCGCCGATGAGGTCCATCAGAACCATGACGCTCATGGGCGTCTGTTCGGCGGGCTTCAGGACGATGCAGTTGCCGGCGGCGAGAGCAGGCGCGAGCTTCCAGCAGGCCATGAGGAGCGGGAAGTTCCAGGGGATGATCTGGCCGACGACGCCGAGCGGTTCATGGAAGTGATAGGCGACCGTGTCGTGGTCGATTTCGGAGAGCGAGCCTTCTTGGGCGCGGATGCAGCCGGCGTAGTAGCGGAAGTGGTCGATGGCGAGGGGAACGTCGGCGGCGGTGGTTTCGCGGATCGGCTTGCCGTTGTCGAGCGTTTCGGCGAGTGCAAGGAGCTTCAGGTTCTGCTCCATGCGGTCGGCGATCTTGAGGAGGACCATCGAGCGCTCGGTCGGCGAGGTGCGACCCCACTTCTCTTTGATGACGTGGGCGGCGTCGAGGGCGGTTTCGATGTCCTCGGCGGTGGAGCGGGCGACCTCACACAGCGGCTTGCCGGTGATGGGCGTGATGTTGGTGAAGTACTGGCCCTTGGCCGGGGGGATCCAGCTGCCGCCGATGTAGTTGTCGTATTTCGCGCGGATGCGGATCTGCTGGGCGAGTTCATTCAGCGCTTGCTGAAGCATGGGGGGGTTCCTCCTCGGCGGTTTGGTTTTGGTTGGCCGTTTTTTATGGCTGGGCCCGTTCCGCTGAAAGGGGCCGACCTTTTGGTAGTGCTGGCCTTGCTATAGCCACTCCACCATAGCCCTTCCAGTTGTCCTTTGGTCGATCGGGATCAAGTCTTTTTGTGGTGCGGTGCACAATGGCGGATTTGCTCGGTGGGCGCGTTACTCAGCGGCGGCGCTTTGGGGGTGGAGCCAGAGGGCGAGGTCGGCCAGCGCGCGGCGGGACTGGAGTTTCTTTTTGGCGAGGCCGCGTTCGGGGCCTTTGAGGCGTTTGCCATCGGGTGACGTGAGGGGGGCATCGTCGAGGGGTGGGAGAAGTCCGTAGTTGATGTTCATGGGCTGGAAGGAGCGCGGGGCGGAGCTTGTGGTCTCGTCGGAGACAAGGTGGCCGCCGGTGATGTGGTCGAGGAGGGCGCCGAGTGCGGTGGTGGCGGGTGGCGGGGCGGCGGTTGATCCGAGACGTTCGGCTGCGGCGAAGCGGCCGGCGAGGAGGCCGATGGCGGCGCTTTCGACGTAGCCCTCGACGCCGGTGATCTGGCCGGCGAAGCGCAGGCGGGGGAGGGCCTTCAGGCGGAGTGCGCGGTCGAGGACCTTGGGCGAGTTGAGATAGGTGTTGCGGTGGAGGCCGCCGAGGCGCGCGAATTCGGCGTTTTGCAATCCGGGGATCATGCGCAGGACGCGGACCTGTTCGGCATGCTTCATCTTAGTTTGGAAGCCGACCATGTTCCAGAGCGTGGCGAGCGCGTTGTCCTGGCGGAGTTGGACGACGGCGTGGGGCCAGCGGCCGGTGCGGGGATCATCGAGGCCAACGGGTTTCATGGGGCCGAAGCGCAAGGTTTCGCGGCCGCGCTCGGCCATGACTTCGACGGGGAGGCAGCCGTCGAAATAGGGCGTGTTGGCTTCCCACTCTTTGAAGACGGTTTTTTCGGCGGACAGCAGCGCGTCGATGAAGGCGTCGTATTCGGGTTTGGTCATCGGGCAGTTGAGGTAATCGGCGCCCGTGCCCGCGGGGCCGACTTTGTCGTAGCGGGAGGCGCGCCAGGCGATGGTGGTGTCGATGCTTTCAAAATGAATCACGGGCGCGATGGCGTCGAAGAAGGCGAGTTCGGCTTCGCCGGTCAGCGCGGCGATGGCGCTGCTGAGTGCGGGCGATGTGAGCGGGCCGGTGGCGACGATGACGTTGTCCCATTCGGGTGGCGGGAGGCCAGCGACTTCTTCGCGTGAGATGGTGACGAGGGGATGGGCAACGAGCGCGCGCGTGACTTCGGCGGAAAAGGCGTCGCGGTCAACGGCGAGTGCGCCGCCGGCGGGCAGTTTGGTTTTGTCGCCGGCTGCCATGATGAGCGAGTTGGCGCGGCGCATCTCTTCATGCAGCAGGCCGACGGCGTTGGTTTCCCATTCGTCGGAGCGGAAGGAATTGGAGCAGACGAGTTCGGCCAGACCTTCGGATTTGTGCGCTTCGGTCATGCGTACCGGGCGCATCTCGTGGAGGACGACGGGGATACCGGCGGAGGCGATCTGGAAGGTCGCTTCGGAACCGGCGAGGCCGCCGCCGATGACGTGGATGGGGGTGGGGTTTGTCATGGGGCTGAGCCTATCCCATGGCCGGGTCAGGTGGTCAATTCCGTCCCGTCGATCAGGGAACAAACCGCCGCCTGCGCCGTTTTGTGATCCGAGGGCCGATCAACCTGAGAAGGAGCGATTGGTATGAACAACGTCGCGTACTTGAATGGCGTGTCCCCAGGGCCAGCTTGTGTCATCCCGGAGGAGAAGAAGATCTTCCGCGTGATCGTCGGGGACGAGCCGGCGTCCACTCTTCTGTCATACGACTCCGGCGAGGCCGGCGACGCGGCGCCATTGCCCGTGCCGCACATGTATTCAGCATAGCTGAAGCCAGTTGTTTCGCGTCTTCTCTGCGTTCGCCCGGCGAGGTCAGTGATAACCCTCGCCGGGTTTTACTTTGCCGCGGAAGGTCCAGTAGACGAACGCGGTGTAGCCGAGGATCATCGGCAGCAGGGGAACCGTGCCGACCAGCATGAAAAGTTGGGACGACGGAGCGGCGGCCGCATCCCAAATGGTGAGCGTGGGCGGCACCAGATAGGGCAGCGTTGAAATCGCGAGACCGGCGAAGCCCAAAAGAAACATCGCGACGGTGCCGAAGAACGGCGTGCTGTCGTGATGGTTTGCAAGACCGCGCCAGACGGTGACTGCTGCGATGGCGGTCAGGATTGGTATGGGCGCCAAATAGAATAAATTTGGGAGCGTGAACCAGCGGTCCCAGATGCGCGGTTCGGCGAGCGGCGTCCAGAGGCTGACGATGGTCATGGCGGCGAGGACGGCGAGCAGAAGTTTTGGCGCCTGCTCGCGCGCCTGGACCGCGACCTCGCCTTCGGTGCGCATCACGAGCCATGTGGTGCCGAGCAGCGCATAGCCGGCAACGGTGGCGATGCCGACGAAAAGAGGGAAGGGTTGCAGCCAATCGAGCATGCCGCCCGAGAAGTGGCCATCCTTGACGGGGAGGCCGTGCAGCAAGCCGCCGAGGATGATGCCTTGCATGAAGGCGGCCGTGATGGACCCGCCGGCAAAGGCGATATCCCACCAGCGATGGTGAGGTTTGGACACCCAGCGGTATTCGAAGGCGACGCCGCGGAAGACAAGGGCAAGCAGCATGATGATCACGGGCAGATAGAAGCCCGACATGATGATGCCGTAGGCCAGGGGGAAGGCGACGAACAAGCCGCCGCCGCCGAGAATGAGCCATGTTTCGTTGCCGTCCCAGAAGGGGGCGACGGAGTTCATCATGACGTCGCGATCCTGTTCCTCGGGTGAGAAGGGGAAGAGGATGCCGATGCCGAGATCGAAGCCGTCGAGGACAACATAGAGCGCGACGGCGGCGCCCAGGAGGCCGATCCAGATGATGGGCAACCACGTTGCCATCGCTTCGCCGCTTGCCATCTCGACCATGTCAATTCGCTCCGATGATGGCTTCGCGGGTGGCGTCTTCGGCGGCAGAAAGGGGACGTGTGGGTTGGCCGCGTGGCGGGTCCTTGGCGGCGCCGGAGGGGCCTTTGTCGATGAGGCGGTTGATGTAATAGACGCCCATCGAAAACACGATTGTGTAGACGATGACGAAAAGGATCAGCGTCGTCGCCACGGCGTTGAATGTGATGGCGGGGGAGACAGCGTCGTAGGTGCGCAGGATGCCGGTTGCGAGCCAGGGTTGGCGGCCGGTTTCGGTGACCCACCAGCCGGCGAGGATGGCGATGAAGCCCATCGGCCATGTGTGCTGGACGATCGTGAGATAGCGGCGTGATTGAAAGAGTGTGCCGCGAACCCAGAGATAGGCACCGACCGCGCCCATCAAGATCATCAACATGCCCAGGCCCACCATCACGCGGAAGGCGAAAAAGACAGGCGCGATGGGCGGCCGATCTTCAGGCTTGAAGTCGTTGAGGCCTTTGAAGGTGCCTTTGAAATCGTGGGTGATGACGAAGGAGGCGAGGCCGGGAATGGGCACTTTGATTTCGTAGTCGTTGCCGTTGCGCTCCTTGTTGGGGAGCGCGAAGAGGATGAAGTCGGCGGGCTCGTTGGAATTCCAGTGGGCTTCCATGGCGGCCAGTTTGGCCGGTTGGTATTCTTTTGTGTTGAGGCCGTGGAGGTCGCCGATGACGAGTTGGAGGGGTGCTAGGATCGCGACCATGCCGAGGCCCATGCGGACCATCGTGCGCGCATCTTCTTCAAAGCGCTTTTGGACGAGATAGCGGGCGCCGACAGCAAGTACGACGATGGACGTGGTGAGGTAGGCGGCGGTGAACATGTGGGAGAAGCGGTAGGGGAAGCTTGGGTTGAATATGATGGCAAACCAATCGACGGGGTAGGCAATGCCGTCGCGGATTTCGTGGCCGGCGGGCGTGTGCATCCAACTGTTGGCTGAGAGAATCCAGAAGGCCGATAGCGACGTGCCGATGGCGACAAGTACGGCGGAGAGAACGTGCAAGTTGGGCGACACGCGGTTCCAGCCAAACAGCATGATGCCGAGGAAAGAGGCCTCGAGGAAGAAGGCGGTGAGGACTTCGTAGCCGATCAAGGGGCCGAGAACGTTGCCGGTGACTTTGGAGAAGCCGGCCCAGTTGGTGCCGAACTGGTAGGAGAGGACGATGCCTGAGACGACGCCCATGGCGAAGCTGACGGCGAAGATCTTGGTCCAGAATTTGGCGAGGCGCTGAAAGCGTTCCTCTCCCGTGATGCGCCAGCGCACAAGCAGCGTGGCGATGAAGGCGGCGAGGCCGATCGTGAAGCTGGGGAAGATAATGTGGAAGGAGACGGTGAAGGCGAACTGGATGCGCGCCAGGAAAACGGCATCTAGGTCCATGGGTGGCGGCTCCGGGTCGGATGTTGGAGCCCGACTATGAGCCTGTTCGCGTGCCGCCGTCGAGATGGTGTGGATTGTTGCGTCTGCGAGACGAAGTGCGACGCACAATTGCTGGCCAAGTCAGCGGAGATCACCTAAGACAGCACTGTGACACTATCCCGGGTTTCTTAAACAACGCTGGAGACGACGATGGGCCGAGCCCTCACTCTGATACTTCTGGCCGTCGCGGCCGCAATCCTTGCATTCGTTTTGACGGGCGGCTTGCCGACAGCACCGGTTCCGACCGCTGATACACCGGCACCGGCTGCAGCGCCTATGGCTGACCCTGCTCCGGCGCCCGCTCCGGCTCCGGCAGCTGAGCCTGCACCGGCTCCGGCAGCTGAGCCTGCACCGGCTCCAGCAGCCGAACCGGCCCCGGCCCCTGCCGCGCCGGCTGAGCCCGCTCCGGCACCTGCGCCGACGCCGTAAGAGCTTCAAACTTCACGTTAATATGCGAGGGCGTGGCACTATCGTGCCGCGCCCTTTCTGTTTCTGGTGGCCGATTTTGTTTGCCAAAGGCCAGGAAACCGCTTACGCATGAACATAGTTCACTCACGATTGAGCCGTAGCGTCTCGGACGGTGCAGCGGTTGCCAGGAGCGGTCGATGTGGAGTTATCAGCAGAAAATCGGCCGGGATCTGGAGCGCTGGCGCGCGGCCGGCTGGATCGATGAGGCTGGCGTGCGGGCGATCCGGGCGGATGTGGCTTCCCGTGGGCGGGGGGTCGGATTGCCGGGCGCGCTGGCGATCTTGGCGGCGGTGCTGATCGGGTTCGCGGTCATGAGTTTCGTGGCGGCGAACTGGCAGGACATGTCGCGGGTCTTCCGGCTCGGATTGCTGACCGGGCTTTTATGGGCGGCTTATGCGTTGGCGGCGGCGATGTTCCGGCGCGGGCTCGACACCTTTGGTCATGCGGCGGTGTTGGCCGGGTGCGCGATCTTCGGCGCCGACATCATGCTCGTCTCGCAGATGTATCACATGGATGGCAACGCGCCGGACGTGGTGCTTGTGTGGGCGGCGGGGACGCTGCTGGCGGGTGTGCTGCTCAGGTCCAATCCGGCGCTGGTGTTCGCGCTGGTGCTGTTCTCAGCGTGGGGTATCTGGGAGACAGGACAGCGTGAAGCGCTGCATTGGCCGTATCTCGTTCCCTGGGCGCTCGTGTCGGCGGCATTTTATTGGCAGCGCTTTGAGCCGGGCGTGCATGTGTCGGGCGTGGCGCTCACGGGTTTCATTCTGACGTATGGGCAGATCAACCACGCGGTTGGGGGATATGAAACTCTCGTGCTCATCGGTGTGGTGATCGGTGCGCTGTCGGCGTTTGGCCTCGTGCAGATGCCGCGGCTCGCTGCGGTTTGGCGGAGCGCACTGCTCTACGGCCTCTTCATTGCATTCGCGGGACTGTTTGCGTTGCAGTTCTTGAAGGACCCCAGCCTTACCGCGTTTCTGGTGCTCGCGGTGCTCGCGCTGGCGCTGACGCTCGGCGCGGTGTGGTGGGGGCTTGCGGCGGACGACCGGCGTGCGCTGTGGCTCGGGTATCTGGGCTTCTCGCTGCAGATTCTATGGATCTACGGGAAGACGGTGGGCTCGTTGATGGGGTCGTCGGTGTTCTTTTTGTCGGCTGGGTTTGTGGTCGCAGGATTGGCCTATTTTGCCTACCGGCTGCACGCGCGGCGTGAGGCACAGGAGATGGTGTCATGACAGGTGCGGCGAAGTCTTCGATGTGGGCGGCGCTGGCGGTGGTGGCCGTTGTGCAAAGTTTGGTGATCGGCTGGATGGTGTGGGATCGCGTGTCGCTGCTCTCGAGCGGGCGCGAGATCCGGGCGTTGGTTGTGCCGGTCGATCCGCGCGATATTTTTCGCGGCGATTACGTCATCCTTGGCTACGGTTTCGCGACGGGTGCCGACATCGCTTTGCCGAATGGCGCGCGGATGGGCGATACGGTTTATGCGGTGTTGAAAGAGCAGGGGCCGTCGGAGTGGACGCTGGCTCGTGTGTCGGCGGAGCAGCCGGAGACGAGCGGTGCTGGTGAAGCGGTGCTGAAGGGGATCGTGGACAGCGCGCGGCGGGAGCAGGTGTCCGGTCCGCGGACGGTCGGGCGGCTGCGGTTCGGGATTGAACGGTTTTACGTGCCGGAGGGGACGGGCGGGGTCCTTGAGAAGCAAGTCCTGGAGAAGCGCATCGTGGCGGTGCTGGCGGTTGGCCGGGATGGGAAGGCCGCATTGAAGGGGCTCGAGGCGGACGGGCAGCGGATTGTGGATGAGCCATTATTGTAGGGCCCACACTCGGCAGGCCGGTGTGGGGCTTGATACTGGCCCACACTCGGCAGGCGCGTATGGGGCTTGATACTGGCCCACACTGCGCAGGCGCGTGTGGGGCTTGATACTGGCCCACACTGCGCAGGCGCGTATGGGGCTTGATACTGGCCCACATTGCGCAGGCGCGTATGGGGCTTGATACTGGCCCACACTGCGCAGGCGCGTGTGGGGCTCTCTGTAGTGGCCCACACTCTGGAAATGGGGTCAGATTACCGACCCCGATCACCGGTGTGGGGTGCTGGTCCTCTCGGTGACGGGCTGATAAAGACGCTCGCGCAACGGTTGGCACAGGGGTGCCGGGCCACTTTTTCGCGAGGAGTTTCACGTCCATGCAGATTGTTCGTCACGAAGCCAATGCCGTCTATTCGAAGGCCGTCGAGGCCAACGGCTTCGTTTTTACAGCTGGCATCGTTCCAGCCAAGCTCGATGCAGATGCGAAAGCCCAGGCTGCGGAAGTGCTGGCGGAGATCGACCGTTTGCTGGCGCTGGCGGGCACATCCAAAGCAAAGGTGGTGTTCGCCAACTTGTGGCTGGCGGACGTACGGCATCGCGAAGCCGTCAATGAAGCTTGGTCGGTGTGGATGGGGGGCAAGGATGCGCCCGCACGCGCCACCGTCGAGGCCAAGCTGGTCGATCCGCGGATGTTGGTGGAAATCGGTGTGATCGCGGTCAAGTAGCCGTTTGGACAGCAGAGATTGGCGAAATTATAGGCAGATGCAACTTGTGTTGCCGGTTTGCCGCGGCGTGGTCATTTTTGAAAACAGTGCGGAGAGGGGCTCGAAGCGGCGGGGTGAATCTGTCACGCTTTGGTTTCAAGACTGACTTTTCCACCGGTTTCGAAGGCGCGGTGATACAATGTTGAAATACTTCGCCATTCTAATGATCGCCTGTGGATTGTTGGCGGGGACCGGGGTTCCGGCCGTCGCCGACGACAACGGAATGGCCGGATCGATCCACGATTTGCGCCGGGAAGGCCGCAAGCTTTGCCAAGTCGATCACTGGCACTACGGAAGTGGTGTCGGATCGACGAAGAAGGCTGCCATGGTCGACGCGGTGGGATCTTGGCAGAGCTTCACAGCTCTAGAGTATGGCTCGGACTGGGCTCGCTTCCAGAAGGCGAACAGCCGGAACGTCTCATGTGCGAATTCAGGTGGCGGCGGCGTGAGCTGCTCCATCGAAGGCCGGCCCTGCCGGTAATCGACTTTCGTTTCTTCACGTGCCTGTCTTCTCTCTCTCTCTCGCCTGCTTTTTCAATCTCTCTCTGATGCTCTGACTGACGATCACATGCACGAAAAAAATCAGCCCCAGGGGCTGACGCAAAAAGATAAGAGCCGGAGTGCTGCCCACGCTCCGGCTCTTTATATTTTGCGCAGGGCGACACGCCTGCGGCGCTGGCTATAGCGCCTGCCGGCAGCTGGCCGCCGTGCGCGAAGTCGATCGACTACCGGCCTGTCAGCAGGCGGCGCAGGATGGATTGGACGAAGCTCCAGCCCCAGCGGACGACAAAGTAGCGGATGATCCAGCCGATGACCCCCTTCGACTGGAAACCGGCGATGCCGCCTAAGAGATCGCGAATGACGGTATCGAGGCTGCCGCCACCGGGGGGAAGCTGAATGCCGCCACCGTTGTTATCCGAGGGTGCGCGGGGGGCGCGTGGTGTTCCGCCGCCGGGAATGCTTTTGCCGCCGCGCCGGATAATGTCGGACAGATCTCCATATGGATTGTTGGCGCGGCCGATGCCTGGGCGGTCGCCGGGGACGGGCAGGGGGCGCTGATCGCCGATATCGATGTCGGCTGCTTTGGCGATCGGCGCGCCGACTTCGTTGCCGATCGTCGCCAGTGCGCCGCGCGCTTTGCTGTCGATGCCGCCCATGACGATGGCCGCGATGGCGGGGAGCATCTCTTTGATCAGGTTTTCGTTCACGCCGCTCTCGCGGGCGGCGCGGTGGGCCACTGTTCGGCTGCGGTCCTTGGACCAGAGGACTGTGTCGAGGGCTTCGATGCCGGCTTCCTTGATGCCGGGGGAGGTCAAGGGCGCGTTGGGGGCGAGGGCCTTTTCGTAGTTGGCTTTGCCGAGTGCTGCGACGAGATCGGCGAGGCCGCCACGGTTGAAGGATTGGCGCTCCATGTTGCGGGAGAGCTCGGGGATGACGGCTTCCAGAACGCCGGCGGCCTGCTGGCGGTCGATGCCGAAACTCTTTGCGAGGTTGCCGACGACCTGGCCGCCCTGGCCTGCCGTCAGAATTTCCAGGATGTTCACCGTGTTCTCCTTCGGTGGCTGGCGTCCGGGACGCAAATCCCGCAGACGGCACGTAGCCTTGCCGCTCCCGTATAGCAACCCTGACAGGGGTTTCACCGGGGGGCGTGTTGAAATCCTCAAAAATTGAGCGGGATTTACGACTTAAGTCGGCTGATTAACGCCTGTGCCTCAGTTGCACCGGCGCGTCACTTTTGGCATGGTCCGGCCGCGACTCGGGGGGCTAGCCCTCCGCAGACTCAAAAAATGCCGGGGGAGGCCCGGGCGCGGTTCGCGTCCGGCGCGCACTTTCGGAAAGTCATCGGCTCACCGCCGAAGGGGAGAAACACTAATGACGGAAATTCTTTGGGCGATCATCGCCTGCGGACTTCTGGCGTGCGTCTACGCCGCCGTGACGGCCCGCAACGTGATGGCGGCCGACGCGGGCAACGCCCGCATGCAGGAAATTGCAGCGGCCGTGCGCGAAGGCGCACAGGCCTATCTCGATCGCCAATACAAGACGATCGCGATTGTGGGTGTGTTGATCTTTGCGCTGGCGTGGATGCTGCTCGGTGCGGCTGTCGCCATGGGCTTTCTGATCGGCGCGGTGCTGTCGGGGCTCGCCGGCTACATCGGCATGAACGTTTCGGTGCGCGCCAACGTGCGCACGGCGCAGGCGGCGACGCAGTCGCTGGCCGCCGGTCTCGACATCGCCTTCAAGGCCGGTGCGGTGACGGGCATGCTCGTCGCCGGTCTCGCCCTTCTGGGCGTGGCGGTTTACTTCTACATTCTCACGGTCGTGATGGGCTTTGAGCCGGCCAGCCGCACCGTCATCGACGCGCTGGTGGCGCTGGGCTTTGGCGCCTCGCTGATCTCGATCTTCGCACGTCTGGGCGGCGGCATCTTCACCAAGGGTGCTGATGTCGGCGGCGACCTCGTCGGCAAGGTTGAAGCGGGCATTCCAGAAGACGACCCGCGCAACCCGGCAACAATCGCCGACAACGTCGGTGACAACGTCGGCGACTGCGCAGGCATGGCGGCTGACTTGTTCGAGACCTACGCGGTGACCGTGGTGGCCACGATGGTTCTGGCGGCGATCCTGTTTGCCGGCCAGCCGAACTTGTTGGCGCTCATGGTGTACCCGCTCGCGATCTGCGCGGCGTGCATCGTGACGTCGATCATCGGCATGTATTTCGTGAAGCTCGGGCCTAACGGCTCGATCATGGGCGCGCTGTACAAGGGCTTCATTGCTTCGGCCGTGCTTTCTGTGGGTGGCCTCTGGGTTGCCACGCAGTATGTGCTCGGCGGGTATGAACTCGTCGGCAACGCCAAGGGCGTCGACATCACGGGCATGAACCTCATGCTGTGCGGTCTCGTTGGTCTCGGCGTCACGGGCCTCATCATCTGGATCACGGAGTACTACACGGGCATCGGCTACCGCCCCGTGCGTTCGATCAGCCAGGCGTCGGTGACGGGGCATGGCACAAACGTGATCCAGGGGCTGGCCGTTTCGCTGGAAGCCTGCGCGCTGCCAACGCTCGTCATCGTGGCGGGCATCTTGTCGACCTACAATCTCGCTGGCCTCTTCGGCACCGCGATTGCCACGACGACCATGCTCGGTCTCGCCGGCGTGGTGGTGGCGCTCGACGCCTTCGGCCCGGTGACGGACAACGCGGGCGGCATCGCTGAAATGGCGGGTCTACCCAAGGAAGTTCGCCGCTCGACGGACGCACTCGACGCGGTCGGTAACACGACCAAGGCTGTCACCAAGGGTTACGCCATCGGTTCGGCGGGTCTTGGCGCGCTGGTCCTGTTTGCAGCCTACAACTACGACCTCCAGTACTTCATCTCGGAGGCCAACAAGGACGGCTCGACGGCGTATCAGTTCTTCAAGGGTGTGGAGATCAACTTCGGTCTCGACAATCCGTATGTCGTCGTCGGCCTGCTGCTGGGTGGCTTGATCCCGTACCTGTTCGGCGGCATGGCCATGACGGCGGTTGGCCGCGCGGCGGGCTCGATCGTGGAAGAGGTGCGGCGTCAGTTTAAGTCTAAGCCCGGCATCATGAAGGGCACCGAGAAGCCAGACTATGCGGCTGCGGTCGACATTCTGACGAAGGCTGCGATCAAGGAGATGATCGTGCCGTCGCTGTTGCCCGTGCTGTCGCCGATCGTGCTGTTCTTCGTCATCAGCGCTATTGGCGGCAAGGGAGCCGCGTTCTCGGCGGTCGGCGCGATGCTGCTCGGCGTGATCGTGACGGGTCTCTTCGTTGCCATCTCGATGACCTCGGGCGGTGGCGCATGGGACAACGCCAAGAAGAGCTTCGAGGACGGCTTTGTCGACAAGGATGGAGTTAAGCACGTCAAGGGTTCGGAGGCGCACAAGGCCTCGGTGACGGGCGATACGGTCGGTGATCCCTACAAGGATACCGCTGGCCCCGCCGTGAACCCCGCGATCAAGATCACCAACATCGTGGCGCTCTTGATGCTCGCCGTGCTGGCGCATTGATGTTGGCGCCCGACGACTCCCCTCGCGGGGAGCCGGCCGCCGGGCGCGATGTTAGAAGACCAAACCCCGGGAGCGATCCCGGGGTTTTTTGTTGGGGTTATGGGGTGAGACCCCTGCTTAGGGGTCTGACCCCGTTTCTAGCGCGATTGCTCCGGCCCCATGGCTCCTCTCGCTTCAGTCGAACGGCGGAAGGCTGGACTGCATCTTCTTGCTGAGCCCACTACGCACGAGCCGATAGGATGCCGCCAGCCGGTGGCGCAACTCATCGCCTGGCGTGTTGAAGGGAAGGTTGATCCATGAGCGATGAAAGTAGGGCGCTCGTGCGCCGATGCCGGCGGCAATCAACATCTCGGCCATTTCGATGCTTTCGGTCTTGACCGACACTCCGGGCATGGTGGCGCCGATGCAGGCGAACATCTTGCCGCCAATCTTCCACGCATCGTGACCGCCGCCGCCCCAGGGGTCGGAGACCTCGGCGCCGGGGAAGCTCTTGCAGATCGCGTTCACTCGCTTGCGACTCATGGGGTCCAATCCGCGATTGGCGACCTCACTCGACGACAGAGCTCGATTGCCAGTCCGCGAGGCCTTAGACGCTAACCGCCACCGAAGAGTTGTTGCTGGCCGAGGTTGCGGAAGAGCTGTTTGAGGATGCCGTCTTCGGAGCCGCCGGGGGCGGGCGTGGTGCGCGAGACGAAGTCGAAGACCTTGCCGTCTTTCAGGCCGTAGTTGGCGACGCGGTCGACCATGCCGGTCTGATTGAAATAGACGGCGACGACTTTGCGGTCTTTCTCTTGCGGTTCGAAGAAGGCCTTCTGCGCCATGGTGCTGGAAATGTAATAGTAGACTTGGCCGGAGCCGGTGGTCGTCGTCGTGGTCGGCGTGCCAAGCGAGAGCTTGACCTGCTCCTGCATCATGCCCGGCTGGATCTGCTGGAGATCTGAATCGCGGAAGAGCTGGCCGTGCTTGGTGACCGTTTCCGAGCAACCGCCCGCAAGGAGGAGACCGGCCGCCAGCATCGCGCCCGCAACGAGACGGGGCAGACCATTCAGGGGCGGGATTGAGGGTTTGCGGGTCACGGCGGTCCTGGGTGAGATCTGAGATGGGGAGAGATCTGGGGAATCATGCGGCCCGTTTGTCAATCGAAGCGCTTATCCGGTGGCGTGCCTGCTGGCAACGCGGCGGACATGAGGTTTACACGCCTATTTGCCGTCGCCGCCGTGGGCGGCTAGGACTGCGGCGCGATCCCGACCTCGCAGCACACCCAAAAAACGCGAACCCGAACTGGACTAACCCCCATGCTGACTTGGCTTTTCAACCGTTCCGACAGCAGACGTAGAGCAACCGAGCTTTATGGCGCGGTCGTGACCTTGGCGCGTCGGCCGGAGCTTTATGCTCAGATGGGGGTGGCGGATACCCCGGAGGGGCGGTACGAAGCGCTTGTTCTGTCGCTGTTTTTGGTGTTGGAGCGGTTGCGGGGTGAGGGCGAAGCGGCCACGGGTCATGCGCAGGCGCTGATTGAGGCGTTCGTGACCGACATGGACGACAACATGCGGGAAATGGGTGTCGGCGACCTCACCGTGCCGAAGAAAGTGAAGAAGGCGGCCGGTGCGCTGTACGACCGGGCGGAGGCGTATCGGGCGGCCATGGCTGTCGCGGGCAATGGGGAACTGGCGGCCGTGCTGTCGCGTCTCATCCCAGCGGCGGAGGGGGCGACACTGGATGGCGAGGCTCTAGCGGGGGATATGAGATCGCGGGCCGCGCTGCTGGCGGCACAGCCGCTGACGAAATTGATCGCCGGGGACTTGCCGGCTTAACGAAGCGCTTGGGGCGCGGTCTGACCTTTCTATATTCAGCTCTTGGCGATGAGGCCCCGCGATGATCGACCTGTCCGAAGCACTGCCTCTCGATTGGACGATCGAGACAACGGCCGTTCCCGATCGCGGACTGAAGGGAACGCGCGCGGCGACTGAACCGGAGCGCGTGGCGCTGGCGGCGGCGCTGGGCCTTCTGTCGTGCGATGCGCTGGAGGCGACGTATCAGATCCGTGCCGTGGGCGACGGGGCGTACCGGCTCGAAGGCGGGATCGATGCGGCGGTGACGCAGGCGTGCGTCATTTCGTTGGAGCCCATCGCAGGGCGGGTTGCGGAGGCTTTCAGCGTCGAGTTCCGGCGGGAGGTTACAACCGAGCCCGTGGAGGGGGAGGCGGAGATTTTGTCGGCAGCCGACGTGGAGCCGATCGAGAACGACAGAATCGCGGTGGGGCGGATCGTGTACGAGGCTTTGTCGGCGGGGCTTGATCCTTATCCGCGTAAGGATGATGCGGCGTTCGAGTGGACCGACCCGAAGCTGGCTGAGGGGGCGGGCAACCCGTTCGCGGTCTTGAAGAAGCTGAAGGACTAGGTTTGCAGGCTCACGTGTCGGAGCGGCATTTCAGGGGATCACGGACACCGCGACCGAATTAGCGGTTGTCAGGTGACGGCTTAAGGCTATTTTCCGGCTCTCAATCCGCCGTCGCACAGGGACTGTTGGGGCCATTCCGGCTCTGGCGGGCCGGCTCTGGCGGGGTGGCGGCCCTCAGCATCACAGAAGCGAACCTCTCACCATGGTGGAACCTCGAACGCTGGCTCTCGATGCCATGGGCGGCGACCATGGGCCGGAGGTTGTTGTTCCGGGGGCGGCGATTTCGCTCGTCCGGCATCCGCAGCTGTCGTTTATTTTCTACGGCGATGAAGCGCGCATTTCTCCGGTGCTGGATCAGCATCCGGCGTTGAAGGCGCGGTCGCGCGTGGTGCATACGGCGCTGACCGTCAGCATGGACGACAAGCCGAGCCAAGCGTTGCGGCGGGGTAAGGGGTCCAGCATGTGGCTGGCGCTCGACGCGGTGAAGACGGGTGAGGCGCACGCGGCGGTGTCGGCTGGAAACACGGGCGCGCTGATGGCGATGGCGCGGCTGATCTTGCGGCCGATGACGGGTATTGAACGGCCGGCGATCGCGGCGCTGTGGCCGACGGTCAAATCGGAATGCATCGTGCTCGATGTGGGGGCGAACATCGGTGCATCGGGGCAGCAGCTGGCGGAGTTCGCGTTGATGGGGGCTGCGATGGCGCGGTCACTGTTTCATGTCGAGCGGCCGACGGTGGGATTGCTCAATGTGGGCGTGGAAGAGATCAAGGGCGGGGACGAGGTCAAGGACGCGCATGCGATCCTCAAGGGGGGCGATTTACCGCTCGACTACCGGGGATATATCGAGGGCGACGAGATTGGCCAGGGCCGGGTCGATGTGGTGGTCGTGGAAGGTTTTGCCGGGAACATCGCCTTGAAAACGGCGGAGGGGACGGCTCGGCAGATCGGGCAGTATCTCAAGGACGCGATGACGCGGTCGTGGGCGTCCAAGATGGGCGCGCTGATGGCGCGGGGCGGGTTCAAGGTGTTGAAACACAAGATGGACCCGCGCCGGGTCAACGGGGGAACGTTCCTCGGACTGAACGGAATCGCGGTGAAGAGCCACGGTGGCATCGATGCGCTGGGCTTTGCGAGCGCGGTTGATCTCGGCTACGAGATGGCTCAGAGCGGGCTCTTGAAGCGCCTCGGGAGCGATCTCGACGGGTTTCATCATACGTTGGACAAATCTACACAGGCAGCCGCGCCCGGGACTTAAGTTCCAGCGGGTCAGTCCTGCAACCCTTCCGTACCGCTCGGCACGGCGGGGCAAAACCCAGAAGAGGCACGAGCGTGGCAGTCATCCGATCGGTCATTCGCGGTGTGGGCGCGCATCTCCCCAAGCGCGTTGTCACCAATGATGATTTGGCCAAGATCGTGGATACGACGGACGAATGGATCGTCGAGCGGTCGGGCATTCGTTCGCGGCACATTGCGGGCGATGATGAGCTGACGTCGGACCTGGGGATTGGCGCGGCGAAGCAGGCGCTCGTGCGGGCCGGCATCGATCCCGTGGAGATTGATCTCGTCATCTGCGCGACGGCGACGCCGGACCGGACGTTTCCGGCAACGGCGGTGCGCATTCAACACGCGCTGGGTATCACGAAGGGCGCTGCATTTGATGTGCAGGCGGTGTGCTCGGGCTTCGTTTTTGCAATGACGGTGGCGGATAACTTTCTCAAGACCGGCCAGTTCAAGCGGGCTCTGGTGATCGGTGCGGAAACGTTTTCGCGCATTCTCGATTGGAGCGATCGTTCAACCTGCGTGTTGTTCGGAGATGGCGCGGGCGCGGTGGTGCTGGAAGCGCAACCACAGCATGGAGGCCGCGACGACCGGGGCATTTTGTCGACGATCATCCGGTCGGATGGGCGGTTTGAGGATCTCCTTTATGTCGATGGCGGGCCGGGATCGACCAAGACGGTCGGGCATCTGAGGATGAACGGGCGGGAGGTGTTCCGGAACGCCGTTCAAAAGATTTCAGGGGTGATCGAGGAGACGCTGGTGGCCACCGGCTACACGGCCGACGAGATCGATCTGTTCGTGCCCCATCAAGCGAACGCGCGCATTTTGGATGGGATTGCCAAGAAGCTCGGGGTCGATCCGGCGAAGATCATGATGACGCTTTCCCGGCACGGCAACACGTCGGCGGCTTCGATTCCACTGGCTTTGGCTGCCGCGGTCGATGAGCACCGGGTCAAGGAAGGGCAACTTGTGCTCATGGAGGCCATGGGCGGAGGATTTACCTGGGGTGCGGTGCTCGTGCGTTGGTAAATTTTCCCGTTTCGAGCCCATGATTTGTTGCAGTGCGGTAAGGACGTTTGGGATAAGTGTTTAGTTTCAGCATGTTGCACGCTGCTCCTCGTTGACCGGAGACGTTGCCGCCGCTAGCATTGTTTTGCACCACGATAAGAAGAGTGCGGACAATTGCGGGGAGGCGCGATTTTACATGGCTGGGAAAACATTGACGCGAGCGGATCTTGCTGAGGCAGTGGTCAAAAAGGTCGGACTGCCGCGCAACGAGTCGCAAGATCTTGTCGAGCTTGTGTTAGCTGAGATTTCGGGAAGCCTCGCGAAGGGTGACAGCGTGAAGCTGTCGTCGTTTGGATCATTCGGCATCCGGCAGAAGGGCCAGCGCGTTGGCCGCAATCCAAAGACGGGCAAGGAAGTCCCGATTACGCCGCGCCGTGTTTTGGTGTTTCGTCCGAGCAATATTATGAAGGACCGGATTAACTCCGGCCGCATGCGGCGCAAGGCTGCAGAATAGTTCACGCGCTTTCAGCGATCATTTGATTGGGTCATTGATTGCACGGTGACCGCGGGGATGTGGCCGTTGTGCTTGGCGCGGCGTGGAATTTTTCGAACACGCGCTTTTGTCCACACCACCGACACAGTTCCTCCCGATCACGCGGGACGAGTGGATGCGCGTTGCGTTATGATCAGGTCTTCATGACGTTGCAGCACGTGCAGATCATCCGACACACCGGAGCGAAGGACCCTTGTTATGGCGAAGGCAGTCGAGGCATTCCGCACGATCAGCGAAGTGGCGTCCGATCTTGATGTACCCAAGCACGTTCTGCGGTTCTGGGAAGCGAAGTTTCCGCAGATCCGGCCAATGAAGCGCGGCGGCGGCCGGCGCTATTACCGCCCGGAAGACATGGAACTTTTGAAGGGCATCCGGCGGCTGCTGCATGCTGAAGGCTACACGATCAAGGGCGTGCAGAAGATCCTTCGCGAGCAGGGCGTGGATCAGGTGAAGACCTTTGCGCATCTGGCATCGCAAGATAAATCGAAGACGCGCGGAAAAGCCAAGGCGGACGGCGTGGCTGGCGCACAGTTGAGTGCGGCGGCTGCGGCCGCGCCGGCAGGCAAGGCGCAGACTGGCAAGGCGCGCGGGGCGGAGCCGGTGGTGAGCCTGGAGTCGTTGCTGCGCAAGACGGTCGTTGAACTCGAGGCGTGCCGGCGATTGCTGCTGGGTGAGAGCGAGGCTGTGGGCACGGCTGCGCCAGCGCCGTCCGCGCGCGCGGCTCGGCGAGGCTGAGGAGTGGCGCGCGATATGCGCCAGGGCGAGCCGTGAGCGATCGCCCATCGAGCGGACAGCCCGCGAGCGATCGTTCATCGAGCGGGCCAACAGCGGGCGTCGAGCTTTGGCTGGCGGCGCTGGATGATCTGGCCGGGCCGCTCAGTGACATCGAGCGTGCTGATCCTCTCGGACGTGTTGCCACTGATGACGATGGACTGACGGGCGCGCGGGGCGTGGCGCGTTCGCTGCTGCGCCGGCTGATCGCGCGGACGTTTGGGCGCGCGGTGGCGTCGCTGCCGTTCGCTGCCGGGCCGCACGGTAAACCGAAGCTGGCGGGGCTCGGTGGTGACTTTAATCTTGCGCACACGACGACTGTAGATGGCCGCTCACATGGGCTGATCGGTTTGGGGCCGGTCGCCGCGATCGGTGTTGATCTGGAGCCCCAGAGAATTGTGCGGTTGGATACGCGGCGGCGGGAGCTCATCATTGAGGCTGCGCTGGCGGTTGCGGACGGCGTGGGACTGCCGGACAGCGATGACGCGCGGATCCTCCAGGCATGGGCGCGGTTGGAGGCGTGGGGGAAGGCGGACGGTCGCGGGATTGGCCGCACGCTGAGGCACTTTGGAATCTGGGGTGGTGGCGGCGCTGACGCACCCGTCGATTTGGGGGCACGGAAAAGCGGCGCGCTGGTGGTCCACGACGTGGATGCCGGCGCGGGGCTCTTTGCGGCTGTCGCGCTGCCGCGCGGCGTGAGCCCGCCCAAACTTCTTTTTATGCCAACGGATGTGCCGTCTTTGTTGGCGATCCTGGATGCATCGGGTCCCGGCGCCAACTCGGGCGTTGACCTTGCGCCTGGGGCGGGGCAAAAGGGCACCGTTCGGAGCGTAGCGCAGCCTGGTTAGCGCACCAGTCTGGGGGACTGGGGGTCGGAGGTTCAAATCCTCTCGCGCTCCTCCATCAGCTTGAACATTCGCGGGGGACGTCTGGGGGACGTAAAGTTCCCGCGTCGTTCTGCGCACGCTTGGCGCAGTATGTTTATCCCCGGCACCGCTGAAACGCCCAAGCTAGATCCGCCTGAGGGCTTCCACCCCGTTTCCGAGGGGACCTCCCCCATCAAACCCTTTTGGGGGCATCGAGGCGAAAGGCTTCGATGGTCGAGGCCTCCCGTTTCGGAAAGGGACCAGCCTCATGCTCATCATCTCACGCGATCACGCCGCCCGTTTGTCGCAGCGCGAACTTCACAGTGCTCTCAAACGTCTCTTCAATGACCGCTCGCATTTGCAGGACCTCACCCAAAAGCGCCTGAGCGAGTCTTCGATTACGCATGTGAAGCAGGCCTTGGCCAAGCCGCGGCTGTGAGCTCTGCGGACGATATAGCAACTCTTACGCTGCATTCCGCTGTTCATGGTGGTCCAGAAGTGTGACGATCGCGCTTTGCAGCTGTGGGTCTGCGGCGAGAAATCCGAGCAGAAAATCCAGACTGGCGTTCATGTCGCGTTTGCCCAGGGTCAGAGTTTTGGACTCGGCGCTCGAACTGATCGCGCTCAAAAACGTGGAGCGCAGATGGGTGGCCAAACTTTGATCACCGCAGTTCTCAGCCTCTACGGCCAGATAGGCCAGGGACGTGAGGATGGTCAGACGATGCGACCGTGCGACGGCTGTGGAGGCAGTTGTGTGGCTCATGCGCTGCCTCCCTATGCCGCCCGTGGGAGAGCCATAGGCTCTGCGCCAAAGGAAAGAACGGTGTGATGGAGGCCGACCGTTTTGCGGACATGCTCCAGAACGGCCGGGGTGATCCGCAAATCGCCGGCAATCATCTTGTGGCCTTCAGCGCTGCGGTGAATCTCGCCCAGCCATTCAACATTCCAGCCTGACCGGATGAAGATATTCCGCCAATAGGCCGGGAACATCACGCCAATGATGCTGTGAATGTCATTGGCTAGAGCGAATTCGAGATAGCCAACCACGATCTCCTGCACGATGCGTTGGCGCTGCGCGGGCGCTAGGTTTGAATCTACACAAAAGCGGCTGCCTTCCCAGACCTGCGGGGTGGTTGGGAGAGAGGTCTTGGTGACCAGATGCGGGAAAGCCTCTTGCAGCATATAGGGCCGGTCGGTGGGATAGAGGCGAGAGCATCCCAAAGCTTTGCCGTCGGTATCGCGTTTGACGAGATAATAGGCCGCCGGGTTGTCATAGGTATCGTATTCCATGCCGCGCACGGCGGGCACATCCCAGTTCTGCCGGTCGATAATGCTCTCATGGCGCAAGACATGCTGCGCGTGGATCGGATTGCCGTGGAAATTTTGCAGGGTAGATAAGGTTACGCATTCAATCATGGATCGGGTCCTCCTGTGATGATCACGAAGGACATGAAACCAGATGATGAATGGGGATATTACCTAGCGACCCTGATAGGGTCGCGGATCGCCGCGACATAGCTCGGAAGGATGAGACCCTGACGAATGGCTTTGGCCACGGCCAGTGTTCGCTCATAGGCGTTGAGCTTGCGAAAGATGTTACTCATGTGAAAGCGCACGGTCGGATAGGAGATGCCGACGATGTCCGCGATAACGGGATCGCTTTTGCCCTCCGCGGCCCAGAGCAAGATTTCTTTCTCGCGCGGTGTCAGGTCCGTACCGCTCAGCGGATCGCTTTGCGCGTCCTTTTCCGTGTAAGCCAGATGAAACTGATAGGCGATGGCCCGGATGGTCGAGAGGGCGTTGCGATCAATCTCTGTGCCGCCGGCGCTGCTGGCCAGTCCGACACCGGCGAGCTCGCCATTGACACCGTAGAGCGGGATGGCCATCCCATCGAGCAGTTTGGCCTCCTGCGCCTCGTTCATGACCTTTTTGGCCGAAGGCGAGAGTTCAAAACTCTTGGTTAGCCAGTCCCAGGTGAAAGGCCGCGCCGTTGAAAAGCAGTATTTGGGGACCGGATCGAGCTTTTCGTAGCCATTCTCCATGTAGTGAGCCATCCACTCATCCGAGTAATTGCGCATCACGCCATGGCCCGCCAAAAGGCCTAGCGAGGGATGGTCGGTGATGAGTGAGTAGCAGATGCGGTCATAGCCATAGGCTGAGAGCGCTTGCGCAAAGAGTGCGAACACATCCTCGGACGTCTCCGCTGCATTGGTGTCGGCAATAAAGCGCTCGAGCAGGCTCATAGATGTTGGGGGCGCCGTTGGGTGATGGGTTGCGGCTGAGCAAAATTGCGGATCAATGTGAGGATGGCTTTGCGCACCGCGGGCTGCGGTATGGCTTTGAAGAGCGCAATGAGTTTAAGGGCTTCCTGGTCCAAGAGAGGCCTTCCCGGCGTAGGGCTCGCATCATTAGCGCTCAGAAAATCTTGAATATTTGTATCAAGAAAGCGCCCGATGGCCACCAGACGAGACGCGCTGATGCGGTTTGTCCCGGTTTCGTATTTCTGGATTTGCTGGAAGGTGATGCCGAGGGCCTCTGCCAGGCGAGACTGGCTGATATTGCGGTATTTGCGGATCCGCTGGAGGTTTTGGCCGATTTGAATATCGAGATCACGTAAACTGTCTTGCATAATTTAGAATATATGAATATAAGCGTTATATTCAACTTATAGACGAACTCAGTATGATATTCAACCGCAATCGTGTGCATGCACGGCTCAAAGCCCATGGGTATTTTGCCTGTGCTCCCGCTAATGATAATTATCCATTGACCTTTATCGATGAAGAGTTCTGGTCAGAGGATTGGGGCGGCGCATCCGGCCCCTGATCGGCAGAAATATAGCGGATGGGTCCAGTGGGCCTGATTCCTTCAACAACGGAGATCTTTCATGGCACGCAAGAGCGATGTGGAGAAGCTGTCCTATGATGAGCTGATCGCGCTCAAGGCGAAGGTGGAGAAAGCCCTCGAATCCAAGAAATCCGAGCATGTCGGGCAGGTGCGCGCCCAGATCCATGCGCAGCTCGAGAAAGCCGGTTTGTCGGTGGCCGACGTGCTGGGGCACGCGGGCCCATCCTTTGCAAGCCAGGCGTCCCTCAAACAGCGCGGGCCGGCCAAAGGATCAAAAGTGGCCCCCAAATTTCGAAATCCCAAGAACCCCGAGCAGACCTGGAGCGGCCGGGGACTGAAGCCCCGCTGGTTGCAAGAGGCGCTGGACCGCGGTCAGAAGCTTGAGAGCTTTAAAATCAAGGGCGCTTGAGGCGTGGTAAAGACCCGGTCTCACAGGCCGGGTTCTTTAATGGCTGGCCGCGCGGTTATTAAAATCTGTTACAATTATCGGCTGCAGGCTTTATACTGAACTTGTGAGTTTTGTCGTTTATGCGATGATCGATCCTGTGACGGACGCCCCGTTTTATATTGGGCGCTCAGCCCAGTATGCTCGTCGCAAAGCGCAGCATCTAAAGCCCAAGCAGAGTTTGGCGGGATTACGGATCGCAGGTCTGCTTCAGACAGGGCAGGCGCCGCGATTTGTCGTGCTGGAGCGCTGCCCGGATGAGGCCGCCTCGATGCGTGCCGAGATCTTTTGGATCGAGCTTTGGCGCATGCGTGGTGCAGAGCTCGAGAATGCACAATGCACGAGCGGATATGTGGAGCGATCCGAGCGAAGGCGCGCGGCGCTCCAGCGCTTGTCCAATGGTCGTCCTCTTCGCCCGGGCCGGCGCTGGCGGCCTTCAGAGTTGGCCCAGTTAGAGGAGATGCGGCGCGCGGGACTGAGCCTGGCCGCTATGGCGGATGCCCTGGACCGGTCGATGGGGGCCATTCGCGATCGCCTGGCCAAAGCCCCAGCCGAGCCTCCATGTGGATAACAGCAGATTGTCCATGACAAACCGCATGCACGAGTTCGTGTTTCGTTCTACGATGATTGTATGAGTCATAAATGACTCTGCCCTGTGAACACCATGTCAAACGCACCGCAGACCAACGATCTCATCGAAGCTGTCTCCCCGTTTCGGGAGCTTGGCGCTTATGAAGCGCTTTGGGAGCAGCCTCAGACCAGCTTCAAATCGCTGGCCAGCTTGTTCCGGAAGGAGCCAAGCCGGCTGCCGTCATCCTTTGTGCCAGCGACGATTGCAGATCGCGCAGCGGCCTATGTCCGCGAGCGTTTCCAGTCCTCCGGCATGGAGGGCTTTGGGGTGCGGGTTCATGGCTGCGCCGAATATCCCGAAAAGCTGCGCGACGCGCAGTTTCCCGTTGAAGTGCTCTATTACAGGGGGCTTTGGGATCTGGTCTATTCCCGCTCGGTCGCGGTCGTTGGGACACGAAAGCCGAGCGAGGAGGGGCTGGCCCGGACACGCAAGCTTGTGCGCGCGCTGGTGCAGGACGATATCACGGTAGTCTCCGGCCTGGCCGAGGGGATCGACACAGAGGCGCATCGCACGGCGATGGCAGAGGGTGGCCGCACCATTGCGGTGATAGGAACGCCGCTCTCGGAGGTCTATCCGCGCTTTAACAGCGAGTTGCAGCGCCACATCGCGCGGCGCTATCTGGTGATCAGCCAGGTGCCGCTCAAGCGGTGGGAGCAGCAGGATTATCGCCTCAATCGGCTCTTTTTCCCCGAGCGCAATGCCACCATGTCGGCGCTAACGGAGGCGACGGTGATTGTCGAGGCATCCGAGACATCGGGGACACTGATCCAGGCCAAGGCGGCTTTGCATCAGGGCCGCAAACTCTTCATCCTGGAAAGCAATTTTAACAACCGCGCAATCAGCTGGCCGCAGAAATTCGCTGAATTGGGGGCGCTGCGCGTGCGTGATTACGAGGAGATCCGGTCGCATTTGTCCCGCCCGTCTCACTAAAATCGATGATCTGACGCGCCCCGACCATCTCTATCTGGATGGTGCGGATGAATGCTTTTATTTCGGCGATTATTGCGCCCGGCAGGGCTTCGGTTATAGCCCGATGAACCGGCTGATTTATAATTTCAAAAAACCCATGGACCGGCGCGGTCAGCCGGATTGGTTTTATAAGGAGCAGGCGATCGAAAGTGCCGCGGCGGCCTTCTCTGAGGCGTTGCCGCAGGATTTCTGTGACCGGGCTGTGTTTGTTGCCATGCCGCCCTCCAAGGCGCGCGATGATGCCGGGTATGATGACCGCGTGTTTCGCCTTGTGCAGCGTCTGGGCGCGCTCAAACCCTGCAACGTTCACGATCTGCTCCGTCAGGAGGGCTCGCGCGATGTGGCTGCCCATCAAGGCCAACGCTTGAATCCCGATACGCTGGCCGGGATGCTGCGTGTGGACGCGCTGCCGGGTGGCGCCGCTCCGTCCATTATCGGGCTGTTCGACGATGTTCTGGTCACGGGGGCCAGTTTTAAGGCCGCCAAAGCCGTGTTGAGCGCCTCCTATCCCGGCGTGCGGGTCGTGGGGCTGTATATTGCCCGCCGGGTTTTCCCGCTTGTGGAAGAGAATTTCGTCGTGATCGGCGAGGACGTTTAGCGGGTCTCAGTTCGCTTTAATTGCGAATCGTCCCGTCTATAAACCCTCGCGGGCCTGGACGTAGCCTTGATCATATCCGGCTGCGTAGGCCTCTTGCAGCGTGGTGCGTTCCGCTGCGACAACATCCAGCAAATAACCAAGGCCCTTCGCCGTGACAAAGAGTGTGGCGTTGTCATTCCGGTCTAAAAATCCAAGGCGCTGACAGTCGAGATCGCCAAACTGAGCCAAGAGTGTTGCAATAATTTTGTGATCATTCGGGTCGTACATCTCTCCATGCTGACGGAAACGCAGGTCTGGTTCAAGAGCCGTGATGACAGCGCTGGGCGTTTGCTCTCAGCCTAGCGCTCGCGCTCCTGATCCCGCTCATTATCCTGCTCTGGCGCCTTCTCCGGAGCCCGCCGCGCCCCGCTCTGATCTTTGAGCCGCTCCAGCAACGACCGGCCCTCGCTTTTCTGCACAAACGCCCTCTTCCCTTCCAGGGAGGCCTGCAAGGCCTTGGTCTGCGCTATCTGTTGGCTGGACAGCGTGCGCCATTCGTGCCGCAGAGCATTGCGCTCGGCTTTTTGCACTTCGATCAGCGTCATCCGCTCAACCATGTAGCGCTCCGCCATTTTGCGCTGCGCGAGCTGGTGATGGGTGTGAAGCGGGATGAGGGTTTCGCGGATTGCGCGGCGTTGCTGTGCAGCCAAAGCGTGGCGCTCACGCAGGATCTGTCGCTCATGCTGCGCTGTGCGGTCCGAGGCCGAGGTGAGCGTGCGCCAGAGTTGCGAGACGATATTGGGTTTTGGGCCTTCCAGTACGGAGTGGTTGGTGCTGATGGACTTGAACGCATTGCGCAGACGCCCGAACTGGGTTTTCTCCCGCTCCTGAAACACGGCGCGCTCAATGTCTTCGCGCGCACGCAGATCGCGCCAAAGCGGGCGGTAGCGCTCGATAAGGGTCTGGCGGGCTTGTGTGAGGGCGCTGGCCATCTGCTGCTCCAAACGCAGGCGGAGCGCGCGGTCTGTCGCATGCAGCTGCTGCCATGACTCTGCGTGAGCGCGTTTGAGGGCGCGCGTGCGGGCTCCCAGTGTCCGGATTTGCTGGCGCTGGGCGTCTTTGAGCTGGGTGAGGCGATCGGGATTGTCATTGGAGGCCGCGCGCAAGACTTTTGCGGCCTCGACAATCTGCCGGGGCACAGGGCGAAGGCCGCGCGTAAAGTCACCGCGCTTGCGGGCATCGTTGTTATGGACGCGCTCCTCACAATAAATTTTCCCGCGCGTGCGCTCATAGGTTTGTGCCCAGTGAGAGAGTTTCAGCTTCTCATTGGAGGAGGGCAGAATGCGGCCCGTCGCCGGGCAGTGCCGGTTGAGCAGAATATGAATATGGGGGTGCGGGCTATCGTTATGCCCGATGATCAGTGCTTGCCGGTCCGATCCGCCCAAGGCGCTTATCGCACTCTCGGCTGCAGCGCTCATCTCCTCGCGCGTGAGATTTTGCTTTTCCTCAGGGTGCCACGAGAGCACGAGATGAAGAACGCTGTGCTGGGCTTTGCGCCCGGTGGTCTTAATGCCGGCCTCGGCTTTGAGTTGCTCGGCGTTGAGGGCCGTCGCCGCCATCACCTTCCAGGCAGTATCAGGATTGCGAGTGGCGAGATTAAGGGTCTGGGTCCAGGTCACGCGCTCGGCCGTGCCATGGTCATGGGTATCGTGCAGGAGATAGGCGGCCGCTCCTTTGAAGGAGCGGCCCTTCATCACTTTAGGGATCATAGTCTTGCGCGAGTTTGTCCATCGTTGCGTTCAGTTTCAAAAAGGCCTCCTCAATGTAAGGCGGGCATTCACGGCCTCGGTTCAGGGCCCGGGCGATCTGATTAATATTGATGCCGATGCGGTTGAGCTCAGCCATGGCCTCTCGCGGCACAGAGGCGCGCGGCGGTTTGATTACAATCTTCAGCGCGGCCCGGCGAATATATTCCGATACAGTAAGCCCCGCGTAATGAGCCATCTGGGCGATATAATCCAATTCAGCGCGGGTATAGCGCTGCTTATTCTGCATGGAGCGCTGCTCCAGGGCCTGCTTGCGCGGTCGTCCCGGTGCACGCGGGATCGGGGTGGTGTTGAATGCGGTCATAGAAAAAAGTCCTCCTATACTATGCACGCGTCTCGATAGGAGACTGCGGGACCGAAACTCGTGCTGCGCAGGATGAGGCCGCCGCGCCGCCTCTAAGGCGTGCGCGGGCGTGCGCTCTCCTGCGCCTGGCTTTCGGGTGAAAGCAGAGTCTCGTGCTCTGGATGATTTACGGAAATAGAACGCAGCGCCGCGAAGACAAGAGCGCGAGTGCGCCTCTCTTGGGGTCCAGGGGCTCGTCCCCTGGTCTGGGAGGGTTGAGGGGGGCGCGATGCGCCTCCCCACCAGATGCGGCCTTATCGGTGCAGGAAACCGCGTGCCATCCCCTCTGGGATGGCCGCGGATTTCTGCCCGATAGGCCGGTTTTTGGGTACCAAAAACACATCTGGCTCCTCGCTTACGCTCGGAGTTTTCAGCCTGAAAGTGGTTTTGAGAATAAAAGGCGGCTTTAAAGGCTGCGCTCTAACTCACGCGCGTGAAAAAGTTCGCTTGGCGCGAGTGTAAAAACGGAATCGAAGGCCTGGGCAAGGGGTCATTTGTGCAAATGACCGAATATCAGCGCATTTGTTTTATGTCGAAATATTCCTGAGCGTTTCAAATTCGCCGCGCATACCGGCCATAAATGCCGTTATGCGATTTAAAGGTTTGTTAATCCCAACACTTGTACTCTGAATACCATATACAACCAAGAGTGTTATGAAAGGAGTGGGGGTATGTGGAAACCAGTACAAACGAGGGAGACAGTGAGCTGGTCGCTCATTGTGTGCCCAACGATCGATTCCATGGTGCGTCATGCGATGGAGAGTAAGGCCAAAGGCAAGGCGCTCAGCCGGAGCCAGTTCGTGCAAAGGGCCGTCGTGGCAAAGCTCGAGCGTGATGAGGCGCATCTGGCCAGAGGGTTGGCCTTCAATGACTGGATGGGCCTTTCTGACCGGCTGACAGAGCGGCGCATGGTGGAAAAGCGCAAGGAGCGCAAAAGCGTGCGCTGGTGCGTGGTCCTGGATGCCAGCGTGGATGAGCGCGTGCGGATGTTCCTGATGGAATATGGCGCGCGTCACGGTGCGTTTGTCCGGTTTGTCGAGGATGCTGTGCGCGAAGCCTTGGCCGCGGGCTTGCCGGTGGCCTCGCGCGTTGCGCGGAGCAGACTCGAGGGGGTGCCGCCCGCCTTTATGATCGGGGCCGGCACCGAATTGCGCGTTTAACCGCAAGCCTCCCGGTAAAGCCCTCAGGCTTTCCGGGAGAGGTGGTTTGTGTGACCAAAGGCGAGTGGGTTGAGCAGGTGATTTTGCGCGGCCTCCGGCAAGCGGTCGTGCTGGTCCGGGTAGATGGGGCTGTCATCTTCGGGATAGGGCATGTTGCAGAGTGTGATGGAAGTCAGGTGCCGGTTGTGCTGGCGCGCCGATCCCAGCCCCGTGCCGTTGAGGGCGACAATCTTGGACTTACCCCCATCGATCCTGGCAATATCGTTGAAGACGGTGAAGAAGGGGAAGTCGTAGCCGGGGACGCGCGAAAACGTATAGATGTTCTTGGAGGCATCCGACCAGGCAATGCCTTCATAGGTTATCGAGGCGGCTGTGGAGCGTGTTTTGCGGATGGTGTTGGTGACGGGCGCGTAGTGCAAATCCGTGAAGGGCGCGAAGGTGAACCGGCCGATGATGATCGCCGAGGGATCCATGTTGGAATATTGATAGCTGACATAGGTGGCGGGGCGTCCGGCGTGATTGATGACATCCCGCATCGCTTCCATGGCGGCGTTTTCGAAGCCGTCGAAGAAGGCCGGCAGCCTGTGAAGGCAACGGTCGATATCGTCGCCTGCGGGCCAAAACCCTAGTTTGGCCATGCCCTCGGCAATGCGCTCGGCCGTTGATTGACTCGGATAGTCAGCCCCTTTGAGCGCTTCTTCACGTTCGTCCTTCAGGCGGTCCAGGACGCCTTTACTGGTTCCAATGCCCAAATCCTGCAGTTTCGCGACAAGGCTTTTGCCGCCCTCGCCAGAAACGGTCGCGCCCGGCAGGCGGAGATAATCTTGAATCGCCAACGCCAGGAGCCTGCGGTGGCCGTGATTGTCCCGTGCAAATTTCTTGTCTCGCATGAATATCCCCCCGCCCAATGCCGCCCTGCGCGGTCAAATGCAGTCCGCTCCGGGTCAAACGCAGATAACTGGCTCTCGGATGGAGGTGAAAGGGGACAATTGCAAGAGGGCGCGGGGATAGAAATCGCGACCGTTGTGCATGAGCTTCAGTCTCACGACCCGTGCCGAATTTTTCGGCGGTCTGGAGACTGGTCCCATGCCGAAATTTTCCCCCAACGCCATCCCGATCGAGTGGCAGCTGCGCGCCCTGCGCGAAGGTGCCCTTGTGACAACCCTCATCGGGGAGGGCATTTCCACGACGCGTGAGAAGGTCCGGCGCGGCTTGCCCGTGCGCGATCTGCTCGAGTTCGACGCCTTTAAGGCCTTCACCTCGCTGGAGACGCCGATCGAGCGTCTGGAACAATACGCCTATGAGGTGGGTGACACCTTCGCTTATGGCCGCCTCGGCAAAGTGATCCTGCTGAAGGGTCATACGGAAGAGCTGCGCAGCGTTAGGAGCATGCTGCGCGATGTGCAGCGCGGCCTGCGCGATGACACGCTGAAATTCTGAACACGAGTGCGGGCTGCGGGCTGAAAAGCCCCGCGGCCCGCCTGCGCTTGAGCCTCAAGGAGAAGGATTTTCGACATGATGGAACTGATGGCGATGGGTCTGGCGGCGCTCGGTTTGGTGGGCGCCATGGTGCCCTGGCCTTTGGCACGCAAGAGCGTGCCCAAGGAGCTGGTGCTCCTCGATCACAGCTTCAATACGACAGCCGATAAGGACAAGGAAGCGGCGCTAGACAAGAAGCGCTCGTTCCTGCGCGTTACCTCGGAGTTCGGCTACGGTATGGCCGTCTTTGCCACGACGCTGCTCTCACTCAAGATGCTCTTTCACGGCCTCAATCTTGATGCTGTGCGTGAGAACGGACCGAGCCTCAGCGCCTCTCTGACGGCGCTCGGCTACGCCATGGGTCTGACTTTCTGCATCTTCGTGACCTTCGCCATCATCATGAAGACGATGCCGACCATGAAGACGCGGGCGGCTTCTAGCCTTGCCTCACTCCTCACGCTCGTCTTCTGCGTTTTCACCGTCTCCACGAGCGCGTGGTTCTCGTTCTGCGGCATGATCGGCCTGCAGGCTGTCTCCATGAACACCAAGACCTATGTGGCGCGCGTGGCGGATGCGGCCAAGGCGGCGACCGCCGAAATCAAGGTTGCGCGCGGCATCCCGGATGCGCTCGAAGCCAAGGCACAAGGCTTCCGCGCGCAATCGGGCAATGAAGTCTCCAAGGGCGGTGCCACCGGCTCGGCGGGATCGGGTCTCGTCTCGCAGACTCTGGAGGCGGCGGCTGTGGTGCTTTCGACCGGCGCCTCATCCATGCGCGAGGCCTTGGCCAAGGCGGATATGGATGCGGGCCTTCTGCGCGGCAAGCTACAGGCTATGCGTGAGATGGCGGAAGATCGCAGCCGTCCGGTGCTGGAGCGTGAGCAGGCCGTCACCAAGCTGGGCGCCGAAGTGCTCTCGATCCTCTCGGTCATCGCCGATGCGGGTCTGAAGGAGCGCGTCGATGCCACGTTGGTGGCGGTACGCTCCAGCGTGGCTGAGCTCGATGGTGGCAGCTCGGCCTTCGGCCTGCGTCAGCGCGACGCCATCGCCCGTATTCGCGCGGACATGGAGGACGTAGCCAGCCGGCTGGAGGCGTTCTCGCAGCGTCTGGTCACGGCGGAAGGCGCGAATATCCCCTCTATGGCGGGCTCGTTGCCGGAGATTGCCTGGACCTACAAGCATCACTTCATTCCGATGCTCCTTATCGCGCTTGGCATCGAGCTCTTCGCGCCCTTCGCGCTGGCCTGGATGGCGGTCTACGGCATGGAAGGCCGCGCGCGCCGCAAGGCGGCCCGCTACGAGCGGGCGCTCAAGGTCGAAGAGGCCGCCAACACGCTCCTCCCGACGCAGGCCCTGCTGGAGATGCCCGCCGTGGCAGCGATCAAGGCCGAGCCTGCGGCCTCGGCGGAGAAATCTGCGCGCAAGCCCAAGGGCCCGCCGCCGCGCGCATGACGAGAGATATCCGGGAGCGCCATGGCGCTCCCGGCTGCCAAAGACACGACATCGCAGACATGCTTTTGCCAGGAGATATCGATGACAGGCTTGAAGATGATCGGACAGGTATCGGCCTTTGCGGTGAGCGCCGCGATGGGGACGGTTGTGGTGGGTTCGATTGGCGTGATCGTGGCGTACTCGGTTTTGACCGCGATGATCCCGGCGGATGACAAACTTTGGGGCGATGCGCGCTGCTATCTTGGTGTTCCGCTTCAGACGGATAGCGCGTGCATTCAGGATCAGCTCAACCGGGCCTTGAAGGAGCAGGACGCTGCGCATGAGCAGCGCGAGCAGGAGATGGTCCAGAAGATCAGCGCCCTTGAAACAGAGAAAGGCCATCTGGAGACGGCGCGGCGCGGGTTCGAGGAGAAGCTCGACAAGCTGGGAAGCATGGAGGCCAAGGTGAGCACCTTCACGCTCTTCACGCGCAAGACCTGGCGTCAGTATGAGGTGACCAGCGGCGTCAACTACACCTCCTTCGTGAAGGACCAGGCCTGGTCGAAGGCGTGGTGCTACGTCTCGATCACGACGCCGCGCGGTTTGCCTTTGCATATCCAGCTGGCCACGCAGGAGCGCGGCAAGCTTCCCGATGCGTCCGATCCTGAGGCGGCCGTCCGTGAGGAGGCTGGCTTCTCGGTCAGCGACATCGCCGAAGCGCGCGGTTATTGCCAGTGGCCCTCCCCGTAGAGATCCGGTTGTCGCATGAGAGATCCCGCCGTCGCATGCGACGGCGGGACTGAAGGAGAAGGTCATGGTCGAGCAGCACAAACAGTCTCCGCCCGTACAGATCGGGGGATGGTTCTGGCAGGCCGTGATGCTGGGCTCGCTGTTCTATTCAGCCAGCCAGGGCTGGATCCCGGGCCCTGTGCCCGCGCCCGCTGCGCAATATGTGATCTGGGCGTCTATCGCGCTGGGCGCGGTTTTGGTCTGGTACCTGAGTGGCGTTGCCCTGCGGGCCTGGGCCGCGCTGGACAGGATTATTCAATCTTACAAGCCCTCCATCGTGCATGGTTCGGCCCGTTTTGCCGATCGCCACGATCTTATGAAAGCCGGGCTCCATAAGGAGCAGGAGGGGCTTTGGGTCGGGGTCTATGACGATCTCATTCTCCGCTACAAAAATGAAACCCACACGTTGGTGATTGCATCGGCCGGATCAGGCAAGACGGTTGATGATGTCATCATGCAGCTCGGCACAGTCAATATGCCGATGATCATCACCGACATGAAAGGCGAGCTCTACTGGGTCACGTCTCGCTGGCGTGAGACGCGCTTTGGGCACCGTATCGTGCTGATCAACCCGCCGGTTGGCGCCCCTCATGCCGGCGATGCGTACAATGTGTGCGATTTGGTGCGCGAAGCCCTGCAGCATAATCCGCAGGATGCGCTGTTGGATGCTGCGGGCATCGCCTATCAGCTGCATCCGGAGCCGGCCAGATCCGATGCCAATGCGTTCTTCCGCAATGGTGCGCGCGAGATTGTCAGCTTCACGATTCTAGCCACGGCGATCCTGTCGCCCGAAGAATGCTGTCTGCCCCTCGTGCAGAAGATCATCACAGACACGCCCGTGCTGATCGAGCTCTGCCGGACCATGAAAAATCATCCCGCTCTGGGCGGCGATGTGGCCGCCCTGGCGCAGTCGCTTCTGAGCGTTGCGGAGGATACGCCCAAAATGTTTGGCGATTTTCGCACGGGCGCGATGCAAGCCTTGAGCGGGTTTGCGCCGTCGGGCCGGCTCGCCGCGATGACGACTCGTTCGACCTTCCGCTTCCGGGACCTCAAGACACAGGGCAATGTGAGCATCTACGTCAATTTTGACATGACGCGGATGCAGCAATTCAAAAAGCTCGCTTCGCTCTTCAACTGGGCGGCGATGATCGAGCTTCAGCGCTGCGGCGTGCCGCGCCGCGTCCTCGTGATGATGGATGAAGCGTCCAACTTTCCGGTATTGGAATTACCGAACTACCTCACGGCGCTGCGCGGCTACGGCATTTCCGTGTTCATGGTGTTCCAGGAGATTGAAGAGATCAGGCGCGTTTATGGTGATGCCGCAGTCGCCACGCTGTTGGGCCAGTCGGATATGATCAAAGCCTATGGGATCAAATCGCAGGAATCGCTTCGCAAGTTCTCAGAGATGTGCGGGAAGGCGACCTGGGAAACAGGCGGTTTCAATTTTGGCCAAACCCCTGGAGATGTCAGCAATCAAAGCCGCTCATTCGTCTCGCGCGACTTGATGACCCCGGGCGAGGTCCGGCTGATGAAGGACCATGAGCAATTGGTCTTTATCAAAGGTTTGAATCCGCTGCTCTGCGGCCGGGTCGGCTATCACGAGGTGGAGCCCCTGCGCTCGGGTCTGGAGGGCAATCCCGTGCATGGCGGCGCGCCCTATCGGGGCACAGTGATGGTGGAGCTCTGAGCATGGCCCGCGTCGTCAAACCCATCAAAGTTACTCATGTGCTGCGGCCGCCGCGGGTCTGGCCCCGCGTTCTCTGGACGCTGCTCCTCAAATTCTGGGGCCGTATTCCGACGCCCACACCGCCGCCCATCGCGGTCGTGCTCAGCTATATCCCCGTGCGGCTGGTCCTCGTGCTCGGCTTTGCGGCGATGATCTGGTTCTGGGGGACTCCGCAGCCGCTAGTGGAACAAAGACCGCAAATGGGCCAGCTGATGCAATGCCGCTATATGGGCTGGGATCTGGAGCCGCGCCGGGAGGCGCGGCTGGGCGCCTGCGCCTGGGTGCGTTTTGAGCCCGTGCCGGATTGGGTGTGGGAGGCGCTGGGCCTCACAGACTGGCGGCGAGATTACTCGTAGAGAAGATCGCTCTCCAATGAATGCGCGTGGTAGTGCGCGCAGAGCGCCCGCGCTTGCTGGTGGATGAGAACCAGATCTTCGAAGAGGTCCGTCAAGGAGGCGGCCTCCGGGTGCGGGTCGGCAGCGTTTCCACGCTTGAGGGAGGCTGCGGCGCGGTGAACGGCTTGATCCAGGTGGTCTTCGAGGCAGTGAAGGTGGGTTGTAAAGAGAGCGGCAGCAAGCGGGCGTTGGGTCATGGGCGTGTCCTGTCAAAGGTTGGTGGCGATCTTCGGAGAAGCCCGCCCCTTCGGAGAGGGGCGGGCTGGCCGAGCGGCCTGGTTAGAAGGCGGGAGCCGCATAGTCGGGGGCGTCTGCGGGGCCTTCTTCGGTGGGAGCCGATTTCTCCTCGTAGCGCTGGAGGAAGGTGACGCCGGCGGAGCTCATATTGGCGATGTCGAAATCGTAGCGGATCACCGGAGGTTTGCTCGGGTCCTGACGTTCCCAGACACTGCCCACATCGCGGCCGGGGCCGAGGATTTCTTTGCCGTATTGGTCTGTTCCGACTTTCGGGCAGAAGATAATGCGGAAGAGGGGTTTTTTCTTTTGGGATTGTTGTTCGCTCATGTGATGTCCTTTCATTCACTGTTTTGCACCTGGCTGAACCATCCAGCCATGCGCTTTTGGCTCATGCCCAAGTGCGGGACTGCAATACCCAACACGGCCCCGCGCAGGCCTTGGCCGGAGCGGGGGTGGAGCGGGCCGGTATTGCAGCAGGCGGTCCGACATATTCGAGGACAAAGACCGCCGGGCCCAAACGGGTATGAGAGTGCGCGTGGGTGAAGGCTGGATGGGATAAGCCGGGTTATGCGGAGCAGTGGATGAACCGGGCGCGCGCCTTGGCGAATATCAACCCAAAGGAAATCTCAGCGCATTCTCCAGCACCCACGACTGTCCGGGATCGGTGTCGATCACGCGGTTGACGAGGCTCTGTGCTCGCGTGTGCTGTGGCACGTCTGAGAACGCCGAGCGACCGTTAAAGGGTGATTTGCGGGGGATTTCGACCGCATGTGGGCTCTGCTGGGGCTTCTCACTCTGGTTGCGAGAGTATGTGGCGCTCGAAAAGTCCCCGTCGATGTTGCGAGAAATGGCCTCGTCATTTCAAACCGGCCCCCGGCCACCCCGAATTGACATAGCGGGGTTTGAAGAAATTTTCACATGACGGCAATTCCGGACATTTGCACAAAGCCAGTGCTCTCCCTGGGATGGCAGCGCGCTCCTTACATGCGTCGGCAGTGAAGTTGGCATGATGGCATTTACCGGCGTTGCGAGAGACCCCCTCGTGTCGCCAGTATATTTCCATATTGCAAACAACAAGGAGAAATCATTATGACTAAACATATTACTGTGACGATGGGTGATGGGCAGAGCCGCGAATTAGCGGTGAGCGGAATCAAATATCTCAAAATTATTCCCGGCGCCGGCAAGGGCGATCATCCGGGCGGCTTTCAGACAAAGGTGATCCTGGCTGGTGAACGCGACGCGCTCTATGCCAGGGAATCGATCAAGGAGCTCCGCTCGGTCGATTGCCCGCTCGTCTATGTCGGTGGCGGTCTCTATGCCCCGCGGCCTAATATTGCGAGGTTAGAGCCACTCGGGGAAGAGGAACGCACCCGCTTCGCCGAACAGAAGAACGCCAAGGTGGATCACTTCCGCACCCGGGTTGTGCTCACGGGCCAGCTCGGATCGTTCTGGGGCACGAAGACCATTCCGGAGCTCAATGAACGCGGTACCCGCTTTATCGGGCTCGGGGATGGAAGCTTCGTCCATATCCAGAATATGCGCAAAATCGTCGAGCTCAGCGATGAGGAGCGGCGCAAGATTGCGGAGCGATACGAGTGCGATGCCAGCGGCTTCCGCACGCAGGTCTCCTTGCAGGGCTCTGAAAAAGCCAAGCTCGCGCGGGTGAGCATGGCGGAGTTTCGGGCGGCTGGCCTCGCGCTGGTCGAGAGCGGACCTGGTGAGGCTGTGGTGGCCAGTAACATCAAGTTTGTGGGGCCCTTTGGGACGGAAGACCAGGAGCGACTGGCAGCCGCGCGAGAGGGGATCGATGCCGAGAAATTCGTCTCGAAAATCACGCTCGCCTGGGGCCTCGCACCGGTCTTGTCCGTGCGGTCGCTGGATGCGCTTCGGGCCAGCTTGCGCAGCGTCAATATCGGCTATGACCGCCATGTGCCGGCCGATCATGTGGTGGCGGAGAAGGTTGAGGCTTTCACCAAGGACGATAAATCGTCTCTCGCTGAGGCGGGCTATGCCGTCGAGCGGGCGTGGAAGTCGAGTGTCGGCTTGATCAACGGCTTGGTGCTCTCACCGGCGACGCCGGAGCAGATTCGTCAGCGCTGTGAAAAGGCCAAGCAGGGTGCGGGGCTTCTCCCGTCAGGGGAAACGGCGCCGGATGTGGCGATGGGCTAGGGGCGTGTGTGGGCGGGACGCGCCAGCGCGGCCCGCCTTCCACGCGCAAGCGAATAAGGAGAGCTATCATGAATCAAGACTATCTGAACTTTGACCGCGTTTTCCATGTCCATCGGTCGGACATTACGTACATCCGCAAGGCGCGCCATTTGGAAGTGGTGCCGGTGGAGGGCGATATCGGCATGTTTGAGCCGGTCAATCCGCACGCGGCGGTCATCATCTTCGCCGATGCGCGCAAGCGCCGCTTTATCACGGACATGACCCTTCACGATCTGGTGCGGGGATCGCTGCCCTTGGTGGATTTGGGAGGAGGGCGCTTTGTGCCCGCCGCCAATATCCGTGAAATCTGCGAAGCGCCAGAAAATGCGCGCGAGCAGGGCACAGAGATCTGGCTCCACGGGCGGCCCTATGCGGTGTGCCTGATGAGCGAAGTTCCCAAAGCGGTCATGGAACAACGGTGGGAAGCGGCGATGGCCCGCCTTCCTGATGCCCCCATCCCAGGCGGTATCAGCGTGCGGCTGCCGCGTGAGACGCAGCCTTTGCGTGTCCGTGGCGATGCGGCGCGCCACAAGCTAGCCGCGTGAGTGTCCACCGATGACTCTGACCGAGGCGTTCCGGGCTGCACTCGCACGGGGCCAGCAGCGTGATGAGAAAGGCCGCCCCAAAAGGCGACGCCGCACGATCAGACGCAGCCGTTGGCGGACTCGCAGCGCGAGACCCAAATTCTAAATCTGAGGTCCCTACTCGCCACGAGCAGGGGCCTCACTTTCCCTTTCGCCATAGCAAAGACAATAGCGTCATAGTTTCGGTAAAGGGCGGTTGAATACAATCACGGACCAGATGGGGGTGACGCGTCAGGGTTCGACTTCGAAGCTGACCGCTCGTCAAGCAGCCGGTAGGCAATCAGGGCCAGAAGGGCGCCCCAGGCGGCCTTATAGGAGGCGTCAAGTGCTGCCAGACCGTCTTGGCCACCACCGGAAAGATACACAAAGCCACCGACCCCGACAGCAGCTGTCGCACCGGCTGCAAAAAGCGCTTTGCGATTGAAAAGATCATTATACATAGTTGCCTCCGTTTCTTATTATATAGAAAGTTATAAAGATTGCGGATTATTTTGCAAATGAAAAGCGGTGGTAATTGGCCCAGACGGAAACGATAACGCATCCAGCAATATAGCCCCAGCCAATGATCGGAACGCAACCGACTGCCAGTCGTTGTAACATCCCGCGAGCTGCGGTATCGGCAAGTTTAGAGCGGGCTGTCACCAAGAACGCTACCATGAGCTTTAGGCAATCTTCCACTGCTGGTGCAAGATCATCCCACGATTTTGTGGTGATAGCTGATAGCGTCTTCTCTAAGGCATCCTGAATAGCGGTGTCCCGGTTCATAAACTCGACGATCAGGCTCTTGTCAGAGACGACTATTCCGAGGATCTCAAAAATTATATCGCCCAGAACTACGATGTCGCTTTCTACAACGCCAGGGACAAGAGAGGGTATTGGTGCCGGAGTGACCGCTGTAGAAGGCGGTGTGACAGGCAAATTTTCTGCCTCAAGTTCCTTGATAATCGAGATTTGAACATCGACGGTCACTGGATCGAGCCTCGCACGATGCCAGTCGGGGACAAGCGCCGGGGCCGCTTTCACAAATGTGATAGATCGCTCAACCGTAGTGAAAATCTCCGAACTGCGCGCAGCCTCCAAAGTTTTGCGGCGTGCATAGAAATCGGACGAGAGATACGTAAAAATATTGTTGTCCGGATAGGTCATTGCGGCGTCAATCGCGCGCTTCTCGACCAAGCTTACCTCATCGAGAGCAATCGTTATCAGATCACGATCTCTGTTGCGTTGGCCAAAGGCCTGCACGGATAGCAAAGGATATAGCAAACCTGCGAGGCCAAAGGTTTGGCGTCGGGTCATCATGGAACGCGGCATTGATTGTTGCATGCTAGCCCCCCCCTTGTGTTCGAAGTCACTCTTCGTCATGAAAGCGTCACTGAAATTTACGCGAATATGCTATCTCTGACGGTGAGCGTCGGCAACTTCGAGTGCATCGTTTACGAGCCACGTTTGTTTGACAGTGCCGTGGCCCAATTTGTTGGTTTGACAGCGTGATCCTCTCGGAGATGAGTCTGAGCGATGCTTTTCCGGCCGTGCACGCCCAGGCTGGCGGTCTAACAGGCAAGTCCGCACAAAGAAGCGTTGCGGAAGGATCAGACCCAACCGTCGAAGGGCGTGGTTTGCGAGACCACAATTCTAAATATGCGAGATGCCGCCCCATCAGTGGGGCGGCGTTTCGCATGGAACGAACCCTTGACAGTTGTGCGGCGCCGCTCACTCGAAAGAGGCGAGGGCGGGCTGATGCTGGCTGGCCTCTGGACCGTACAGTCTTTTGAGCTGCTTACGGGCTTCGAGCCGGGCCGTGTCGATCGCGATGAGAAGATCGATGTCCTTCATCGGGGTAAACATTGTGCGGGACGTCACATCGCGGCATTTGAGCTCAAACCGGGTGTGCGGCGTCGGTTGGCCAGGGTTATCGCAGTGGTAGTGAAACTTCTCCGCATTGCTCAGCCGCGCTATGCTGTTGAGTTCGACGTTATCCGCGAACACCCAGCGGTCGCCGAGCTGAAGCGCGCCGAAGCCTGCGAGCTCTTCGGGTGTGTTCAACGTCATAAGCGGGCCCTTGCCCTGCGCATCCTCGAAGACGACCAGATCAACACCGGGGCTCCCCCCTGGAAAGGCTCCGGCGCGCTCGTCGGCGGTCATCAGGCGCGCGAATAAGACGTCCTGCCGGTTGATCAGCCCGAGCTTAATGCCGGCCATAGCAATGCGAACTTCAATATAATCTTGTGGTGAAAACTTCATCTAAAACCTCATGCGTTATGAAAACAATGAGGTGTTTATGCATTGCAATGGTATTTAATTGCAAATATTATTTATAGGAACATATTCTCATGCGTGGATTTTTTGATTTCTTTGTTTGTGATCGCGCATGCAATTTGACCGAATAGGCGGTAGTGCGTTATAATATTCATAATAAAAGGTGCGTGAAGTATAGTGAGACCGATTTTCGATAATTTGCCGGATTTGGATGAAGCCTTTGAGGCGGTGAAGGGTCAACTGTTCGGTCCTCTCGATCCGGCGCTGGTCAAGCTCAAGCACAAAGAAATCGTTCAGGAGGCCAAGGAAAGGCGTGAACAGGACATCGATCCGCGCGGAAGGCTTAGCCTTATGCGCGACGATCTCGCGGAGCGGGATCGTAAAGATCGCGATGCGCACACCAGAACGCTCACCTGGATGCTGGCGAATGACCGTGCCTACCGGCAATCCCATGAGCGGGCACTGGCGTCCTTCACAAATGCTGGCAACGCCATCGACCGCGCCATCATGGCTGGTGAAAAGGCGCTGGATAAGACTCGCCAGCAGATCGACGATTATCTGCGGTCAACCGCGCGCCTCAGCGATGGCCGCTACGTCATGATTGACGAGGACGGAACCTACCGGGATGAGGCAGGCACTGAAATCAACGCCGAAGATGTCGCCGAATTGGACGGCCAGCCGATCAAGGCCTTCAAGCCCTATGAGGTGCTAAACGGTCGCAAAACGGAGTTTCAAGGTGATCTTGCCGAACTGCGCGGCTGGAGCGTGGAGGTTGGCGACATGCACAACAGGGCGGCTGACGGGGAAAGCCCTGCCAGCCGCGAGGAACTGGACGGCATGAAGGAACGCGCCGATCAGATCACGATTGATGCCGATAGGATGACGCGCAGCTTTGAAGAATCCTCTCCATTATACAACTCCGCGCAGGACAAGGTCGAAGACAAAGTGACCCTCACCTCGGCTATTGCAGTGCCCCGGATTTAGGCGCGTATTCGAAGCTCCCACAGGCCTTCTGCATAACCGCGATTGTCACTGCCATCGGGTGATAGTCCGGGAGCTTTTCCATCGCCTCGATCACGGGTTGATAGCCGCCCTCGCGATAATTAGCTCCCCAATCATCGATGCACTTGGCCTGACCCGCGCGGTTCAGGTTGGCAATAACGCCTGCTGCCGTGGCCGCTGCTGTAATGTAGCCACGCTGGTTCTCAGTCCCCCACGCCAGAAAATCGGAACTCTTGAAAGCCTCCTCGGCGACGCTTGCCTGCGCGCATACGATGGTAGTCAGGGTTGCAAGCGCTAGTGCTTTTCTGCTCAACATAAACGATCATTATTGAACAGGAGGGAAAACTAGCACGAGAATGACACGGCACACTTCAAGAAGCAGAGGGTTTCCGCCAATATGCGGCGCTAGCACTAGCACTCACAGCGCCTCGTCAGAAAGGATCGATTTTGACGAGGGTGAGTCATGACCAGCTACTTTTTCCCAAGCATCGAAGTGACCGGTCGGCGCATTGGATACGCGCGGGTTTCCACGGCAGACCAGAAGCTTCACATGCAACTCGACGGCCTCAAGGCCGCGCAGTGCGACAAGATTTTCAACGACCACGGCATTAGCGGCGGCAAGGTCAGTAGACCCGGGCTGGACAAGGCACTCAAGACACTTAAGCGTGGTGATGCCCTCGTGGTCCTCAAGCTCGACCGGCTAGGGCGATCCGTTCAGCATTTGTCAGAGCTGCTCGTGCATTTTGAGAATGAGGGTATCCATTTCTGCTCCCTAGCTGAGGGTATCAACACGACAACGCCAGGCGGCAAGCTTGTGTATCATCTGTTTGCCGCCTTTGCCGAGTTCCAGCGCGATATCATTCGTGAGAACACGTCACTAGGTTTAGAAGCTGCCAAGCAGCGCGGCGTAGAGCTCGGACGACCGCGGTTGCTCTCGACCGACATAATCTTAGCTGGGCACCGCGCCGTCACAGTGGAAGGGATGAGCATCAGTTCTGTAGCTCGGCTGTACAACGTTTCCCCGGCTACCATCACGCGTAGTTTTAAGCGCGCTGGTATGGATTTGATCCACTAACTTGCGGTCGAACCGCGCGGTGTGGACCAGAGGTTTACAGCCCGACCTCCTGTCGCTCTGGTGCGGGTTCAGCGCGGCTGATTTGGGCGCGGGTCATCAGATAGACCTGGCCCGTCGTGAGGTCTTCCACGCGCGCGCCGCGGCGGGGGACTTTCGCTAGGATTTTATACGGGACGCCTTGAAACTGAATTCTGTCCCCAGGTGATAAGGCTTTGGCGGCTGCGCGCTTGGCGTAGACCGCGCGGCAGCGCGCCCGCCATTCGGCCCCATACTGGCCGTCCGGCACAGGGATCAGTCGCTCCAGTACATGAAAGAAGGATTCCGGCGGGATGGCATTGGGCCCGCAGGCTTCGGTCATGTCCTTGAATCCGAAATTATAGTGATCGCGGACATGATCGGTCAGGCAGACCAGGCAAAAGAGCAGAGGGGAGCTCGTCTCTTGGGGCGTGCGCTCGACGATCGCAAAATACTCGCGGAGCGTGGCGGTGTCGTGGAGGACGCGGAAGCCATCCTTCTCGCCTGCCATAAAAGGCTGCTCAAAGCGCTCGCGCATGAAGTCTCGCACTTTCGTGCCTGGTGGTTTGTGAGTGTAAGTCCAGCCCATAATGGTCTCCTGTCGGTTTGCGGTTGTGACAACAAAACGGGCCTGCGAAGGCCCGGTCTAATCGAGGGAAAATGGCGTGCCGCTTAGCGTGCCGGCGGGGCGTCGCCGATGTCATGCAGGGGGACCGCCCGGCCCATCCAGGATTCGGGACGGATGGCGCGGGCCCAATCTGCGAAGGAGGGGATCCGACCCAGATCTTCCCGGACATGCTGCTCGCCGACCCAGCGTGTGGGAATGATGCGGCCGCTGGAGAGAGTCAGCGTCGCGCCGAAGATCGTTTCGAGCATGAAGATGCCCTCGGCGTGATGGCGCAACGCGCGGTGGCGATAGTCGGCCAGGATCGATTTCGATTCATCGAACCAGTGATGCAGCCGGATGTAATCGTCAGGGACGCCGCCCCATGTCCGGACGGAGGAGAGGGCGTGGTGGTAGGGATGTGCCATGAAGGGTCCTTTCTCTGCGCAAGCAGGCTTTGCCCCCGGCACTCCTCCACCCTCTGCCTCTTGTCATGCAGAATTCTCAGGCGTGGGAGAGATCGATTGGGTCCTGCCAAGCCTCGTGGGCATGTCTGATGCGAATGATCAACGGGCGGCGGCTCTCGTCCAGCGTATACAGGACGACATGCGATTTATGGGGATGGACCCGGACATGTGGCTCAATATCCGTGCGCAGTCGGCCGAGTTCGGGGTTTTCAGCTAGAATGTCGAAGAGCCAGTTGAGTCCGTCGATATAATGGTCCGATTGGGTGAGGCCGAATAAGCGGCGACTTTCAACCCTGATCGCAGCAAGATCCCGCGCTGCGGCTTTAGTGAGCCGGTAGGCTTTGCTGGTTGTCATAAGCTTGATCGGCTTGGGCGATGACGTCTTGAACGGACAGATCGCTCAAGCCGCTTTGCAGCCCTTCTGTGATAAGCGCTTGTAAATGTGCAAGGCGGGTTGCGCGTTCTTGATCGCGGCGAATGAGCTCTCGCACATAGTCGCTGGCGTTGCTGTACTTACCGCTCGATTCCTGGGCAATGACCCAGCTCTTTAAAGGGGCTGGAAGTGAGATGTTCATAGTGGCCATGTGTAATACTCCTTTTATAATAATAGGTCCTTTGACAAAATTTGTCAAAATATCGAGTGCATTCGTCAATTATAATATGTGGCGACCTAAGCCTATCAATCGAGGCCTTTCAATAGACATATTCCGGGTGGTCGGCGGCCTCGCCGTCCCAGTGGTGAAGACAGCGAACATACCCAAGGCGATTGACGAAGCTAAACCCAGCGGTCAGGTACAGACGTCCGGTCATCGGATCGAGCACAGTCCACCATTCTCGCATATTGGGGTCGCGTGGCACGGTATGCAGCGGCCAGATGAAAGAGCCATCGTCGAAGGGTATGGGCGCGTAGCGCCTCTCGAACACGCGCCACGATAGGGCGCGCTTCAAGGGTGTGGGAGGGGGTTGCACAAGGCAAGGTCTTGCGGACTGGCAGCCGGTCAGTGGCCTCCCTACAGCTCTCGGGTGGATGATTCGAATGACATGAAGCGATCGGCGTGTTCGAGCGTGACGGTTTGCGGCGCGACGTTGATAGTCAGCGTTCCATAGCCGCCGTCGTTGTTCTCGAAGCCGTCATGATAGGCATTGAGCACCTCCCAGAGAAATTCATCGAGGTGCTCGCGCAAGGGTTTGGCTTCGCTGTCGGTGGTCCCATCAACGGCGACAAGCGTGTCAACCTGCGTGAGCGGGACGCTTTCGCAGCTAAAATTGATCGCTTCGATGCTCTCGGTCTGGCCGCCATCGCCTTCGCCGTCATAGGTGATGGTGACGCGCTTGATGGAGGCTTTGCGCAGGGCCCGGAGGAGGGCGGCTTTGTGGTGGGTGAGCGCCTGTTGGCGGCGCTCTTGATCCGCGCGATAGCGGGCCATCCAATCATCGGTGGCAGGGTCAGTCATAAGTTGGTCCTTTCGAAATAGGGTTGAGGCAGAAACAGGCTAAAAGCAGCGCTCAAACTGCGCTGTGCGCTGGGTGATAGCGGCGAAAGGCGGATGATTGCGTGTGCGCCCCAGGATCCAGCGCCGGAAGGCTGCCTGCGTTCCGGCAAACCAGACCGTATAGCTACCGCCGAAATTGCGGGTGACGACGTAAAGCGTGCGCGTTCTCATGCGCAGCCTCCCACTTCGATGTGGTCGGTGACCTCGCTGTGATCGAGGCCTTCTCCGGTGATCAGAAAATTGTCGCGGCCGCGCTCGTGATACTCGCGCTCGGCCGCTTCAATGGCCTCCGCGCGGCTGGGCGCAAAAACCCAGCGTGTGGCTTCGGTCCAGAAAATCGTCTTCACCCGAAAGAGATGGGCGCAATGAAGGGGAGGAGAGGACGTAAGTTTTTGGGGCTCGGTCATTATGTTCTCATCGGTTCGGGGTTCTACAAAGCCGTGCGGCCCCCGAAGGGGCCGCAGGCACACACGCAAGCGTTTACCCTCAAGCCGCCGCACTCTCACTCGCCGGGTCCATCAGGAAGGGCGGTAGCGCAGCCGGCGGCGTCTCGGGTTCAGAGGAACTCTCAGGGTGAGGCTCAGTCTCACCGCGCAGGATCGGCGGTAGCCAGCCAGTTCCCTGCACAAGCCGTGCAGCTTCCTTGGCCATATCCGGCTTCTTCAGATGATCAATGAGCTGGGCCGTGCTGGAGCCCCGCGCTTCACGGACACTCTCGATGATCTGGGCCTTGGTGATGCGCCCAAAGTAATTCTCAACCGTCGGCTCAAACCCGGCGGCGCCCATGTCGAGAGTCAGGGTCGAGGCCAGTTGGTCGGCCTGCATCAGAGAACGCTGCGCACCATAGGCGTGGGGCTCCCGCACGGCTTTGATGCTGCGGGCCGCGCAATAGGCCAAGAGCGCCGCGCGATCATCCGCCGTGGTCGTGAGAAGATGGCTCCAGAGCTTGGCAGGGTGATCCGGAAGCTGGGCTTCAAACGCATCATGCGCGGTTTGGAGGGCGGATGTCGGTTTCCAATCATCGAGCCCCGGCACCAGACGGCTGGTGTACGGCGTGATGCTCAGTTGCAGGCAGGTAGCGCCGCGTCCGGAATAGAAGACGGAGAGCACCATGGCGTGAAGCACAGCGACGAGCGCAATCTCGGGCTCCTCGGAGAGGCGCTGTTGCAGGGCCGTTGTGCGGTAGGCTGTCAGGTCATGGATCAATTTGGGAGAGACGCGGTCATCCTCGTCCGGGGCAGGGGATGAGGAGCCGTTTGAGTCTATGTTCTCCTCCCGGCTGTCACACATTCCGTTGCCGCCCTCATGCTCCGAGTCGGCGCTCTCATCTTCAGTCGCAGTGTCGTCTTCGGGCCTCAGAAGCCCGTAATCAATCGAGAGCCTGCCCTCATGACTGATGGAGAGCAGCACGCCCGCGCGGGCTTTATCGGCCTCGTCAAACAGGGGACGGCGGTCATCGATGGCCGCAATCTGCGCTTCAACAGACTCCAGCTGCCCGCGCTGCTCATCGCCATTCTCGGCATCTTCATCGAAGTCTTCGATTAGGGCGTCGTACTGCGCGCTGAGCACATCATAGGCTGTCTGCTCGTCTTCCGCCAGAGGCGGCTGTTCGGCGGGGAGCCGGCGCAATCGAGACCGGATAGCATAGGGGGATTCCAGTGTGCTCTCGGCCCATTTCCAGCCCTCAGAGAGAAGCGCGGAACAGGCAGCCGCCAGCTTTTCAGAGGCAAGGGCATTCAGCAGCGCCGGGTCATCAAAATATCCCCCATCCTCCTCATCGAAGAGATCACGGGAGATGGTGCCGCCGGCCGCGATATAAGCCTCCTGGCCCACGAACAGCGCGCGTTTGTCATCCGCCTCCACCTTGTCCTCGGTGAGCAGGCGCTTGATGGCATAAGGCTGAACGCCGAGCTGCCCGGCCTGGATCATGCCCCAGAGCTGCTCCTGGCGAGCATGATCCTCGCTCAAACAAAAGGCCATCAAGGCCTCCAAACGCAGTGCGTCCTGGGCATAGGCCTCGAGCAGAACGGGACTGGCGGCGGCGAGCCGCAGGCGCTGCCGCACCACGGCCGGTGTCACGGCATAGGCGGCGGCAATCTCGTCTTCGGAGAGGCCGCGCTCCCGCAGCACCTGAAAAGCGCGGAACTGATCGAGCGGGTGCAAAGCTTCTCGGTCAGTATTCTCGGCGAGACTGTCATCTTCAGCGAGGCCGCTGGTCTTGATGATGCAGGGAATGGGGGCATCAGGATCGAGACGCTTCTGCGCTACAAGGAGCTGCAACGCGCGGTAGCGCCTTCCGCCCGCCTGGATCTCGTAGCGGCCGCTCTCAGCACCCGACTCGTCCAGAACAGGCCGCACGCTTAGCGATTGCAGCAAAGAGCGCCGCGCGATGCTATCGGCTAAGGCTTCGATGGAGAGCGCGGCCTTGGTCTGGCGCACATTGGCAGGGCTTAAGGCGAGCCGGCTGAGCGGAATGCTGGTCGCGGCGGCCAGATTGAGAGTGGGGGCAGGGGATTTGCGGGATGATTTGGGTTTGGAGGATTTAGCCATGAGCTGGCTCCTTTCAAAGAGGTTTGAGTTTGCATCGGTCAGAGTGGGTGGCCCCACAACGAGGCGCGCTTTTGCAGCATTTGGCCACGATGGCTCTCACTGCCCCTCGCCAAGCGCCACAGGGCGCGAAGCCACCCTCTTGCTCTATGGCCGGCCGTGACAGGCGCGCTGGAAGTCGGGCTGGGAGGTCGCCGCGTGGCGCGGTAGATCGACAATGCGGCCCGCGTCATCAGCGGCCGCGATATAAGCCGAAATCGGACCATGGGCGGTCCAGTGACGGTCGCGCTCAATCCCGAGGCCGAAGCGGCCGCGGAACGACGCCAGTTCCGAGAGTCGCACGGTGCCGAATTCAGCGCAGCCCATGCCGAGATCGCACAGACCCCAGGCGATATCAGGATCCTCGGGATCAAGCTCTGTGAGGAGCCACGTGGCCGCGCCAGCCGGATAGAAGAGTTTCACGACGGGCGGAAAATCAATTTCGGCATCGGTGCCGCGAACGGCCTCCTGACGCTGGCCATTGGCGAGTAGGGTTTCGTGTTGCGCTTTGGTTAGAAGTTTCATGAGGGGAGGTCCTTTCAGACGTGGAGGTTGATGGACCCACTCTCACTTTGGAGGCGCGTGTCCTCCCTTCCCTTCCAGCCCTCTGCCTCTGATCGGTAACCCGCATGCGTGGAGGAATACGTTTGAAAGCTTTGAAGAATGTCGCCCTCTGGACACCTCGGCTTCAATTGATACTCTCAAGCTCATACTAAGTAGTGGTTGCGGGGGATGGGTCGGCGATGCTTGCCGAAGGGAGCCGGTTGACAAAGGTCTTGCTGAATGTGCCGCGCCGCATCCTCGGTGCGATTTTGGATATTCTGACAAAGCCTTCAGCCTTCGCGTTGGCACGCATTGAAAGCTCACCCGCCAGCACACGGCGGGCGCTGGTCTTCTACGTCAACGTCTTCGGCGTTCTCTTCATCGCAACGGCGGTGACATCGCATTTCTACTACTACTCGGGCGCATCTGAGGTTCGGCAGATTGCCTTGCTCGCCGTCCAAGTCGGCCTCGCCATCCCCGTTCTATGGCTGCTCAATCGCCTGCAAGCGGCTGCCAAGCGGCCCACGATGCCCGGTATTCTGCAAGGTGTGCTCTATATCGATGCCGTCTTCCTGATCTTCGTCACGGCCGTCGGCATTGCGCTTGGCTTCTTCACATACCCCGGCAAGGTCGATGAGATCGACATTATCGCGACTGAGTGGGAACGATGCCTCGCCTCAAAATCGTTTATGTATTGGCTCGTTCGCGGCGAGCTGGAATTCCTCTACGAACCCCCGGAGGCTGAACACGCCCGAACACTGCGCCAGTGGGGCGAACTTGCGCAATTTGTAATCATCATCCCCTTTGCCCATCTGTTCGCACGCATGATGAAGGCACGGTATGGGGCCAATTATTGGCTCAATCTGATCGGTGCCGTGGTGACCTTCGCCTTCGTCGTGATTTCCACCACCTTTGCCCTTGAGGAATACCAGTTCCATCTGGCGCGAAAGGCCGACTGCGCGACCGACTTCATGAGGGCATCGGTCGCCAAGCATAACCGCGAGCGCCTTGCGGCGCAGGTCATCAAGCGAGCTAATACCGAGTTCGGCGCGGTCACCAACAAGAAAGGCGATTACATGCGATTTGATGACAGTGCGATAGTCCTCACAGTCAACTATCCACTGGCGGGCGAGGCCTTCGATAATGCCGCAAGCGGCTTCCAGAGCGTCATGACCGACTGGTACTGCAATCCCGATACCGAACTCGCAAAGCTGAGGTTTTTGGAGCTGCCGCTGCGATTGACGATGACATCTTCCGATGGACGTGCGCTACAGCCCGTCATCGATGACAAACTCTGCTACGACCGTCCGCATTTCTCGCTTGGCAGCAGTTTGGGCGCGCATTTCAAATCAGCAAAGCCAGTTTTACCGAATGGGTTGCGCTAGATTTTTGTGTCCTCCGCACACAGGCATCTGTTGAGAAACCCGCTCAACCGCACTTGTCCGCACTAGATGTCAATTGCGAAGCCCATTAGACAGAGCCGGGCATATCATCTCGGGGGCCAACAATTACATGAGCGCCGTTCTCGCCCATCAAGAACCGCCATCCCCCGCGCCGCGCAAGGGCGATGAAATCCGCGCGCGCATTGAAGCCAACCGCCTTAAGCGCCTCGCTATCGCCGAAGCCATGAAGCAAGAGGCCGGCGTCACCGGCCATGAAATCAACGGGGAGAATTTTGGCGGCCTTGCCTATATCGGCACGGGCAAGATTCTCTCTCGCCCGAAGGCCAGAACATGCGCCAGCTCTATACAGTGGCGCATGAATGCGGGCACATCTTCCTGCACAATGCCCCGCCAGGAATCACCCTGCCCAGCCATGTCATGGAGCTGGAGGCCGAAAGCTATGCGCATCAAGCTTTCCGCGAGCATGGCATGGAATTGCCGCGCTTTCTCTCCCGATGGGGCCGCTCTTATGTCGGGTCATGGGTTGAGAAAGACCGCGCGGCGGGCATCGCCATCGATCCGCGTGCCGAGGCCTATGCGAACGGCACGCGCAGCCCCTATGAAATGCTGCGCAAGGTTCCCAGAACATGGCTCATTCACAAAGCCGATCCGAATGCGCCGAGAATTGCGATCCCCCACCCCAAGCAGGGCAGCATGCGCACGCTGCTGGATGAGTCGGGTGATATTCTGAAGTCTGTCGCGTCCAGCTTCATCTACGGCAGTGCGGCCGCCTATATCGGGCTCAAGATTCTCAATATCTGGGTGCCGATGCCGGGCCTGTTCGAAGGAGCTAGGGCAGATCCCCGCTGGGCCCTTTTGCCGATCGTCATCACAGCGGGTTTGTTATGGGCGAACGCTGTGATGCTCTGGCGCACGATTAGGCGATGATGCCTGTGTTTCGCTGGGGCGCTATCGCTATTGTGTCCCCTCACGCGCAGCAAAAAGATCGCGATCCATGCGGCGCTGGACCAGCCGGGCCAGCTTTTCGCGCTCCGGCGAATCTGCCGGGAGGTTTATCGCGTAAGACCGCAGAGCTGAAAGCGCGTTGGCCGTAGAAGTTTGGATAAGGCTATTCCACGTCCAAGTGGAAGCTCGCAGGCGCGCGATGAGCCAGCGGATAAGCAAACTATCCATGCTGTAGGTCGGCAGGCTGGGGCAAAGCCGCAGAACCTCGGTTACAGTGATCGTGGGATCATACAAGCGGGCGATCCGGTGTCCGAGCCGGATCTTGCGGGCAATAGCGTCGGTGGCCATAATATACCAGTATAAAATGTTCAATCTTAATAAACTAGAAAATTCAGTGTAATTGTATTCTCGGCATCTTTGCACCCATTGCAGCGTGCTCGAAATCACTCCCAGAAACATAGAAAAATGCCGGCCATCCGACAGGATGGCTGGCTGGTAACCTCAGCGCTGGGGCGCTTTGGGTTTCCGGAAATCTGAGACCGGGAGACGCATCTTGCGGGCTTTGTCGGCAAGATTATCGGTGATGCCTGAGCCGGGGAAGACCATGACGCCAATCGGCATGATCTCGAGCATACGGTCATTGCGCTTGAAGGGGGCCGCTTTGCCATCGCGAGTCCATTCCGGCTTGAAAGCAATCTGTGGAACCTTGCGGCTATCGGCCCAGCAAGAGGCGATCTTCTCCGCGCCCCGCGGGCTGCCGCCATGGACGAGCACCATGGTGGGGTGACGCGTATGAACTCCATCGAGCTGCTTCCAGATCGCGGCGTGATCGTTGCACTCCAGGCCGCCGCTGAAGAGGACCTTCGGGCCGGGCGGCAGATGAATCTCAGTCTCCGCTTTGCGCTTGGCCGCAATGAAATCGCGGCTGTCGATCATAGCGGCGGTCATGGTCTTGTGATTGACCATGGAGCCGGTCTTAGGACGCCAGGCTGAACCCGTATGGGCTTCGTAGTGCTCAGCGGCGCGGTCCCGCAGCATCTCGAAGGCGGCACGGCGTTCCAGGATCGTACCGCCCTGCAAGATCAGCTTTTCGAGTTCGACAGAGCGGACTTCCGACCCATCCTGATCGTCCTGCGCGGCGCGCTGACGCTGCTCGTTTTGATCGAGCTGAGTCTGGACGCGCTCGGCTTTGCGATGAAACACATTGGTGAGGGACCATAGCAGATCGGAAAGGTCCGGCTCGAGGCGCGTATCCTGGAGTGTTTCGGCCAAGGTCTCAAACAGCGCTTCGATGGCGTTGTCGAGGGCCGAGGCTTCGGGCAGACCGCGCGGATCCGGCTCATCGTCATGGGGGTGATAGCCGTAGAGCTCCAGCTCTTCGAGGACACGGGCGGTGGATGAATGCGCGCCGCCGCTGAGGCTGGTTTCAGAGTTGGCGGCTTCTGCGTGTGAGTGTGCGTGTGACATAGGGATCTCCTTTCGAGGGTTTCAGCCGCGACCCGCCGCGGCCTTTATGGCGATCCCCTTGCCAGGGTCCGGGCTGGGCCTGCACCGCCAGAGGCCCTCTTGGCCGGAGGCGGCCGTAGCGAAAGCGAAGGACGGCGCAGAGCCGCTATTTTGTTTCGCGATGCAAAGCGGCTCCTCTTTGAGCCGCGGCGGAAAATAGCGGCCTCGAAGCCGTTGCGGACCGGGCCGGACTCTGGCCTGATCGCACGCATAAGGCCCTGGCGGGCGCGGTAATGCGAAGAAAGGACGGATCAGACAGGCGCCGTCTCACGCTGGCCGGCGATGATGCGGAAATGGTGCGGCGCCTATCGCAAGCCCTGCTGACCTGCGCTCCATCAGCTCTGTGCGAGCCAGCCTGTGAGCCGCGCGCGCAAAGCCTCCGCCCCGACCGCCGCAAGCTCGGTGTTCCAGTCCTTGGTCTCCGGGATCCAGATGGTAGCGGAGAGGTTTTGCGCGTGGGCCCTCATCAGAAGCTTGAGTGCCGCTCTGAGGCCGGGCTCATCGTGATCGGCCGCGATGATGAGGCGGGTGAAGGAGGTCGGCAGGTTAAAAGCGGGGAGGTGGCTTGCGGCGAGCGTGGCGACACAAGGAATGGTGGGAAGAACCGTGCGAAGCGCCAGCATGGTTTCAAGGCCCTCACCAACGATGATGGTCTCCGAACGGCGCGAGCCGAGCCAGACGCCATGTCCATGAATGAGACCAAGCGCCCGTTTCGGGTCGTGGGTCGGTGCTTTACCGGAACCATCGGAGGCTAGATAAATTCGCTGCACGCCCGTGATCGTGCCTGTGAGATCCGTGACGGCTGCAATAACCGCCGGGCATCGTGTAGGGGCCGATGGGTCCTCCAATTTAAGATGGCATCGAGCATGAAACCGCAGGGATGGTTCACACTCCTGCAATTCGATATTGCGCGTCGCGAAATAAGTCTGCGCCAGTGCCCCCTCATACGGAACGCTGGCCGCAAACAAACGCTGCGCGGCCGTTATGCGCTGCTCCATATTCCGATACGTGTCGCATCGTTTAGGAAATTGAGAGTATGTCTCAGAGAGGAAACGCCGCGCTTCGGCCAGCGTTTGAGCCATCGAGTGATGGGCCTGGTTGAGCGCCAAAAGATCGAGCAGGTCGCCATGCTCGCCGGTGGCCGCATCGCTCCAGCGGCCGCGTGCGCCCAGTCCGCTTTGGGCGCCGAAAATCTTCACATACAGGCTGCGGCCCGGTGTGCCACGTACATCGCCGACCACCCAGTAGGCCCCTTTGCGTTGGCCGTTGCCTATATACACGCGGCAGAAATCCTCCGCGCGGTCCGCAAGCCGCGCCGAGAGGTCTGTAATGTCGTCATGCATGGCGCTTTTCCCCCTTAAGCCGCACGGCCTGGACAAGCCGATCGGCTTTGTCACCCGCGCACGGGTGAGGTTTGAGAGAGGAGGAGGAAGGTGGATAGGGCTGTGTGCTGGCTGTGATGCGCATCGGAACCTCGGGGGAAGAGACGTTGAAGGGAATGAGTCGCTGGCACTCGCGCGCCTTCGGCGACCTCGCCCGGGCTCCTCCCGCCCTCACCCTTTCCCCCGCTGCTGTTCTAATTTGACATTGTCAGACGTTTTTGTTCAATTGTGCGACATGGAGATTGATGATGAGCGATGGACCGTTCAAAAGCCCTTTGACTAAAAGATGTTGGCAGCCTGTCGCTGACCGGGCCGTAAATGACAATTTCTCCGCTGAGGAGGTGCGGGTGGTTGTCCCGGTCGCCCTTGCCGGCGAATTTGGGTCGCTGCCGACTGGGCTGAAGCGTGCATTGGAGCGTGTCTTCCTGGCGGGCGGTGAGGACGGTTTTCTGGACCCGCGGGAGACGGGCGAGTTGGAATGCTTGCGCGAGGAAGCGGCCGGTCACAGCCAGGGAATGCTGGCTGTGGATTGCATTGAAGATGCGCTAGGCCGGGGATTGCGCGGCTCAGACGCACTGATCGACGCGACGGCAGTCCTACTGGAGCAATGCTACGCCGACAATGCACGCGCGATTGAAGAGCATGCTCAGCGGGACCGTCTGGAGGAGGCTATCACGCAGACTCTGCGGCAGCGTCTGGCGGACTGTGCACTCTCATTATCGGATCTGGATGCTCTGGCGCGCAGTCTCTGGAAGCTTTCGGACGAACCCGTTGCACGCTCGGTCCCAAAACATCGCGAATTGGATAAGGGGGGGCCGCCGATCGGGGGCGAGAACGATGACTGAGGAAGCCATTTTGCCGTTAAGATTTGTGGAGGCGGTGGAGGTCAGTCTTCAGCCGCGGGAGGGTTTTGAACCCTGTGCGATCGGGGAGGACGTGGCGCTCGATCCGCGCGGTTTGGCGTCGTACTGTGCGGGAAGCTGGGAGCCGGTTCTGTACGATGCGTTATTGGTTTCGGCCATCGCAGAATATTGCGACCGTATGTGCAAGCGTCCAGCGCGCGGGTGGGGCCGCGCATTCGATGTTATCATTCCCGTCGATGATCCCCGGCGTTGGGAAGATCCATCCGTAAAATCGGCGCTTATGGATGCGCTCCGAACGCTGACCGGTGATCGCTGGATGATGACCTTCATCGCGCGGCGAACGCCGTATCCAGAGCTTGGTCAAACCAATCTGCAGTGGCCACAGCCATCCTCGATCATCATGCCCTTTAGCGACGGTATGGATTCGCGCGCAGTCGCAACGCTGATGCAGAATGAGCCGCTGGTTCTCGTGCGGCTTGGCGTTAAACAGATTGATCGTCCGAAGATTGGAAGGCGCCGTCTCGCTTTCACCACCGTCCCCTACAAGGTTCCAGGTCGGGATTTTCCTGAGACGAGCGGGCGTTCGCGTGGCTTTAAGTTCGCGACGGTCAGCGCACTCGCGGCGTATTTGTCCCGGGCCAAGCGCATCGTGGTCCCCGAAAGCGGCCAGGGTGCTTTGGGTCCGGTTTTGGTGCCGCATCACGCTGGAGGGGATTATCGATCGCATCCCGTGTTCCTGCGCAAGATGGAGCGTTTCGTGCGCGCTCTGCTGCACTGGGACGTCTCCTATGAATTCCCGCGGCTGTGGTTCACCAAAGGGCAGACGTTGCAGGCTGCGATTGCGGCCGCCCCTGAGACGCCCTGGCGGAAGACCCGTTCGTGCTGGCAACCGAGCACGCAGATGTCATTGGACAAAGAGCGTCGGCAATGCGGGTTTTGTGCGGCTTGCATGCTGCGCCGGCTCAGTGTGCATGCGGCTGGCGAATGCGAAGAGGTCGGGACCTATATGCTGGAAGATCTCTCAGCCGCCTCGCTCGCCGCTGGCGTGCCATCTGAGTATGGACTGAGCAAATTGGGTGCCGCCCAGCAGAATTATGCGGTTGCGGGCCCCCTGCATTTGGACCACTTGGCGGAGATCGCGCACAGGCGCGAGAAGCCCCGCAGCTATAGACGGCTGATGCGTGAGCTCGCCCGCGCGTTGGACGCTGACGAGGCTGATGTACAACATCGGACCGGAGCAATGCTTGAGCGGCATGCTGCCGAGTGGAGCGCGTTCCTTGGCTCGCTGCCGACCTCGTCGTTTATTCGGCAGCGAAGCATGGTGACGGCATGACTTCGGTGCTCGATACGCTGAGCCCCCAGCACGTGGGGGAACGCCTCAGGATCGCTCGTGAAGCGGTGAAACTGAAACAGCAGCAAGCTGCCGACGCGATTGGTGTCGCCCGGACGACGCTGGTGGCGATCGAGCAGGGGCAGCGCAAAGTGAAGCTGGAGGAAGTGCGCGCCCTGGCGCAAATCTATCGTACGAGCGTCAATGCCCTGCTGCGGCAGGAAGCGGTGCATGCCGACTTGCTTCCGCGGTTTCGGAAACTTGGGAGAAGCTATCCAGAGGCTGTCGATCGGGCGGCTGCTTTGCTGAATCATCTGGCACAGGGCGAGTGCGAACTCGAGAACGTGCTCGGTTTGAAGAGAACCCAGAACTATCCTCCGGAGCGCATGATCCTGCCGGGCGATGTCCGTATCCAGGCGGAGCAGGACGCGTTGGAATTACGCCAATGGCTCGGTTTGGGGATGGGACCGATCCGGGATGTAGTCGCGATCCTGGAGATGCAGATTGGCATGCGGGTTTATATCCGGCCATTGCCCTCAGAGGTCTCTGGATTATTCGCGTATGATGAGGCGATGGGCGCCTGCATGCTGATCAATGCCGCTCACCGGCGCACGCGGCGCAACGCAACGGCGGCGCATGAATTGGCGCATTTGGTGACGCGCCAGACCGCCGAGGTCTTCGACAAGACCACCAATGACGATGTCCGGGAAGAACGCTACGCCCATGCCTTCTCGCGCAGCTTTTTGATGCCGGCGCGAACGGCCATGGAGCAGTTCAAGGAATTGACCGCCGGCGCGAAGAATTTGACCAGACGGCATGTCATTGAGTTGGCGCATCTCTTCGGGGTCTCGCGGGAATTCGCGGTGCGGCGGCTGGAGGAGCTCCAGCTCGTTCGGGCAGGCGCCTGGGATTGGTTTGAAAAGAACGGGAGTATTACCGACGAGCAGGAGCGAGAAGTCTTGGGAGACCGGCTCCCTCTGGACGACGATGGGGAAAGTGCGCGCCAGCCCACGACGGTCCGACTCGCCTTGTTGGCGTCGGCTGCCTGGAAACAGGGCCTGCTCAGTGAGGGGCAGTTAGCCGAATTGCTTAAGATTGATCGCGTGGAACTACGCCGCCTGCTGCAGGACGGGGACGCAGAAGGGAGCACCGGCAATGACGCCCCCGAGCTCCTGGCCTGATGTAGACGGTCCTCTCATTCTAGACGCAAGCGCCGTCATCAATTTGAACGGCTCTGGCGCGGCGCAAGTTATCTTGGAGGCCTTGGAGGGACCTGTCGTCGTTGCTGACGACGTGATTGGAGAGCTGGAACGCGGCATTGCGAATGGGCGTCGTGATGCCGATTTGCTCCACGATTTGATAGCGGCAGGCTTTGTAGGCCGCCGGGCCCTGGGGCAAGTCGGTTTGCAGATTTTCGAGCGCTTGACCATCGGGTCATCGGCCGAAACGCTGGAGGACGGTGAGGCGGCTTCTATAGGATTGGCGCTGGAAATTGGGGGAGTGGCTGTCATCGACGAGACGAAAGGTCGGAGACTTGCGGTACTAACGGCTCCGGCCGTCCCGCTCGTGGGGAGTATCGATCTCTTTGGTCATCCGCGTGTGCGAAAAGCGCTGGGCGACGATATTGCCGAGGTGGTTTTCAGGGCTTTGCAAGAGGCTCGTATGCAGGTGCTCGCAACGCATCATGATTGGGTCGCGTCCCTGGTCGGTCCAGAGAGGCTGAAGCTGTGTGATAGTCTCCCGCGATCCATCCGTGGCGGCTGAAAGCGGCCACCTGGATTTATTCGGGCTACAACGCCCTCAGGCGCTTGTAGAGCTCCGGAGACATTATGACAGCCAAATCCTTACCATTGCGACGGATCAAAACGGGTCCCGTTTGCAATGGAAGGATGAATTCCGACGTTGAAAACATTGTGCTGGAGATAATGAAAGATTTGCAAAGGCGAAGCGGCGAGCATACACGCGAGATACGCTTCTTGCGTGACGATATGCGTGAAGGCTTTGCTTCGGTGCGGGCGGCTCTCCAAGCTCAACAACATGATATAAATCTGTTAGAGCGCCGCATGGAGCGGGTCGAAGATGACGTTCGGTTGATTAAGCGTGCGACAGAGTTTGCAGATAATGCGGATGTCTAGGGCATCTCCAACATACTATTTTCCATAAGATACATTATCCGACATCAGGCCGATGAGTGTGGTGCGTTATGTCGCCTAGCCGAGGAATGGGCGCGCTACCAGAACTCCCAATTCCCGGTTCGAGTGTTGTGCCGCATATATATGCGGGGCTTGCTTGGCCGTTCTCGGGGGCCTCGGGCACGTGTAAACGGCGCTCTCGATCAAGGACGGCCTGCTCGGCCGGTGAGTGGTAACGGTTCAGAGTTGTCGAAATCGAGTGCTGGTGCTTTTTTCTAGAACAGCGTCTTGGCCTCGGTGCGTTGTCGCGGGCAATGTCATGGCAACCTTACAAAACACCCCCTGGAGGCATGTTGCTTGACACCTAAACCCGGTACGGGTACACAGTGAGTGTGTAATGAGAGGGCGAGAGCTTTTTGCTTCACAGCTTGACTAGACGAAAAATCGGTTCCGCGGTTCTGCCCGCGTGGTGAGAACGAGCGCTACAGCATTGATGTTGTAATGTGGATCCTGACGTCCGGGCAGCATTATGCAAAAAATCGGAGGCATTGTCATGAAACCGTCACTTAGTGGTAGCGGCCCGGACAGCGCAAAAAAGGTGTTGCTGAGCTAATGTTGGTTCTGGCAAGCTCAAAGAGGAATTGCGATACTGTGCATAAGTAGACACGAAAAAGTACTACACAAAGTCAGTGTGGGCATAAATTGAAGGGACGATCTGTGGGCCTGAGCCAGGCAATTAAGGGATTTATTGTTGTGATCGCCGTTTTCTTCGGCATCACGTCGAATGCCTTTGCCCATGCCGGCCACGCTCACGGGCAAATCTTAGCTGGACGGGTCGCGTCGACTACAGGCCCGGCAGTTTTGATGATCAGAGCGGATGTTTCATCAACCGCAAGTTCGAAACGTTCATCCATCCAGCTCCACCTTCGTGATTTCGATCTGTTGGCGCAACCCGAACCAGCGCACACCAAAGGGACAATCTGTCAGCTTGGCGCGTGCTGCTGCCAGACTTCCTCCTCGTGCGGGATGGGCGCTCATTGTTGCGCTTCCATGATGCCCGATCAGGCCAACTGGACCTCGGATCTCAGCAATCACGTGCGCTATCATATGGCGCGCCTAGGCTGGGCTTATCCCGACATCGTCAACTGTCTCGATCGGCCGCCCAAGGCCTGATCACTGCTCTGCTGCGGCAGAGATTAGGCGCCGTGTAAGCCGCTGTCAGCGGCTCCTGGTGCGCTGTCTTTCTCCAAGTTAAACCCCCGGCGTGGCGATTGCGATCGCTGACCGCCACTCAGGCCTCGGCTCACGTCATGCCGTGGTGTGATGGAGTCTCGCGGCAGACGGGCTTTGGAACCTGCGGCAAAGGACCGTGCCTCAGGCGGACAGATTTCAGTCCAACCGTTCCGCACGGCCATCTCGCCATCAACGGGCGAGAGACCGTCGTGCTGTGCACAGGGCTGAGACGCAAACCCAGTGCGTGCTCCGCAAGCACGCAACGCCGGTAACAGCAATAACTCAACTTAACCCTATCTCGAAAGGACACTATGATGAAAACGACAACTCTTTTCCTTGCTGCGGCCCTGCTGTTCATGCCTGGCCTCACCCATGCCGACGACGGCAAAGGCAAGCATGACATGGGCGATATGAAGGGCATGCACGACATGCATGACATGAAGCCTGCAGCCGCACCGAAGAACGAAGCCGCTGCAGCGTTCGAAGCCGTAAACGCCAAGATGCACAAGGACATGACTATGGAGATGACTGGCGATGCCGATATCGATTTCATGATGGGCATGATCCCGCACCATCAGGGCGCGATCGACATGGCCAACGTGCTTCTGAAATACGGCAAGGACCCGGTCACCCGGAAGCTTGCCGAGGACATCATCAAGGCACAGGAGAGCGAGATCGCCTTGATGAAGGACTGGCTCGCGAAGCGTCAGAAATAACGCGGAAGGGCGAGAGCGAGGATACGGCCATGATGAAACACCTGAACATTCGCACGCTCGGTCGCCGTGCACTAAAAGCACTGGCCGCAGCGTGGCTCGTTGCGGCTGTATCCTTCGCTCCGTCCGTCGCGTTGGCGCATGGCGGCGAGGATCACGGCGATGAGAAGCCTACTGTAACCTCATCATCTGGGCCGCGCATCGATGCTCATTCGAAGGATTTTGAACTGGTCGGGATTCCGAGCGCGCAAGATGGCGGGAAGCTCGTTGTCTACTTGAATAAATTCTGGTCGAACGAGGCCGTAACCGGGGCTGCGATCGAGCTGACGCGCGGCGATCAAACGGTTGCGGCGACGGAAGCCAAGGGTGTGTATGCGGTCAAGGCTCCCTGGGTCACAACGCCGGGCCATTACGATCTGACATTCTCGATTACGGCAGGTGATCAGTCAGATCTCTTGATCGGTCGTCTTGATATTCCGGCGCCGCTTCCGGCCGAACCGGCTCACGACAGCCTTTGGGATCACATCATCCCGCACGGAACGGCACTGCCCCGTGTGCCTGTTTGGATGCTCGCCGGCACTTTGGGTCTTGCCGTGCTGCTGTCGCTGTTGGCGATCAAGGGCCCTCGCGCTGTTCGCACGGCATTCGTTTTGGCCGCGGCTGTATCGGGTCTCAGTACCGTCGCCATGGCTGCTGTCGTGCTGAGCAACGGCGCGCGGGAAGCTGAAGAGATGGCGGTGATGGGTCGAGCCGTCCTGGATTTGCCCGAGACGTCGCGGCGACTTGAGGACGGGGCGGTGTTCGTTCCAAAGCCGACGCAGCGGTTGCTGGGTATTGCGACGGTCGAAAGCGCCAAGGCGGCGACCGTTCAGAAGACCATCCGGCTTATTGGCCAGGTCATCGCGGACCCGAACAAGAGCGGTGTCGTGCAGTCGTTGCTGGCGGGACGTATTGAACCGCCCGAAGGAGGCTTTCCGGCGATCGGCGCAACGGTGAAAAAAGGCGACGTGCTGGGCTATCTGGTTCCTGCTGTCGCCGTTGTTGACCAAAGCGACATCGCCCAGACGCAGGGTGATCTAGATAAGCAGATCGCTCTGCTTGAAGCGAGATTGAAGCGCATCGAGCCGTTAAGTGGTGCTGCAGTACCGGCCGGCCAGATAACAGATACGAAGATTGAACTCGACATCCTGCGCAAGCGGCGCGCGGTCATCAAGCCGGTGTTGAAGGACCGCGAAGATTTGCGCGCACCGGCCGATGGGGTTTTGGCGCAGGCCAATGTCACGGCCGGGCAGGTCGTCGAGGCGCAGTCCATTCTGTTTCAGATCGTCGACCCGGCCAATCTCTGGATTGAGGCTCTGGCCTTCGACGCAGCCTCCGCGGATCGCATTGCTCAATCGGGAAAGGATGCTCTCGCCCAGACGGCGGACGGACGCAAGGTGGCAGTGTCGTTTGCCGGGCGTTCACCGTCGCTCCGCCAGCAGGCCGTGCCGTTGCGTTTTCAGATCAAGCGTGACGGCCCGGCACTTAACGTTGGTGAGTCCGTAACCGTTCATGCCGCGACCGATGAACCTGTCGAAGCCATCACGCTCCCGCGCGCAAGTGTTGTGCGGTCATCAAACGGCCAGCCGGTGGTTTGGGCCCACGTCGAGGCAGAGCGGTTTGAGGCGCGGGTCGTCAAGACCTCGCCGATCGATGCCGAGCGGCTGGGCGTTACGGCGGGTATTGATCCTGGAACGCGCGTTGTGACGCGCGGCGCCGAACTCATCAATCAGGTCCGGTGAGGATTTAAACATGTTCAATTTCCTCGTCAGATCCAGCCTCAACAACCGGCTCATCGTGCTGGCGGCAGCGGCACTACTTGTTGTTTGGGGTTCGCTCGCGCTGCGCACGCTGCCGGTCGATGTGTTTCCCGATCTTAACAAGCCGACGGTCACGATCATGACTGAAGCCGAAGGTCTTGCGCCGCCTGAAGTGGAGCAGCTCGTCGGCTATCCGATTGAGACGGCGCTTAACGGCATTCCTGGCGTCACGCGCGTGCGATCGGTCGCAGGGATTGGGCTTTCCATCGTCTATGCCGAGTTCGATTGGGGCACCGACATCTACCGAAACCGCCAGCAGGTTGCTGAACGGCTGGCGAGTATCGCTGCGCAGCTTCCGGCCAGCATCACTCCGCAAATGGGCCCGGTGTCCTCGATCATGGGCGAGATTATGCTGATCGCCGTGACGGGCGGTGACAAAGCTGACGCGATGACGGTGCGCGAGACCGCGGACTTCGTCATCCGGCCGCGACTTCTATCGATTTCCGGCATCAGTCAGGTCATTCCAATCGGCGGTCAAGTCAGACAATTCCGCGTCACGCCCAACATTGCCGCGCTGGCGTCGCTCGGCGTCGGTGTCGAGGACATCGAGCGTGCCATCCGTGCTTTCGGCGCCAACACAGGCGGCGGATTCGTCGATCAGCACGACCGCGAATATCTAATCCGCAATCTCGGCCGCACGACCGACCTCGAAGATCTGCGCAACGTGGTTGTCGCGACGAAGCTTGAACAGCCCGTATTCCTGCGCCAGGTGGCGGAAGTCGCTTACGCTGCCCGCGTCAAGCGCGGCGATGCTGGCTTCAATGGCACGCCGGCCGTGATTATTTCGGTCCAAAAGCAGCCTGGTGCTGACACTGTCAAACTGACAGGAGAGGTCGAGGCGGCGCTTGCCGAACTTGGCAAAAACCTCACCAATGGCGTCAAGGTCGATCAAGTCCTGTTCCGGCAGGCGGATTTCATCTCGACATCGATAGGCAATGTCAAAAACGTTCTCATGGAAGCGGCCGTCGTTGTTGCCGTCATCCTGTTCATGTTCTTGCTAAATGTCAGGACGACGTTGATCTCGCTGACGGCTATCCCGCTTTCACTTCTGGTTACGGTTCTCATCTTCAAAGCTTTCGGTCTATCGATCAACACGATGACGCTCGGTGGCTTGGCCATTGCCATCGGCGAACTGGTCGACGACGCGGTTGTCGATGTCGAGAACATCTTCCGGCGGCTGAGAGAGAACCGGGCCAAGACCAATCCTAGACCCCTGCTCCAGGTTGTCGCCGACGCCAGCATCGAGGTCCGCTCCGGCATCGTCTATGCGACCTTTATCATTGTGCTGGTGTTCATCCCGTTGTTCGCCTTGTCGGGCATCGAGGGGCGTCTGTTTGCACCGCTTGGGATCGCCTATATCGTCTCCATCCTTGCAAGCCTGCTCGTGTCGATCACCGTGACGCCGGTGCTCGCGTCCTATCTTCTGGGCAATGCCAAGCAGCTGGACCATCACGACGGGGTGATGGTGCGTGTGCTCAAGCTCGGAAACGAGCGTCTATTGCATTGGGCCTTTCGACATTCCAGGGCGATCATCGCGGTGATTGCGGTCGCTATCGCAATTGCCGGCATTGCGGCAACCGCCTTGCCGCGTGCATTCTTGCCGTCGTTCAACGAAGGCACGCTTACGATCAGCATGACCTTCAATCCTGGCATTTCGCTTGAGGAGAGCGACCGGATTGGGCTCATCGCAGAGAAACTGTTGACCGAGGTGCCTGAAGTCAAAACCGCCGGGCGGCGCACGGGCCGCGCCGAACTCGACGAGCATGCAGAAGGTGTGCATTCGAGTGAAATCGACGTCGACTTGGAAAAGTCGGACCGGACGCGCGAAGACATCCTTGCCGATGTCCGCGCCAAGCTCGCCGTGCTGCCGGCGACGATCAATGTCGGCCAGCCGATTTCGCACCGTCTCGACCATCTGCTTTCGGGGGTCCGGGCTGAAATCGCGCTCAAGATCTACGGCGACGACCTCGATACCCTGCGCAGTCTTGCGGAGACTTTGAGGTCTAAGCTGTCGAGTGTTCAGGGGCTCGTTGACCTGCAGACTGAAAAGCAGGTTCTGATCCCGCAACTGGAAATCCGCGTCGATCCCGACCGAGCGGCACTGTTCGGCGTTACGCCCGCAGCTGTGACCGAGGCACTCGAAAGCCTCTCCAATGGACGGACGGTTTCAACTGTCATCGACGGGGCCAAGCGTTTCGACGTCGTCATGCGGCTCTCAGAAGCCGACCGGACCACAGCTGGCCTGAGCGAACTCTTGATTGAAACGCCCAAGGGTCGCGTGCCGCTGAACCGCATTGCGACCGTCGAAGAGACGGAAGGTCCGAACCAGATCGCGCGCGAGAACGGCCGGCGGCGAATCGTGGTGCTCGCCAATACCGACGGCTTAGATATGGCGGGTGTTGTCGAGCGGATTCGCGACGTTGTCAGAGCCACGCCCTTGCCAAGCGGGTATTCGACAAGTCTCGAAGGCACGTTCCAGGCGCAGGAAGAAGCAGCGCGGTTGATCCTGGGCCTGTCGCTGATCTCGCTCGCCTCGATCTTCATCGTGCTTTACAGCCGCTATCGCTCGGGCGTGCTTGCGCTCATCATCATGGGCAACGTTCCGCTGGCCTTTATAGGTAGTGTGATTGCGCTGTGGCTGGCGGGTCAGCCGCTGTCGGTCGCCTCGATGATCGGGTTCATCACGCTGACCGGCATCAGCGCGCGCAACGGCATCCTGAAGATCAGCCACTACATCAATCTGGTGCTGCACGAGAACGAGAGTTTCGGGGAGAAGCTCGTTGTGCGCGGCAGCTTGGAGCGCCTCACTCCTGTATTAATGACGGCACTTTCGGCCGGAATGGCGCTCGTTCCGTTGCTCTATGGGGCGGACGCACCGGGCAAGGAAATCCTGCATCCGGTGGCAGTGACGATCTTCGGCGGGCTCATCAGCGCGACGCTGCTCGATACGATCCTCACTCCGATCCTGTTCCTGAAATTTGGCGCGCCCGCAGTGAAGCGGCTCGCCGATAGCCGTCCGCCGGTGGCGAGCGGTCAGACCGTTGAAGCATTCTAACCAAACCAGGAGAAAAGACATGACGACGAAATCAAAACTCAAACGACTAGTATTTGCTGCAGCACTAGCTATTGCAGTCCCACTCGGCGCGGTGGCGCATGAGGCCACCAAAGGGCCAAATGGGGGCACCTTGGTCGATGTCGAAGGCCATCATGTCGAGTTCGTGCCGTCGGCCGAAGAACTGACGTTCTATCTAACGGGTGAAAAGGATGCACCGATCGCTTCAGCCGGCGCGAAGGTAAAGGCGATCGTTCAGAATAATGGCAAAACAGCGCAAATCGATCTTTTGGCCGTCGAGCCAAATAAACTGATCGGCAAGCTCCCTGCACCGTTATCAACAGAAGCAAGAGTCGTCATGACCGGAACACTAGCAGATGGTCACAGCTTGCTGGCACGATTTGAAACTCCATAATTGCCCGCGGTGCGCGCGGATCAAATTTTAGTGGAGCCGTCAAAGGTTGGATATTTTGACAAGGGGGAGTTCGCTTAATCGCGCATAGTTCATAATGCCTATGCTGTGGAACTCTATTTGGTAGCATCGGCTTTAGGCGTCGCTGCAGTGTTCGCGTACGCAGGCAGCAGGAGGCTTAGCAAGTAAAACAACTAGGAGACCAAGCAATGACCAGACTTGTTTGTAGCTCCACCGCGGGCCGTGGAAAAATGAAGGCATTTTTTCGGCAAATATTGGTGGTCTGCGTATCGTTTATCAGCGCGCAGAGCGTTGAGGCTGCTTATTCAGGAGTGGCGGTGGCTGCCACCGAAGACTTCATAGCCAACAGGACGATGGTGCCGGGTCGCAACGAAAAAAATGCCGAAGCGCAGCAACTTGCTGATGCGGGTCGATCTGCCTATCTCGCTGGACGCTACGACATGGCGGTTGCAAGCTACAGTGCCCTCATCAAGCTCATGCCAGAGGATTCGCGCGCGTATTACAACAGAGGCAATGCGCATACTCGATTGAAGGAACTGGACAAGGCATTGGCTGATTTCAACGCAGCACTGAAAATTTCTCCAGGTTTGTATTTGGCTTTGATGAACAGAGCCAATATCTACTCGCAAAAGAGACTTTTTACGGACGCGATATCTGATTACGATCGCGCAATTGCCCTCAAGCCTGATGATTTCTTGATCTTCTACAACCGCGGCATAGCCTTCTTTCGTTCGGGGAACGACGTTCGGGCAATCGGAGATTTCACTGAAGCTATCCGGCTCAACGCTCGCGACGCTCCGTCTTACACTTCACGCGGCAATGTGTACTTTCAGCAGCGGGATTTTGAGAGTGCGCGTCGCGATTACAGAATGGCCGTCAAATTGGATTCGTCGCAAACGCATGCGGCCCAGAGGCTGCGTGAATTGGCGAGTGAGCCATCACAACAGGCGGCAGGAGCGTCATTGGATGAGAGCTCGATCAAAACCAAGATCTCTAATCAGGACCTAGTTGAAAGCCTTGCGCAAATCGCCGCAGATGCTTGCTTCGATAGGGGAGACGATGAGCAAGCTCTGGAGGATTTTGCAGCCGTGAGCAAATGGTCTGCTGTGGTTGGTGACGCACATAACAGAAGCTTGGTGGCTGACACGAACTCTGTGAATGCTTGGTTGTTTAGTCATGCGACTGGCGCCGTTACGGTCTCGCACTCCAAGGCGAAGGGCGCCCCTGGGCGATTTATCTGCTCGATGACAACCAGTCTCGTATTGCCAGGTATGCTAAATGACTTTCAAAAGGCTTTTGAGAGTCTATTTCGGCGAAAGCTGGAGAGGCCCATCGAGAAGACCCCTGGCACCTCCATCCGCTATTGGCTCATCCACAGGCCCACCTGTGACGTCAACGCATCCATTTATTTCTCTCCAGAGAGCGGCACTACGACCGTGCGAATGATACACGGCCGCAGACTTCTCGGTGAAAACTGATGATCGGAAGGCGAGCCCAGCTGGACGCCGGAATCCGCACGCAACTTCCAGGCGCCGATCAGGATTTGCCGTGTCAGGTGTAAACATCGATCTAGCGTGGGGCTGGCGCTGACCCGCTCTTCGTGGGGTACATGGTGCAACTTTACATGAAAAGCGCTGTGGACGGCTCCCACGATGCGCAATTTCTGAAACTGTTTCAAGGCTGATGCTACAGGTGTGCGGGTCCATTCGGGGTTCTTGCTCTGGCGACGCAAGTGTTCGAGCGTCACATGGTTCAAGCGCCACATGAGTACGGGGGAGGTCGCAATGCTCTCGTCACGTGGGAAACAGAATTGTAGCCGACAATCCACCATTCGGTCGGTTGGCAAGCCGTAGCGATCCTCCATGGCTCGTTATGATGCTCTGAGCAATTGTTAAGCCAAGTCCAGACCCCCCTGTCTCGCGGCTGCGAGATGTCTCGATGCGGTAGAATGGGGCGTAGACCTGATGGAGTTTGTGCTCCGGGATGCCCGGACCTTCATCTTCGATGGAAATTGTGATGCTGTTTTCGGTGGCAACCACTCTTACTCTGGCCAAATTGCCATACTTGATGGCGTTGCCGATTAGATTTGTGAGGGCGCGTTTAAGGGCTAGTCGCCGGCCACTGAACACCGCCTTTCCTTGGCGCTCTACTGAAACAGTGAAACCACGATCACTAAAGTCATCGCAGATTGTGTCGATGATGGCGCCGATATCGAGGCGCTGCTTCTTTTCTCCGGTATGGTCGCTCCGTAGGAACTCGAGTGACGAGTCGATCATCTGAAGCATTTCATCGAGATCGGCTTCAAGGTCGCGGCGCCGGTCGTCGCTCTCCAACTCCTCGATCCGGAGCCGTAGTCGAGCCAAGGGTGATTTTAGGTCATGGGATACGGCCGCTAACATCAGCGTGCGTTCATCGACGAGTTTCTTCACGCGCTGCTGCATTTCATTAAACGCGGTTGCAAGTTCACGGACTTCTTTTGGCCCCGCGACCGGCAATGGCTGCGACTCGCTTGCTGCATAGACTAACTTGGCCTTATCGGCACAATTTCTAATCGGTCGGGTGACGCTGCTGGCCATGCCGAACGCGATGCCTAAGACACCAACAGCCATGAATCCCGTCGAAATAACAATTGCGCGCAACGATGAATGCGGCCCTTCGAATAGTGCGATGTTGGTATTCACCCAACCACCGTCGGCGAGTTTAATCGACACAAGCGTCAGATGAGGGTCGGCCCGCTTGGCCGACCCTTCTGGTGGTGCGCCAACGATCACCTCCCCTTCCCTTCGGTCATTTATTCGCTTGACGAGCTCAGAGCGGAGATCGAAGGGCAAACCTTCCAAAACAGCCGGTGCAACGGCCAGAGGCACTAAACTGTAGTGAACTTCGAGCGCGCCACCAGAGAGAGTATGTGCAGCGGCCTCCCGGTCGGCTGGCGGCAATCGACTAAGTGTTGATTCAATTGCCATAAGTCGTTCTGCCGTGCGTGCGGCATTGGTGAGATTGACTTCGGAATTGAGCCCAAACTGGTAGGCCCAGATGCTCGCCAAGTGCAGAGCGATGAGCCCCCCAACAAGGATCGCGACCGTACGTCCAGCGATTGTATCTGGAATCAGCCTCATACTGCCTCACTTCGGGTATGACATTGCTTGGGAGAGTAGCGGGTACCCAGTAAGTTGTCAGTACGGCCTCATCGGTGGGATTGGTCATACCCGCCTGACGGTTGGCACAAACATGTAGCCGGCTCCTCGCACCGTTTTAATCATCGCGTTTTGGCCGTCGCTTTCAAGCTTTCGCCGAAGGCGACTGATCTGGACATCGATACTTCGGTCGAAACCGGTCGCCACGCGATTGCGAGAGAGATCAAGCAACTGTTCTCGCGTCAGTACGCGCTGCGGGCTTTCGACAAAAGCCAACAACATGTCGTATTCGCCTGTGCTGAGGTCTATGACGACGCCGTCAGGATTTGAAAGTTCGCGCTTGCGAGTGTTGAGTACCCAATTTTCAAACTGATATGCGTTGCCGCTTAGCGGCTGGACCAGATTTGGCGAAAGCGCAGCGCGGCGCAACAGCGCGCGGACGCGAGCAAGAAGTTCGCGCGTGCTAAAGGGCTTGAGGAGATAGTCGTCAGCGCCCATCTCCAATCCGACGACGCGATCCGTTTCATCGCCCTTGGCGGTCAGCATCATGATCGGCGTCGAGGATGTTTTGCGCAACTCGCGGCAGAGGTCCAGGCCTGACGGCCCTGGTAGCATGACGTCTAGAATGATCAAGTCAAACACGACGAGTTTTAGTGTGTCATTCATCTCACGGCCGTCGCGCGCACCCGTTACCCGGTAGCCTTGCCCCCGGAGAAATTTTGCGACGAGCTGGCGCAGCTGACCGTCATCATCCACGATCAGTATGTGCGCATCCGTACTCGATGGCGGGGGACTGCCGCTCTCGCGTTCTGCGTGGGGGTCGACGGCGGATGCGGACATGGGAGCCGATGCTGGGCTGACATTGAAGTTGGTTAGCGCAAAGTTCTGCCTACGTCGCCCTTCACGTTAACGCAGCCAGATTTGTGGGGCTCATTTGCCCTTCTTAAGCGTCATGACCGTCAACTGACCGTTCACTTTGTCGGCCGTGAAGGTCACGGAGTCACCTGGCTTGGCCGCTTTCAGCAATGCTGGATCGGCCGCCTTGAATACCATCGTCATCGCATCCATAGACAGGTTCGGGATCGCCTGGTGATCAATGCTGATCTTGCCAGCCGCTTCGTCGACTTTGGTTACTGTCCCGCTCACGGATGGCAGCGTCGCAGCGTCCTTCTCGCCGGCCTCTTGTGCGGCCCCACCTTGCGTGGCGGGCTCCATCGGCTTATCCGATGCGGCGCCCGCCATGGCCACGCTGCTCAGAAAAGTTAGCGTCAGCGCCGCGGTCGAAACGGCAAATGTACGATTCATGCTCCATTACTCCTAGTAATATCAGCAATGATTGTGCCAGCTACTTGGCTGTGACGGTGACGACACCCTTCATTCCGGCTTCCGAGTGACCTGGTATGAGGCAGGCAAACTCAAAGGTTCCCGTCTTCGAGAATCTCCATAAGATTTCGCTTGTTTCCGCTGGGTTCACGCGACGGCCGTTCGGCTCATCGTGCTCCATCTCAGGATTCTGCTTCATGGCCTCGCTATGCTTCGCGTTTTTCTCAACGCTGTCGAGCATGAACTCGTGGTCAAGTGCGCCCTTGTTCAGAAGAATGAACTTCACTTGATCGCCAACTTTTACGCTAATGGAGGCAGGATCGTAGGCCATCGTGCCGTCACCCTCTGTCATCGCGACATCAATGACCCGAAACGGCTTGGTAGCATCACCGGGTTCTCCGGCGGCAAATACCCGGTGGGTGTGACCGTTCATGCCGGGTTCGGCCGAGGCCCGGGCGACAAGCAGTCCGGTTAAAAGACCAGAGGCGAGCAAATACGCTGTACCTCGTTGAACGAATACACTCGTCATGGGAGCACCCTCACTAAGCGCAGACTACCCTGCGCATAAGGATTGATCATTAGGCGCCCACACCTTCGGAATCATTGCGCAATTGTTACAAGTTTTTTCAGAGCGCGTGTTCAAACGAAGCAAACACTATTGGTCGCGGTCGTGCAGTCGCGAGATCTGCTGCTCCTCCGACGGCGTGCGGAGCTGTCCAGCGCGATTCGCGCCTGCCCTTGTGAACCGAGTAATGCCTAGAGTCTTTCCGACTTGAATTGAATCACGGGGGATTCCCAAATCGGTCGCGATCTGATTCAAACTGCATGCTGGATACGGAGGCCAGCATGCATGGCTCGACCTTACTCAATCGACCTGCGTGAGCGTGTGGTGGCGACGGTAGCGGGCGGTCAACCCTGCCGGGCGGTTGCAGAACTGTTCGATGTGTCTGTGGCCAGCGTTGTGAAGTGGTCGCAGCGGGCCCGGGCGACGGGAAGTGCTGCGGCCAAGCCGATGGGCGGCAAGCGCCCGTATCTGCTCGAGGGCCAGCGCGACTGGCTGCTGGGACGGCTCAGCGAGAAGCCCGATCTAACGCTTCACGCGCTTCTGGCCGAACTCGCGGGCCGGGGCGTCGAGGTCTCGTGCGACACGCTCTGGCGCTTCTTGAAGCGCGAGGGCATCAGCTTCAAAAAAAACCGTCTTCGCGGCCGAGCAGAACCGTCCTGACATCGCGCGCCGCCGCGCGTGGTGGAAGCGGCACCAGTCGAAAATTGACCCTGGCCGCCTCGTCTTTATCGACGAGACCTGGGCCAAGACCAACATGGCGCGCACGCATGGCTGGTGGAGGCGCGGGACACCGCTCAGAGCCCATGTTCCGCACGGCCACTGGCGGACGATGACCTTCCTTGCCGCGCTCAGGTGCGATGGAATTACCGCGCCCTGCGTGTTCGACGGCCCCATCAACGGCGAGAGCTTCCGCGCCTACGTCGAGCAGCTTCTTGTCCCCACACTCAGGCGCGGCGACATCGTCGTCATGGACAATCTCGGTTCACACAAGAGCGGTGCAATCCGAAAGGCGATCAGGGCTGCCGGCGCGCGCCTCTTCTACCTTCCGCCCTACTCGCCCGACTTGAACCCCATCGAGCAGGTCTTCGCCAAGCTGAAGACCCTGCTGCGAAAGGCTGACGAACGCACCATGGAGGCCGTGTGGAAGAGGATCGGAGCCCTCCTCGGATGCTTCACGCCCAACGAATGCGCCAACTACTTCCGCAACAGCGGTTACGCTTCAATCTGAGTCAGAAAGGCTCTAGTGGCCGGAATGTCCACTCGGCTTGATCGCTTTGACCTCAATTTCGGTCGGTGGCGAGGCGGATGCCGGTGCCGCGGGTGCACGAACTGGGTCGGCGAGCTTCGCCGGATCGCCGGTCCACTTGTAGGCCACGGTTCCTTCCGGATTTTTGTACCACCCTGGATCTCTGTAATCGTTGCGATCGAGCCCGTCGCGGACTTTGACAACCGAAAACATTCCGCCCATTTCGACTGGGCCGAACTGTGCGAATCCGGTCATCATTGGTAGTGTGTTGTCAGGCAGCGGCATTTCCATTTCGCCCATGTCCGCCATGCCTGCCCCGCCCATCGGCATGTAGCCTTTGACCATTCCGCTCATGCGCTTCTTCAGCTCAGATTGATCGACGCCGATAAACGTTCTCAAATCGTGCCCCATGGTATTCATCGTGTGATGTGACTTGTGGCAGTGTATCGCCCAATCCCCCTCATAGATGGCGTCGAATTCATAGGCGCGCATCTGCCCGACCGCGCAGTCGATCGTGACCTCAGGCCAGCGCGATTCAGGCCGTGTCCATCCGCCGTCCGTGCATGTCACCTCGAAGTGATAGCCGTGCATGTGGATTGGATGATTTGTCATCGTCAGGTTTCCGAAACGTACGCGTACCCGATCGCCCTTGCCCACGACCAGCGGATCAATGCCAGGAAACACGCGACTGTTCCAACTCCACAAGTTGAAGTTCAACATCTGCGCGATGCGCGGGACGTATGAGCCTGGATCGATATCATAGGCGTTGAGCAGAAACACGAAGTCGCGATCGACGCGCATGAACTTAGGGTCTTTAGGATGAACGACGAAAAAGCCCATCATGCCCATCGCCATCTGGACCATTTCATCGGCGTGTGGGTGGTACATGAAGGTGCCGGACTTGGCGATCTGCCACTCGTAAACGTACGTTTCTCCAGGCTTGATGTGCGGCTGGTTGAGCCCGCCAACACCGTCCATGCCGCTTGGCAAGATCTGTCCGTGCCAGTGGATTGTCGTATGCTCGGGTAGATTGTTGGTGACAAAGATGCGAACCTTGTCGCCTTCGACAACCTCAATCGTCGGGCCGGGTGATTGCCCATTGTAGCCCCACAAATGCGCTTTCATGCCCGGCGCCATTTCGCGCACGACGGGTTCGGCGACGAGATGGAACTCTTTCCATTCGCCATTGATCCTCGGCGCCAGCGTCCAGCCGTTTAGCGTCACGACAGGCTGATAATCATGTCCGGTCGTTGGAGCGACCGGCGGTTGGGTTGCCGCAGATGTCTGGAACTGTGCTTCGGGAACAGCTGCGTGAGCCGGGCGGCCGGTCACTTTGGCAGCCCCCAGCAGCGCAAGACCGCCAGTGGCCGCCATCATATCTCTGCGCGTAACAAGCATATCTTGGGTCCTTTCGTCATTATCCACCACCGGCGCCGGGCGCTATGGCTTGAGCTGACGCTGTCTCTCGTCCACCGACCACTGCGGTGTGGAGATCAACCTTGGCCAACCAGAAATCCCGCCGGGCATTGACCGCCAGTATGTTCGCATCGATGCGCGCTCTTGCGTCAGTCAGCAGCGCAAACACATCGACAAGCATGCCATTGTAATTGAGAAGCGTCTGTTCGCTGATGATTTGGCGTAACGGTAAGATTTCACGTTCGTAGTGACGCACCACGTCGTAGTTTCCGCGGTAGGCCTGATAGGCTTGACGGGCTTCGGAGCGGACGTTGACGGCCTTATCAATAACGCGGTTGACAGCGCCCATGTAAATTTCCTCTGCCCGGCGCATGCGCACTTCCCCGAAATCATAGATCGGGATTTGAAAATCGACATCAAGACCGCGCCAGCGGATTTTTTCGGTTCGCCGGGCCGTCGTCTTAGTGAGGCTGGGACCCGGCGCGAGCGTGTAATCGACATCAGTCACATCGGCTTTTTCAAGCCGGCGAATGCCGCGCACATCCAGGACGTCGACAAAGCGCGTTGTGTGCGTCAAACCGAATTCCTTTGCCAGGATCGCCACCTCCATGCGGGCAATCTCTAGGTCAACTCGACACAAGATCGCCTCGGTCTCGATATCATTGTCGACTTTCGGTTTTGGCGGCAGGGCGGGGAGCTTGTCCGGCAGCTTGTACTTGATCTGCGCGCCCCAAAGCCCAAGCGCCTGGTTCAGGCGTTCGCGCTCGAGACGCTGACTGAGACGTGCTTGCGCCAGCTGGCCACCCACTTCGGCCGTGAAAGCATGCTCTCGCGCCTGATCGAGCTTGGCCATGCCGCCGGTCTCGCCTAGTTTCTTGGCAAAATCTGATACGGTCTCGGCCGACATGAGCGCCTGATCGAGCAGCTTTACGAGTTCGTTTGCTGCGACCGCGCGATAGTAAGCGCGCCTTGCGTCAGCTGCGATCCTGAGCGTCGCCTCGGCCGCACGCTGTTGCGCCTGGAGGAAGCGATCCTCGGCAATTTCGCGCCGCCGCGGCAGCGTGAGCAGGCTCAGTACGTTTTGTAAAATCTGCGCTTCGAGTTCGATCGAGGACGGCTGCACGAGCCGCGACAATGTAACAACCGGTGACGGTGGCAAACTGGCCTCGACCATCACGGCTTCGGATACGCCCAACTCGTTATACGCGGCTTGAAGGGCGCGATTGTTCAGAAGAGCAATCCTGACGGCGGCGTCTGCGGTCATCGTGCGCGACAACAGGTCGGCAACCTTTGCCTGAGCGGCGGCGGCCTCGTCCTTGCTCCGTATTTTGGTAACGTGTTCGCCAATCGCGCCCGTCGTGAAAGCGTTGACGATACTCATGCCCCCATCAGGCGAGAAGTTTGCACAACCGCTAAGGAGGAGAATAGATGTCAGTGACGGCGATATCACGCGGAACCTCGTACGCATTGTACAACGTCGGCTTGAAATCATCAGCTCGTCCCCCCCCCCCGGTCTGCTCAGACCTGCCGTGCTTGCCTCAGCGGTCACGGCAGCCGGCATTAAATCTAGTGCTGCATGCCCGGCATCGGTGCCATTGCAGGCGGCTCAGGCGGCGGTGCCGGCGGCGCTTGTGGCTGCTGCTGTTGCGGTTCGACGGGTGCGGCCTCTAGAGGTGAGACACGCCGGTTGATGTCGCCCCAAGGCAAAGGTTCGACGGGTCGGTAACTCTTGACACCTGTGACTACCGATCCGTAGCCGCTGCTCGGAACTTCAATGGGTTCGTCCGGCATTGGACCCGAATTGGGCCAGTCAGGTGCGCTGCTTCCCCACCCAGTCAAGAGGACGCTTAAAGCCGCCAAGATGGTTGTCCGTTGGAGCACAGAGTACCTCCAATCTGCATCGTCAGTGTCGAGCCGGAATCAGATTCTATCGAACAGTAGGATGGACGGCGCTACCATGTGTTGTGAAATTGTTACGGTTTGTTTCAGCGGCATTCTCGCAACATCGTACTGTGGGTTTTGTTGAAGTGCCCGGGTCAGCGGAGTAAATGGTCGGATTGAGGCTCCTTCGGCAGTCGTTCCGCTCGGCTGCAATTCCCGCTGGGGGCGAACGGCGGGAACCGCGCGATTGTTGACCCGCAGAGCACGCCGCGAGGATTGGGTCTGATTTTTGCTTATTTGGAGGCAGTCAATGGGGTTCGAGCCACACGTTCTCGTTGTTGATGATGATCGTGGGATACGAGAGCTTCTGTCACGGTATCTGCGGAAGAACGGCTTGCGCGTTGACGTGGCGGCCAATGGCCGTGAAATGGAATCTCGACTGAGCGAATCCAAGATAGACTTGGTGGTCCTTGATCGGGTCATGCCGGGTGAAGATGGGCTGACGCTCTGCCGCGATTTAAGAAGTCATAGTCGCGTTCCGATCATTATGCTGACGCTTCTCGGGGCGGACACGGATCGAATATCGGGCTTGCAGATGGGCGCCGACGACTATGTGCAGAAGCCGTTCAATCCCGAGGAACTCTTGGCTCGCATCAGGGCTGTCTTGCGGCGCGCCAACGAACTTCCCCTGCAGGCGGCTCTGAAAAAGGACGCTGTGCTCAGGTTCGCTGGATGGACGCTGGATCTGGGCCAACGTCGCCTCCTGACGCCAGCTGGCGCTAAGGTTGCGCTAACGGATGGGGAATTCGACCTGTTGGTTGCATTCGCCGAGCATCCCCAAGTCCCATTGTCTCGTGATCAACTTCTCGATCTGGCCCGGGGACGCGAGGCCGCCGCATTTGACCGCGGGATTGACATGCAGATAACGCGCCTGAGGAGAAAGATCGAAGCCGATCCCGCAGAGCCTGAGTTCATCAAGACAATCCGCAACAAGGGGTATGTGTTTACCCCGAAGGTGTTTGAGCAGGCGAATGTATAAGGTTCTCGACAGTGTCCGAGGCAGGCTCCTCTTTATCGTTCTGTTATTCGCATCGATTTCGCACCTCGCCGGGCTTTGGCTCTACGTTCAGCAAAGTGATGCGTCGACAAATCTCCTGCACGATGCTCTTCTCGCAGATCGTATTTCACTCGTCTCCAAGCTCGTGGAGAAATCACCCCCTTCTGATGTCCCGGCGCTATTGGACGTATTGAGCAGTGCCGTCGTTGGCTTTTCGCTTCCGAATGAGGCTGTCGCCGGTGATAAGCTACCCGAGGGCTCGCGAGCTCACTTGCTCGAGCACTTGTTGAGCGTGTTCCTCAATCAGCCGTCACATGACGATATTCAGATGATGTTTTCGTCATCGGGCGAGTTGGCCGGAACAGCCGCACTCCTCAGCACCATTAACAACTCTGTCCACGAAGAAATACATCATTTGCCGGCCGCGGCGCTTGCAGAGATTCGCTCAACAGGAATTGCGGAAATACATATCAAGCTCCGTAATGGTGTGGTGCTTCATGCAGCGGCGCCATTGCTTGGCGTTAGACCCTTTTCACTTTGGAAGATTGGCGGATCGCTGGCCATCATGCTGATCATGATTTTGCCGCTAGCGATTTGGATACTCTCTCGCTGGACCGCGCCCCTGACGGTTCTTGCGTTAGCGGCGGAACGCTTGGGAAGAGATATTCATGCTCCGCCCTTGAGTGAGGACGGACTCTTGGAAGTTCGAACTACCGCGCATGCCTTCAACATTATGCAAGAGCGAATCCGGCAGCTTGTCCAGGATCGCATCGCAATCGGTGCCGCAATTGCTCATGACCTTGGCACGCCGGTGACGCGGCTTTGCTTGCGCGCCCAAGAGATTGCTGATGTCGAGACACGGGAACTTATTCTTGGCGAACTCAGTCAATTGCGCCGTATGATTATCGAGACACTGTCCTTTGCTCGCATGGATCTCACTGCTGAGAAAACCGAGATTGTCGATTTGACGTCTTTGGTCCAACGCGTGTGTGACTCCCAAGCTGATGTCGGCGGGGATGTGGTCGTCGATGGGCCAGCGCACGGTGTCACTCGAACCAAGCCAATGGCACTGCACAGGATACTCTCCAACGTAATCGAAAACGCGGTAAAATATGGCAAACGCGCTCGTGTGGCGATTGTTGAACACAATCAGTCTTTCGAACTTATAATCGATGATGATGGTCCAGGGATACCGGAGGCTATGCTCACAGAGGTCTTCGAGCCATTTCGGCGCCTCCAGCAAGAAGAGAATGGGACGCAGGGGACCGGCCTTGGCCTAACAGCGGCGCGCAGCTTGGTAAAAAGCATAGGTGGCGAGATCACCCTAGGCAATCGCCCCGAGGGCGGACTTAGGGTTTCAATTCATCTTCCAAAGTAGAACTGTATCCAGTCCAAGATAAAGTACTGTGTTCACTGCAAGCCACCTACAGCTTTGCAAGTTGCTCAAAGCGGTCGCAGCGAGTTCGGTTCATGGGACACGGGCCGCCGCCAAGCCGATGGGCGGCAAGCGGACGTTGCTGGACCAACACGACCGCGACTGCTGCTCGAGGGGTTGCGAGAGAAGCTCGATGCGAAGCCGAGGAGCGCAGCATCGCAGGCCTCGTCATGGCATCGGTGGCTGGTCATTTCTTGCCGGCCAAGTGCGCAACGTTTTTCCGCAACAGCGGAAGCGCTTCGATGTCAGCTGGGACGGCATCTAGGATGCACGCAATCATTTGAAACAATCCCGCAAACTCCATGTAGCGATGCTCCCTCAAAAAGCGATCCGACGCAAATCACCAAGCGGCCGTGCTCCGACTCTGGGAGACGGCGTGGTGACAGAAAAAGGGAGTTTTTCAGTATGTTGAATATTTCGAGAATTGCTGTCGTCGCCCTGGCCGCCGGCATGATCGCGGGGCCGGTACAGGCATCAACCGTGTGGCACTTCCCGTACAAGGGGGCACCGTTCGCCATGTCTCATGCGGGACCACGATCAGAATCTCCCAAGCCGAAGCGCCGAGGAAACAAACGTCGCGACCGGGTAAGTACCACGAGTGGGCAACTGACGATTGCGAGCCATAAGCCGCCTTACCATCCTTGAAGGCAGGCGCACATCCGGTCGGCACTCGACGCTATAAAATACGAGGTCGGGCTGTCTGATTAGATTTGCAAAGAAACGAACCCTCGGCCGTGATTTTGCTCCACTACGGCCCTGGTAAGTTCAAGGAGCAGATAAGGAGTTGAACATGAGAGTTGCTAAGCAAAGGAAGGCCGTTGTTGCGCTTGCCGCTTTAGGTCTGGTAGCCGGGTTTGCGCCAAGTGCCATGGCGGCGTCGCCCGAGGAGGTCGCAAGATGTAAGGCGATGGTGGAAAAAATGGGAGCCCCGGCCCCGCACGACCACGGCAAGGATAAAACCGGAGCACCGAACGCGATGACGTCAGAGCATGTTCGGTGTAAGGAAATTCTTGCACAGCCGGCCCATGGGCATAAGGAAGGCTCCAAGCACGAACAGAAGTAGCTGTCGTCGATTTGAGACGCGGCTTTCGTCGAGGCATCGCCACGCGGCGATGCCTCGACAGTGCTTTTGTCGGTTTAGGTGGATTATCAATCGACGTGACGAGGGGTTACGCCCTATGCGGCGGCGATAGTTTCTCTGGCCTAGTCAACGTTCTTCTGGCCTAGTCAACAAAGTCTCGCTGGTAGACCTACTGCGATCTACAAAAATCCTCCGATTTTTTGACGTTACATTAGGTATACCGCTACTCGCGCGCCGGTTCGTTCGTCCCGAAGTTTTACTCTTCGAGTTCTGCAAAAGATGCTGTCGAGCAGACCTGCCTCGAGTCGTGCGGCGCCATTTCGGTGCGAACCCAAGTCAGGTCGAGAAGTGCCGCGATCGGCCGGACCTGGTGATCGTCTGGTGCGATGGCCTTAAGATCGAATGCATAGGACAGCCAGTCCTGCTCACTGTGCTCTTCTCCATCATGGAACTGCTCCGTCGTTGGCCGCCTCACCGAGACGGAAATACGGTTTGCCCGCCCTCTCAAGCCAGATCTGCAACTGAATCGGTCGTAAGCCGCCGTTGCCATGGGATTTCCATTCTTGGTTTGTCATCTGAACGGCTAAGTAACCCTTCTACCCGGAACCTTCGCGGCACAGAGCAGTTCTTTGTGCTAGAGGATTTCTGGAATGGCAGCCGCTCAGAAGGCCAAACTTTATCGGATGATCGGCCCGCCGCACATGTGGCCCTGGGCCTAAAAGCACTCGACCGTTTGAGGCGGCATCCGTCATTATGGCCGTATACATCGAAAGGCGGGAATTGATACGCGCCTGTGTCGGCGGCGAATGCAACGTACCGCTTGGCTTCGTCTCACTGACAGAGAACCTGATGATGGTCGGAAATGGCGGTGCGGATGGTTCTGAAGCCCATGGCAATGGCCATGGGGCCCTGACGAGGGAGATATGATGTTTCACCAATACCAGACTCGCCATGTGCACGGCGAGGAAGAGCACGGTTTGCACGGCCGTTCCTACCTGATGTTTTGGGTGAACATGGCCCTTGGACTTGTCGCGATGTACGTTGTCATGTTCAGCATGATCGACGGCTTCCGCGACTTCAGGAACAACCTGAACATGCTCTACATGGCGGTGACCATGTGGGCCCCCATGGGCATCTTAATGCTGGTGACGATGCAGGGCATGTACCCGAACAGAAAGGCCAACCTGGCGCTCTGCGTTTTTTTCACCGTGCTAACGGCCGGGTCATTCTGGGCGACCCGCACCCAGTTCGTGATCGAAGATCGCCAGTTCATCGCATCAATGATTCCCCATCACTCCGGGGCGATTCTGATGTGCAGGGAAGCGATCCTCTCCGATCCTGAACTCGTGTCGCTGTGTGGCGAGATCGCTAAGGCCCAGCGCGAGGAGATCGAGCAGATGGAGAGAATTGCCGCAAGGATTGGGGTCAAGTGACCCCACTGCGCCGGAACAAGCCACTCACTCACCCTAATCCATGGGCGCCTTGGGATCAAAAACGAGGGTTTAGGCCCGCTGAGGCTCTCCTTCTCAGTCCCGGACAGTGGCCGTCGATGGCACGAACAGCGACTATGAGGAACGGTGAGCGAATGGCCCTCAGGGTTGCTGCCGACGGCGATCATCAATATCGTTCCGTTTGAGCCGCCCAATTCCCTAAGTTCCGCAGATGGATTTGCCGACTATTATAACATGTATTTATTGGTCCATCATAAGGGATGAACTTCGCTGACGGCGTCTGTCAATCAGAACCTTTGAGAATCAATGGTGTTTGTACCAGCCTACGCCACGAATTTCGTTCCAAGAATCGGTTTGATGACAGAGGTGGCATTGCTCAACGCGCGCATGCTCCTGTCCAGCGACGATCTTTGAAACCATTTCGAAGTGGCCCATGTAGTGGCTTGGCGGCGCTTGGTGACATTGAGCGCAGTCGGTTGAATTCTGAGACGGATGCTGAAAGCTGGAAATCTGCCATGTCGATGTCACATGGCAGGCCGCACATTCGACCCCGAAGAGATCGCGATGTGGGCTCTTATTGCTATGGCATTCAAAGCAATAGAGCTGTGACCTGTTGGACGCGTGCGCAGCATCAGGCGGGCTGGCTACTTCTTGGTGTTTTTCGCGACCAATGGCAATTAGCGCGTCGTGCTGCATCTGAGTAGGCCGCACCTCATTCTGGTGCTCAATGTGGCAAGCAGTACACGATCCCACAGTTGCATGAAAAGCCGTCGATTGGCGCGCTAAGGTGACGGTGTTTGTGGCATGGCATGCGATACAGGCGCTCGCGCTTACTCCGCGGAGTGGAGTGTGGCAGGTCTCGCATTTCTCAGCCAAGAAAGCGTGTCTCGCAGAAAGCTCGCCCGGGCTCACAAAATTCGACCATTGCGGCACCGCTGAGGATCCGTGGTTGTAGACCGTGCTAATGACCGCCGCGGCGCCTGTCATCGTTGCCGTAATCAAAACGAGGTAGGTGAGCATCTTCCGGTTCATGGAAGCCACCGAAGCCCGTAGTAGAGGCCGCTGCTGATGTGCAGCAGCAAGAGCCCGCAAAAGATAATCGAGGCGATGCTATGCACTACCATCCAGCGTCCAGTGATCCGCTTTGCTGCCTCGCTGAGGGTCAGCGAATACTCGGCATCCGCAATGGCGTCGACGAGGCCCAGGATTGGCACGGCTGGTACTGCTGTTGAGCGCTCAGACGCTGGGCCTAGGCGTGGCAAGATACGGTCGTAAGCGGATCGCAAGGTGCCGAGCAGCGCCTGTCGTTGACGCACCTCGCCGGCAATGTGACTGAGGTAGTAGCGCCCGACAAAGCCTGTACCCACGACCACCAGAATGTCGAGCATGAGAGCAATCCCGAGTACACTGCGATAACTATGGCCGGAATGCAGGATCGCAAACAGAGCCGCTAGCAATCCGCCGTAGATGTGAAAGCTAAGAAGGCGCCCTAGTGAGATATGCTGCGTGACGCGGGCCTTCACCCACGGGATGTATTTAATCGCCGGATATAGGAGAACCAGCAGGAAAAGAATTGCCGCCGTAATGCCCAATGCGCCTCCGGCTAGGCTGCCAGGGAATCTCGGCGAGGCATGGAGTATATAACCGGGTGCCAACAGTAGCAGCAGCGTCCCCAGGGCCAGCACGATCACCTTTTCTTGGTCGTTCATGTCACGTCTCGTGGTTTAGCTCAGGCGTCAACCGTAACGTTGCCCATTGAGCGCGCCTGGCAGGCAAGGATCATGCTGGATGCTTTGTCTTCGTCGGTTAGTGCATCCTGGACCTCCATGACCACCTGGCCGGCCAGGAGTCTGGTTTTGCAGATGCCGCAGGTCCCAACACGGCAGGAGTAGTCGATCGGCACGCCAATCGACTCGGCTACTTCCAGCACTGTCCTGTCTGGAGGAAACGGCACCGTCTTGGCGGACCTCGCAAATGACAGCGTTGCCACTGCAGGGCCCGGATCGGCGTTGTAGGGGAGTGGAACTCCGGGCGTATCTTCGTTGTGCTCGATGTTCTGTAGCAACTCGATGATTGCCGTTGGCGGTGGCGGCGCAGGCGAAGGTTGAGATGCTGGGACAGCGCCTTTGGCAGGGCCGAACGCTTCGGTCTTGATCTGGTCGGGCGGCACACCAAGCTCGGCCAGGATACGGCGAATAGCGTCCATCATTGGCGGCGGTCCGCAGAGGTGGACCCGCCGCGTCTCAATGCCGGGAACCGCGCGCATGATGGCATCTTTGCTGAGTGGGCCTTCCAAGCCCATCCAAGCAGTACCATCGGACCGCATAGCGACAGCAGCCGCGACATGAAGTTTTGGCCATCGACGTTGGAGATACTCGAGTTCTTCGCGGAAGATAAACTCTTCTAGGTTGCGAAGCGCAAAAACCAGAAATATCTCGCCGGGCCATGTCACGTCCGTGAGATATCTGATAATGCACATCATGGGCGTGATGCCTACGCCGCCGGCGATCAGTACGATGCTGTCCGCGTTGCCGCCGTCGAATGTAAAGGCACCTGATGGGCCTTTGACCTGTATCGTATCTCCGGCGGACACTACGTCGTGCAGGTAGCGCGAAAATTCGCCCTCGTCCTCACGCTTGACAGTAATCTCGACAAAGGACGTGCGTGTCGGCGGGGACGCAATGCTGTAAGCACGGCGGATGGTCTTGCCATCCACTGTCGCCGACATGGTCAGAAACTGCCCGGGCACGAAGGTGAAAGGTATGCGCTCAAATCCTGGGGCCACGAGCCGGAATGTCTTCACATGAGGTGTCTCGCGGTGGATGGCGGTGACGCGCATTGCACCCGACCAAGTACTGCTTTTTGGCTTCACAGTTTGGGCGAGTGAGGTAACTTCAGCAGCTTCGAACTGCGCCGGCGGCGGCGCGGGAATTGACGGTACTTGCGCACGTTGGGCCGCTGCCGAAGCGCTTGTCAGGCGGTTTACTAGAGCAACTGACCGGCGGTGACGGCCTACGGCCATTGCTGCTAGGGTTAGCGTGAATAAAGAAACCGCCACCATGGACATGATGTGGAGCCAGTTCAGCCCAAACAAACCTGCTGAGCCCTCGGCTGATACTTCGGCAGGCCAGAGATTCATTTGGTCGCGGAAGTAGGTCAGGGCTATCTGGCGCGGAGCTTGGCCTCCTGCTAGGGCGCGCAAGCCTGCAGTTCCACTTTCCACAACCGCAAGCGCAGCGCGCAGGCGCGAAACAGCTGCAGTCGCTGCTGCTGTGTCGTTGTTCATTATCGCCAGTTGGTAGTCACCGTAGGCTTGGACGAGCGAGGTATTGCCCGCACCGATACGGTCGCGTGCGTCGGCCTCGATTCTGGCGCGCGCTTCCGGCGTCATGGCCGGGAGCTCCATCAGTTGGGGATAGAGCTGTTTGCTGTACGTCCCGCCCATCGTACCTCCCATCATGTCTTGCATGCCGCGCGGGGCTGGAGGAGCGGCGGACGGGACTTGAAGCGGCGTTGCGACGGAGGGGGCGTCGGCGGGGACGGGCGATTGATTTCCATGATGCGCCGCGTGGGGATCGAGCGCCAGCGCCTTGATGGGAGTTAAGCAGACGATCAATGCTACGGCGACTGCGACTTTTCTGGCGGCAGTCAAGGCAATTGTAGGGATCACGATCCATTGCATAAGTGGAGATAATCCGGTCCCAATTATAGGGACCACGGGCATGAGAGAAGAATATGCCCAGCTTTCCCTAACTACAATATTGAGCCACTCGCTGAAAATCGTATAGCCAACACCCAAGCAGAGGGTAAGAACAAGGACAGAATTGTGCCGTTCGCCCGGCCAGTTCTTTGTGCCAGCAAAGATGAGGGCGATGATGAGCGCGGCGAGAGCAATCAACGCATCGCCAAAAGTGCAATGAACAACGGCAAAGGCTATTTCGCGTGCCGTCCCGATCGTCCAGATGGTGTAGAGTGGAAGTTGCAAAATCTCCCAGATGAGATTCGCAACCATTATCACAGCCATATATGTGCTAATAGCACGGAGCCAATCTGGCGGCGCGGGGTGCGGCGGAGGGAATTCGCTCGATCTCATGTCACTTCCGGCGATCGAGCCTCGAGAAATAAGCTGAAGAAGATGTAGTTGATGAGCACGGCCGCAATCAGCACGGAAACAAGTGTCAAAAGCCACCCGCTGAGCCCCATGCTCCACATCATGGAGCGATTTGTCATCACGTCTCGCACGTTCCCAAGGTCCGCCATCTCGTCACTGTATGTCGATCGTATGTGCCGAAAGTCGCGTCAAACTGACCGAGAACCAACTGAAGATGACAACATCAATCAGCGTTGCCAATGTGGCCTGCACCATCACAATCACCTCAAATATTGATAGTGCGTTGGTCCCCCGCATCCAATCGACGAACGCGTAAATGACGACGAAGAGGGGGAGCAGGGAGAACAGGATCTCGATCATGGTGTGCATCGCGCCACCGCGCGGCTGGGCCAGAACGGATCTCGCCTGCCAAGCTACGTAAAGCAATGCAATGACACCGACCCAGGATACGTGCCTCATCGCCTCGTCAACGTCCGGTAGCTCTGGTGAATGTCCCCACCACAGAACGTACAAAAGCAGGGTAGAAAGGATGAGCGGCGCGCCGTGATTGAGCAGGAACGCAAGGAGACCGAGTCCACTGCTATGTTTAATCGGCGCTCCGCCGGCTTCCTGATGAGAACTCTTCATATCACGACCGCCTCATGAACTGATTGTTTGCAGTGAAGATCAATACTCAGCTCAGGTCGGAGCCCCGGTTAATCTCGAGATGCGAGGAAAAAAGCCGGGAACCCGAGCGGTGTACTTTCGATAGACATCACCGAATTCGGTGAAAGCCTCGCGCTCTTCTTGGTGTGCCAATCGAATATACATCCACACGAGGACGGGAAACATGAGCAGTGTGAGAATTGTTGGCCACTGCAGAAGAAAGCCAAACATAACCATGATAAAGCCTATATACTGGGGATGCCGGACATAGGAATAAGGACCGGTGGTCGCGAGCGACCTTTCGCGCTGTGCTCTATACAGGACGTACCAAGCATTTGAAATCAGCATGAATCCACCCGCAATGAAGACAAAGCTAAGAATATGGAAGGGCCCGAAATGTGGGTTTGCTTTCCAGCCGAAAATCATCTCGAGCAAATGTCCGGCATCGTGAGACAGCCAATCCACGGTCGGGTATCGGCTCTGTAACCAGCCAGACATGAAATATATGGTCAACGGAAATCCGTACATCTCTGTGAACAGTGCCACAAGGAAGGCGCTGAACGCGCCGAACGATCGCCAGTCGCGGGCGGTTTTCGGTTTGAAGAATGTGTATGCAAACACGATGAACACTATCGAGTTGATGAGGACCAGGCTCCACAACCCATAGGCAGACACTGGCTCGTTCATGACTTGCCTCTTTCCGTTTCCACTTGATTTTCGGTCGCCTCTTGAGCGCCAGAGTTGTCTTGATCGCTGTGTTGTCTATGTCCACTGTGGTCCCCGTGCCCGAACATGTGAAGCAGTGGGCAGGCGAGAAGAAACAGGAAAGGCAGAATCCCCAAGACATGCGCCCTGTGCTCGGTGAAGAGCAGTGCTCCTCCCATAGCCAGAAATGCCCACAGAATGAAACCGCTACGCGAGGTCCAGAAGCCGCCACCGCCTCCTGTTTGATGACGCGCGTGTTCGTAGTTTTCCATTCGACGGTTCTCCGTGTTGTGCGGTGATTGCCGCGATCTTCATAGGTCGCAGTTTATGTGCAGTCGCACGCTGCGTGATCGCTCGGACAGGGGCCGACTCTCCTTTCTACTGAGGCATAGATCATTGTCTGGTTGCCGAATTATACGCGAAGGCGAAGACTGCACCCAAAGCAAAGCCAACCAGCGCCAAGCCGGCCAAACCAAACACAAACAAGTAGAGACTGAAGGGCTGTGTCGATTTCAGCGGCGCCAGGTCGAGGCCGTGAGCGAACGAGTTGAAGAATGTCATCACGCCGTCCGGCCAAATGGCGACCGCAGCCGCGCAAACAGTATTCAGAACGGAAAGTGTGATTGCGGTGGCTATGCCAGCCGGCAAAGGATCTATTCTATTCATAGAAAACTCCTTTTGTTGGCCACGAGTTCGATGTTCAAGCTGGACCGCTGGACCAGTTCAACGGCCCTATGACAGCCTGGACTACCTAAATTCATCAATTGGGTGCCTTTTGAGTTCTGGCGCCAGAGATGCAGAGATAAGGGCTGCTTTGACGATTTGCCAAATGCTAGCGAAGTCTTCGCGGCATGCCAAAGTGGTGGCATCGCTCGCAGTAGAAAGCATAAGCCAAGCCGCGAAAATTCTCGTGGCATAGGGCATTGCAAAGTTCGAACACTTTTCCGTACACAGGATCTTTGACGCCAATCATCTCGACACTCCTTCAATGGAACACCATTCCGGCGACATGAAATCCCGCGTCGGCATGAAGAACCTCCCCCGTGATCGAGGCACCATAGTCACTGGCGAGAAGGACCGAGACACGGCCGATCTCGCAGGCATCAACAGTCCTTCTCAGCGGAGCCTTGGCCGCGGCTTCGAGAAGCAGTTCGTCGAAATGTTCGATGCCAGAGGCGGCACGGGTTTTGACGGGGCCAGCCGATATTGCATTGACACGAATGCCCTTCGGTCCGAGTTCGTGCGCGAGATAGCGAACCGTCGCCTCCAGCGCTGCCTTCACTGGTCCCATGACGTTGTAGTGATCGACAACCTTCTCTGCACCGTAGTAACTGAGCGTAATGAGGGTCCCTCCTTGCTGCATTAGCGGCTCGGCGAGCCGCGCCATGTGAATAAAAGAATGACAGGAGATCAACATTGACTGGGTAAAACCTTCTGCGGAGCAATCCGTCAGGCGCCCGCGAAGGTCCTCCTTTCGTGCAAAGGCAACAGCATGGAAGATAACATCAACCGTCCCCCACTTCTCTTTGAGCGCATCGAACACGGTTTCGAGCTGACCTGGGGCTGCGACATCGCACGGCACCAGAATTTCGGCGCCGAGTTCCGTCGCAAGAGGCGCAACGTGCGGCTTGGCCTTGTCGTTCAAGTAGGTCATTGCGACGTCTGCGCCAGCATTTCTGATGTGCTTCGCCGCCCACCAGGCCAAACTGTCCGCGTTCGCCACACCAACAATGAGGGCCTTCCGTCCTTTAAGGTCGATAGTTTCCTTTGTCATTGTTTTCTCGATTTTCGATCGTCAGCGACTGACTTGTCTTCCACGACTATTGAACATTACTGACGAACATGGATCCCCATAGGCACAAACCGCTTGTCAGTTCGGCGTTCGCTGGTATTCGTTCGATCCAATACTGTGCAGCTTTTTCAGCCAGCTCGATTTGCATGACCTCACCCAGGCAATGGACAGCACGCCGTCTCGGGTTGAGGTGCGCATTCAAGAGGCCGATCGCCGGGAATATTTGTTGGACGGGCGAGCTTGGCGCTTTCGTGATGGATAAGTGCGGCGAGCGCTAGGGCCGTAAGCCGGGCCCGGGACTGGTCGGCACGAGAACTCAAGACGACGGGCGCTGACACACCGAGCACTATTCCGGCCGCAACCGCATCGGCAAGGTATTCCAGATTTTTCGCTAGAATGTTGCCGGAGACCAAATCAGGTACCAGCAGGATGTCGCATTGACCTGCAACCTTTGATGCAATGCCTTTTTCGTCTGCTGCACGGAGCGAGATCGCATTATCGAAGGCAAGGGGACCATCGATAACCGCGCCAGTGATTTGGCCACGCTGGCCCATCAGCGCCAGGCAGGCTGCGTCGATTGTAGAGGGGATCGCTGGATTGACCGTTTCGATGGCAGACAACGCAGCCACCCGTGGATTTTCGACGCCGAGCAAATGGCACAGTTCAATCGCGTTCTGAAGGATTTGCGCTTTGGCATTGACGTCCGGAGCGATGTTGATCGCGGCATCCGTGATGAAAAGCAGCTTTGAGTACGAGGGGATATCACACAGGAAAACGTGGCTTACCCTCCGACCCGGAAGGCGGAGGCCACGTTCGGAGTCTAAGATTGCGTGCATCAAAGCATCGGTGTGAATTTGGCCCTTCATGAGTACGTCGGCCTTTTGGTCGCGCACAAGCTTGACTGCCGCGGCGGCCGCACTCTCGTCGCTCTTTGCTTCGATAACGTGATCCGCGCTAACGCGGAGCCCAACTGATGCGGCAAGGTCGCGGATGACACGGGAATCGCCAATAAGGGTTGGTTCGGTCAGGCCGAGATCTCCGGCATCGCGCAAGGTCTCGAGGACGACCTTCTGGGCCGCATTCACGACAGCGACTCGAATGGGCGCCAAACCTCTGCTCCTTTCAATGAGGTCATTGAACTTGCGTTGTTCAAGGGTCATGAGCGGCTCGCCTCCTGTCCGAGTGCTGGATTGGCACTGAGCCGCAAGACGTGTCGCGCGATCATGTGTTCCTCGTCCGAGACAAGTGTTTGTACGGTCACGGCAGCCCCATGTGCCGAGATCGTAGCAGCGTTTGCCTGATTTGCTGCGATGTCGATCCTGAGGCCGAGATAGGCGAGCCCTTGGCAGATGTTCTCGCGTATTTCGGAAGCGTATGCGCCAATGCCACCCGTGAATACGAACCGGTCAATGCCCCCGAGAGACGCGGTAAGCGCCGCCAAGTGATGTCGCGCCCGATAGCAGAAAAGTTCGATCGCCTCCTTCGCTGGCGGGTCGTCACGGCGATTTAATAGTTCGCGCATATCGCTGGAAATACCGGAAACCCCGAGAAGTCCCGACTTTTTGTACAGCAGGTTCTGCACCGCGCCGGCATCCAGTCCCATTGCCGTCATAAGGTAGAGGACTGCGCCAGGATCAAGGTCACCGGACCTCGTCCCCATCATCAGGCCTGCAAGCGTGCTGAACCCCATTGTCGTCTCGACGCTCCGACCATTTCGGAGCGCACACATGGAAGCACCGTTTCCCAAATGCGCGACGATGATTCGCTCCTGCTCGACATTCACGCCCTGTTCGCGCAGTGTCCCGACGACGTACTCGTATGACAGGCCATGAAATCCGTACCTCCGAATTCCGCCATCTTGAATCGCGCGGGGTAACCCTGTGAGCCGCGCAAGCCGGGGTAGGGTGTGATGAAAGGCGGTGTCAAAACACGCGACTTGAAGAAGGCTTCCATCAATCTCCCGTATGGCCGAGATTCCGGCAAGGTTATGAGGCTGATGCAGGGGAGCCAGCGGGATCAGCCGTTTCAATCTTGCCTCAAGCTCTCGTGTCACGGGGAGCGGACAGTCGCAGTCTGATCCACCATGCACAACCCTATGGCCAACAGCGACAAGCGTTGGGGTAGCGGGTCGATTTTTTAGCGTGTTAAGCAGAAGGGCGAGCGCCTCGCGGTGGCTTGCGAGCGAAACTGGTGTTTCAACCAAGACCTTCCCAGTCGAGTCCTTCACACGCATTCGTCCCTGCGGCAGCCCGATACGTTCGAGGGCGCCTGAAAAGAGCCGCGGCATCTTACGTTCCGTCGCGAACAGGGCGAATTTGACGCTAGATGAACCGCTGTTGATCACCAGGATCGCGGTGCCGGATGACGAGGGCGTTTTCACTTTTTCTGTAGCTCTTTTGCTGTAGCTCTTTGTTGGTCGCAGCTTCATCAACGTCAACGACCGCGCAAGCGGTAGAACCATTGCGACGCAACACGTTATGCTTGTCATGCCAGTTTAGTCCTGGTCAGAACCATCCAGAACGCGCGGTACTGCGGACTGAAAAGGCTAGGATACCTATCTTTGCCCTTTCATCTTCAGCCACTCCGTGAGCAAGCCGATTTCAGCTTCTTGAGCCTTAATGATGCTTTCGGCCATTTTTCGGGTTTCGGGATCTTTGCCGAATGCGAGCGCCGTTCTTGCCATATCGATCGCGGCTTGATGATGCGGGATCATGCGTTTGACAAAGTCGACATCGGGGTCGCCGGTAAACGGCATTGTCATTTCCCGGGCCATCTTTGCAATAAGACTGTTGAATGCTTGGCTTGATGGCCCTGTGTCACCCTCTGGCTGAATGGCCATGCCGCCGCCTATCATCTTGTTATGCATCTCCTGCATCATCTTCATCATGGGCATCTGATCCCCGCTCGTCATTCCTCCCGTTGCCCCGGTTCCTCCCATTCCTCCCATTTCACCCATGTCTGCTATGCGATCCCCCACTCTACGTACTGTTTCCGACGGGCTCGATCGGTCAAGCTGGCCTGTTGGCGCCGCGGCCAGAGGGGGGCCGTCGTGCGAAGACGCAGCGGACACACCTTCTGTCGAAGCTAAAATCAGCCCAAAAATCACCGCTAAGGTTTCCGAACTTGCTCTTGTCGTCATGGCGCATGACCTCCAAATTTCTAACTCTCGTCTATTTTTGAACTTTTGAGCCACCGCAACAGCCGCCCGACTTCGCTGTGTCCTGGTGCTCATGGTTGGCGGATGCTGGAGCCTGTGGTTTTTGGCTGCCAACCGCCTTCTGGTCCTTGGCCTTCGTCTCGCCGCAGCAGCCGTGGCTCTTTTGGTCATTCGAAGTGTGTTCGTTTGGACTGGTGATCTTTGACATATCAACTCTCCTCGTGTTCTGGTTCTGCGCTTCAATAGAGTTAAGATCAGCAACCGTGGCGGTTATCTGTGCTTTGATGGGTACCAGTGGAGGGCACGTTCGTGTGTAACGAATGAGTGGTCGCTCCCGCGACCGGAGATAGCATCGTTGTTGTGACCTGGGGCGGTTTGGTATCGCGGCTTTCGGTGCTGCCAGAGTGGCGGCGGTGTCGGCTTCCATGCCCATGCCCGCCGTGTCCGAACCAATGCAGTGCAACGAACCCGATCAGAATAGCGATCCAGAGCCAATTACTTGCAAGCCATTCCATCTTCGTGTTCCTCTTCCGAAAAAGTAAAATGTCACTCGGCTGCAATCGGCAAGTCCTGCTGGCAACCCTCTTTGGATCTAAGTTCAACTTCACGTTGGCCGATGTAGTCGCGGGTCAACGGAACAGCGTCCTGCCGTTTGGCAATCTGGATCTGAAAGACCATCAGGCCCGAGTACCGGAACGCGCTTTCGCACGCCGCCAAGTAAAACTCCCACATGCGGCAGAAGCGGTCGTCGTAAAGCCCCTTCGCCTCATCGCGCCGCGCGATAAAGCGCTCCCGCCACGCTCGCAGAGTGTCTGCGTAATGGAGGCGCAGAATCTCGACATCGGTGACCACCAGCCCCGCCCGCTCGATTGCAGGGAAGACTTCGGAAAGTGCCGGCGCATAACCGCCCGGGAATATGTACTTGGCCATCCAGGGATTGGTCGCGCCAGGGCCGTCCATCCGCCCTATCGAGTGGAGTAACATCACTCCGTCGTTGGCCAGAAGTTGCGCGGCCTTATCGAAGAAGGCACAGTAATAATTAACTCCAACATGCTCGAACATGCCAACAGATACGATTCGATCAAATGGTTCCGAAACCGACCGATAGTCTTGCAAACGGAACTTGACTCGCCCCCCGAGATCTTCCTGCTGTGCGCGTTGTCGCGCGACGCTGATTTGCTCTTTGGAGAGGGTAATGCCGGTGACTTCCGCTCCGCACGACTTGGCCAGATAAAGCGCCAGTCCGCCCCACCCCGAACCAATATCAAGAACGTGCTGGCCAGGTCTGATGAGAAGCTTTGCAGCGATGTGACGCTTCTTCGCAAGTTGCGCCTCGTCAAGACTAAGACCGGGCTCATCGAAGTATGCGCAAGAATACTGGCGGTCGGAATCCAGGAAAAGATCATACAGGCGGCCATCGAGATCATAGTGGTGGGCGACGTTTCGCGTCGCACTTATCGAGCTGTTTCTTTGCTGAAATGATCGCACCGCAGTACGGAGTCTGGTCAACGCCTTTGCAATCCCGGGAGGCTCCTGCAGGCCCAAGTTGCGAGATACGAGCGCCAGCACGTCATAAATTGAGCCGCGCGTGACGAGGAGACGTCCATCCGTGAAGAGTTCGCCGAACGCAAGCGATGGATTTATAACCAGCTGACGTTCGACGGCCGGGTCCGCAAAGCGAATCCCGACGCGAGCGCCGGTTCCGTCGCCAAATGCAAACTGTTGCCCTGTCGCGGTCTCGACGTCGAGCGCACCTTCTCTCACAATCCTATGCAAAAATGTGCGCAGCACCGTAAGCATTCTACTCTCCGTACATGTTCGTGAAAGCTCGTTCCTGCGCCGCATCACGCAGCTTCCGCGCTGATTCCCAGAAACCGGAAATTTCGGCAATCAACTTGCGCTCCTGTGCCATCAGCGGGTGATCATCGCGAATGGCGTGCCGGTCCTTGCTGACGGCATCAGCGAGTACGGCGAAGGCGCCCATCCAGGGCACGAAGCGCTCCGACCAGAGATAGGTTTTCGTGCGCATCGGATGCAACCATTGCATCGCTTCTGAAAGCCAAGGGTTGGCGATCGCCTTGACCCAAGGGCTCACGAATGAGCGATAGATGGCTTCGTTAAACTCAGAGACCTTCTGGACCCGCTGGAAGGCGGCGCGCGGATAGTCGAAATGCAAGTCCTCGACGTTGCGTGGTTCGAAGCGCACTGAATACTGATCCCGTTCGCACTCCGGATTACCCGTCGGATTGTCGATTTTCATTTCGTAGAGACCTGGCACAAGCGCCTCGATCTCTTGCAGGTTCTCGATAATCGCCCGGTGTTCAAAACGCGCAACGCTGGCCGAAACAAAGATCCCCAGATGTCCGATATGGGGATTGGTTAAATAGACGATGCGTTGCCCCGCCTTCTTGAGAGCTTCGGTGCTTTTGTAGATGGCCGGAACCCAACCAAGCGCTTGGTGTGGTGGTGTGATGTTGTCGCCATAGGAGGCAAATATAATAAGGGGACAAGTTATTTTTTTGAGATCGATAGTGCAGTGCTCATCTATCCGGATTTCACCTTGTTCGAGCCTGTTGCCCACGAACAGATCCTCGACGATAGAGACGATCTCTTCGCCGGAAAGCCGGTAAAAACCATTCCACCAGCGTTCGAAATCCAGGAACCGATCACTTTCGCTATCGATTTTGGTGAACAGGTTTGCGTATTTGTCCCAGACGGCATTGCCGGGCTTGAGGGTTTCAAAGTTTTGAACGAGCCAAGCGCCGTCAAAGCGGTTTCTGTTTAGATCCGCCAAGAAATGCGTCAGCCAAACGCCGCCGACGAACCCACCCATGAGCCGCAGTGGGTTTGCCCCAGGTTCGCCCTCCCAATAAGAGAGTGGCGAGCCGTTCAAGACCGTCGGCCCGATTTTGTCAGGGCAATGAGCCGCTAGGAGTGTTGCTGCCCAGCCGGCTTGACAGTTGCCATAGAGCACTGGCGCTCTTCCGCTATGTCGCGCAGCTACCGCTTCCGCGAAGCGCCGCAGGGCTGCGAGGACGTCGACAAGCGTTTGATGTGGGCAGGGCTCGGGGAAAAAGACGACGAAATAGACAGGATGGCCCGTGTGAAGTGCGACGCCCACTTCCGAATCGCGCTTAAACCCGCCGATACCCGGGCCATGTCCCGCTCGCGGATCAAGCACAATGACAGGCGGCTTGTTTAAGTCGACGCAGTCGTCCCAGCAATCCTCACCAACTTCAGTGATCCGCAGAAGCGCGTAGTTCGCCGGGCGCTCGAAGAGACGCGCATCGAGCAGCATTTCGTACTTGAAGTTGAGAAGGGGCGGCAGTCCTGCATCTTCGTGTTCAAGCATGTTGTTCGCGCGGCGGCGCAAGGTATCGAAGAACAGTATCGTTCGCTCGAGAACGTCTCTTTGATACTCAAATACTTCGAAGGGTGACGGGAGAGTGAGAGTCGACGATGACGGGTCTGGAACCGATTTTTCGTTGCTCGGGCGTTGCTTGGGTTGTTCCGCTTGCTGCGAAACCTTGGCCGTCGGACGCGGTGGAACCAATAGTGGAGCGGTCGCTCGGCCGCCTCCAGTAAGCGGATTGGTCGACACAGATGTCTTCCTTACGACGGTCATTGCAGAGGTCTCCAAGCATTAACTTCAAAGTGAGCGCCGGGCCGTTGCCTGCACTTGATCTAGGTCACTCAGACCGGTCTGATAATCCCTCTAATTGGTAACGGCTTGTAACAGCTGAAGTGCCTGTGGTGCCTGCTCGGGGCCATTGTGCGATGCTGGAGTTTCCAATCACTGGAAGGTCAAGAGAAATTTGAGGTTCCGAAGGCGATGCGCATAGGCGAGGCAGCTCTGTTATCTGGGGTTTCGGCGAAGCTGATCCGATACTACGAGAACGAAGGCTTATTGAGCCCGGCAGGGCGCGATAAAAATGGATACCGGGATTTTGATGATCGCAACGTGTACGAGCTTCGCTTTATCAAACGCGCTCGCGCCCTCGGATTTCCGATCAAGCAAATCGCCGAGTTACTCAGCCTTTGGCGCGACACGAGGCGACCCAGCCGCAAGGTACGCGCGCTCGCTGAGAATCATAGGCAGGCGATCGCCTCTCGAATGGAGGCACATCGGGAGATTATCGACGTGCTCACGCGATTGATAGAGTCCTGTCGTGGCGACGACCGCCCTGAGTGCCCAATCTTGGAGGAGTTCGGAACAAGACGGATGCATCGATAATTAGAACAGGCCTTGTGACGCCCTTAGGGCCGTTTTACTATTCCAATCGCTCGCCGGGCTGAAACATCGACGGGTTTAAGGATAAGCAGAGTTTGATGACTTCAAATCGGGGAGGGCGACTAAATGGCGGTGAACGCCAAGCAGTGTGACCGTAAGCGGTTTCGAACTGTCAGATAGAGGCATTCGCGCTCAGAGCCGGGTCCGGCTCACTTAATATCATGTAAATAATATAGAGCGACATCAATGCTCCGCCAAAACAGAAGACAGATATGTAAGCAAACTGAAAAAAAAGGTATGTCGTCGCTGCGACGAAAGAGATCAAGATACCAAAAATCTGAGCACGCCGGTTCGACGACGTCAGAAGCGGGGCGATTATGACGAAGAGGTAAATCATGTAAGTATATTCTCGCTGCATAATGTAGTCAAAAAGTACCGTTCCCTGATAGCTGATCGAATTGGAAAGGAATTTGGTAACCAGCCAGCCGTCGTGTGCAAAATAGGGAAAATACTGCATCGCGCCGACTATGCCGCCGAGTATTGCGAACAACAGATAGACGTGGCGCCGTCGGCAAGGTTCAAGAAAATAGACGGAGAATGGTACCCAGATCGGCCACGCGAGCCAGGAAAAAAACATATAGGCCAGAGAATACCGTTCGACCATTGCGGCGCTTGACACTGCGCCACCAGTCCACACGAGGCCCTCGAATAACTGCTGAAAACCGAAGAGCATCGGCAACGTTGCGAGTGGGACCAAGTTGCGATTTGTCTTGTAAGCCTTCCGGACCGCGAAGCTACCCATGGATAGAAGCGCGGCTGCGGCTGTAAAACTCGCTTCTGCCGAAAAGCACATCAGAACTTGCCTTACAGTTTGTTTTTCATATGAGCGGCGGTTCGCGTTCGAATCTAAATTTTGCGGCTGCTCACTCTGCGATCATGCCGTTCTTAAGGTTGCTCTCGTTGAAGGGAAATACGAGTTTGGTATCAGGTATTTCGCTATGCCGGCTCTTGCCGTGGAATTCGCATCGTGAAAGCAGGTCGCGAATGACATTAAGCCGTGCTAGTCGTTTGTCGTCGGCGCGCACGATAATCCAGGGAGATAATATACCGTGGGTTCTCACTAGCATCGCATTGCGTGCTTCCGAATAGTGTTCCCAATGCTTCGGCGCCTTTGCGTCGATAGGGCTCAACTTCCACTGCCGCAGCGGATCCTTGCGCCGGCGCCTTAAACGCCGCGTTTGTTCTTCGCGGCTGATATCGAGGTAGTACTTGAGGATCGTGAATCCGCAATGGACCAGCATCTGTTCAAACATTGGCACTGTTTTCATGAACTCCTCGTATTCGTGCTCTGTGCAGTATCCCATCACGCGTTCAACACCGGCTCGATTGTACCAGCTGCGATTGAAAAGAACGATTTCTCCGGCGATCGGCAGATGCTCGACATAGCGCTGAAAATACCAAGCTTTGCGGTCGCGGTCGGAGGGTACACCTAGCGCAACAACGCGGGTTTCACGCGGGCTCAGATGCTCGACGATACGCTTGATCGTTCCGTCCTTACCGGCGGCGTCGCGTCCCTCGAAGATCAAGACGACTTTCTTGCCGTTTTTGATGACGTGTTTTTGGAACTTCACGAGTTCTATCTGAGCGTTGTGGAATGCCGCTTCGTAGTCGTCCACGCGGTCAGTGGGCGCCCTGTTCATTGTCTTAAACTCCGATCGTTCGATAGCAGACGGGAGAGACGACTACCCCACATTCTACCTAGGTCTGTGCTCGTAGGGAAAACTGAGAGTGATGACTTTGGCGGCGCCTTGGCGGCTGATGGTTAGAACGATCGTGTAGGGACCAGGACCGGCGAAGGTGAAATAACCGCCGTAAGTCTGCGTACCCTCGATCGACATCAGGTCCAGTCTCTGCTTGCCACCTGTCTTACCTCGTGCTGAAACTTGCCCGGTCACGATGGCGTCTGTAATCCGTTCGCCCGACATGGCGTCAAAGATTGCAGCCACGAGATGGTACTGATTGGCCCCCTCCGGTACGCTGCCGTGCATCGGGCCCTCAGGCCCAGTAGGCTTGTGGTCTTTGGTGATCTGTGCGGGGACGATACCGAGGTACGCCTCGACACCCGATGCCTTTTGGTACAATGCATCGCCCGCAGCGTTGGCAGGTTTGTGGACGTGGGCTGCGGCCAGCAACGCTACAACAAGAAGGGGAAGAAACCGTTTCATCAGCCTGAGGCGCATTTCATTGTCCTGGTGATACGAGCTAGGTTCGCTCCAGCACGAGTGCTATTCCCTGGCCCCCGCCAATGCACAGCGTGACGAGACCCCGTTTGATCTTATCGCGCTGCATCGCGTGCAGCAGACGCGTAGTCAGGATCGCTCCGGTTGCGCCGATCGGATGCCCGTGAGCAATTGCGCCACCTTCGACATTTACGATGTCCTCGGGCAGTCCAATCTCTTTGATCAGAGCGAGCACGACGGCGGCGAAGGCCTCATTCACTTCGGCGCGCTCGATATCGGCGAGGCGCCAGCCGGCCCGCTTGAGTGCTTGGCGAACCGCAGGGACCGGTCCAAGACCGAACATACCCGGATCAACGGCACCCACCCCATAGGACACTAATCTCGCGAACGGTTCGAGGCCATGTTTTTCTGCCCATTTTTCATCAGCTAGGATCATGGCGGCCGCGCCGCTGTTCAAGCCGGGGGCGTTTCCTGCTGTAATGGTACCATCCTTGCGGAACACGGGCTTGAGTTTGGCAAGCGACTCGGCCGTCGTATCAGGCCGATTGTGTTCATCCTTGTCAAAAACGGACGGTTTCTTTCCTTCAGCAATGTCTAGCGCAACGATTTCCTGCACAAACTTTCCTGCGGCTTGGGCCTCCCCAAAACGCTTTTGCGTTGCAAGCGCCCAGGTGTCCTGGGACTCGCGCGTGACTTGATATTTCGCAATGAGGTCCTCCGAATGCCATCCGGAATGCTGGCCGGAGAAGGCATCATTCAGGCCGTCGCGAAGCATGCTGTCGAAGAGCTGTGCGTCGCCCATACGGTATCCCCAGCGGCCGCCAGCCATCAGGTAAGGGGCTTGGTCCATGTTTTCCATGCCTCCAGCCACGACACACGATGCGTGGCCAAGCATGATCTCTTGTGCGGCCGAAGCGATAGCTTGGGCGCCCGAGCCGCAGACGCGGTTTACAGTCATTGCGTGCACCTCGACCGGCAAATCGGCTGCGCGCATGGCTTGTCGTGCCGGGTTCATTTTGGCGCCAGCTTGCACGACCTGTCCCATAACAACGGAATCGACGTCGGTTCCCTGGAGTTTCGCCTGTTTGAGTGTCGCCTTGATCACTGCTGCGCCAAGTTCGGGGGCAGTTAAACGTTTCAGTGATCCTCCATACGTTCCAATTGCGGTGCGAACGGGAGCACAAAGCACGACGTTTGAGTCCGGCATCTAAAAGCTCCGCTTGATCAGAGAGGGGGTGAAAGCAGTCGTGCATGAACGTCGCCGCGAATGGAGATCGCAACGGTTGCCCCAGATCGATGCGAGTATGACGCATGCACGCGTGCTTGTAGGCTGGTACGGCGTGATAATGCTGAAATCGTGCTCGGCGCCGATTGCCTGGAGCATTCGGGTGAGATTGGAGCGCTTATTCACAGCCGACACTGTGGAAACCGAAGGGAGCGCGGCGGTCATTGCTTCGCCCCGGAACCGGTGGGTCTCCTTTGGCGTAACCTTCATGCGAGGGCTTCCTCCAACGTCGGCCGGGCCATGGGACTGCTGCTTCCGAACGTGATGCCCGGCAGTTTTGTCCACTTCAACATGAGTGCGTTAATCGCGACGAGCGCCGAGCTGCCAGACATGGCAAGGGCTGCAACCTCTGGACTTAACAGGATTGGATAGAGCACGCCCGCCGCAAGGGGGAAGGCGATGACATTGTAACCGACGGCCCACCAAAGGTTCTGATGCATCTTGCGCAAGGTCGCTCGTGAAAGCTCGATCGCACCGACGACGTCGTACGGATCGCTTTTCATGAGAACCACGTCGGCGCTTTCCATCGCGACGTCGGTGCCTGCGCCGATCGCAAATCCGACATCGGCCTGGGTCAAAGCCGGTGCATCGTTGATTCCATCGCCAACCATTCCGACTTTCCTGCCTTGGGACTGCAATTCCTTGACTTTGGACGCCTTCTGGCCCGGTAGTACGTCGGCGAGAATGATGTCGATGCCGAGTTCGCGGCCAATCCGCTCCGCCGTTCCTTTGTTGTCGCCAGTCAACATGGCAACCTGCACACCGCGCTCCTGCAATTTCTTTATCGTCGCAGTTGCGGTGGGGCGTGGAGCGTCCGCGATAGCGATCAGGGCTATGATTTTCTTGTTGCGAGCAAGATGGACAACGGTTCTTCCTGCGCCCTGCAATCGCTCGGCGTCTGCCAACAGAGGTCCAACGTCAATTCTCTCGGAGTCCATCAGCCGGCGATTGCCCAAAAGCACCTCTGCTCCGGCGACGATCGCTCTCGCTCCCATGCCTTCCAGATTAGAAAAATCCGCAGCCTTTGCAGCAGCAATGCCCTCGGCCCGGCGCAGAATGGCCTGGGCTAAGGGGTGATCTGAGCCGGCCTCAACAGAAGCGGCAATGGCCAAAACTCCTTCCGTGCTTTCTCCCGTTGCGGTCACAATCTCTACGACCTCGGGCTTGCCCAAAGTGAGTGTTCCGGTCTTATCGAAGACAATGACGTCCAGCTTGGTGGCATCCTCGAGCGCGGCGGCATTCTTGAAAAGAATACCATTCATCGCGCCGAGCCCCGTGCCGACCATTACGGCCATTGGCGTCGCGAGTCCTAGGGCGTCGGGACATGCGATGACGAAGACCGTAATCGTTAGCGTGAGTGCAAAAAGAAATGGCGAACCGATCCACCAAAACCAGACCACGAATGTGAGGAGACCAATGACGACTGCAGCCAGAACAAGCCATTGAGAAGCCCGATCTGCAAGGAGTTGCGCAGGAGCCTTCGAGTTTTGTGCCTCTTGCACGAGCTTGACGATCTGGGCCAGCGCCGTATCAGCACCAACTTTCGTTGCAGAGTAGCGGAATGTGCCGCTCTTGTTGATTGTGGCTCCGATGACGGTGTCTCCTGGCTTCTTGTCGACCGGCATCGATTCTCCCGTAAGCATCGACTCATCGACAGTCGATTTTCCTTCGAGCACTCTACCGTCTACAGGAATCTTGTTTCCGGGTCGTATCACGACGATGTCGTCGACCACGACTTCAGCCGTGGCCACTTCCACTTCGCGGCCGCCTCGGACGACGTTTGCCTTGGGTGGTGCGAGATCCAGGAGTGCACGAATGGCGGCTGAGGCGCCCGCGCGGGCGCGCATCTCCAGCCAATGACCAAGAAGTATGAAGACAAGAAGGACGGCTGAGGCTTCGTAGAACTGCTCGCCGTCGAAGAAGAATGTGGCTCCGACTGAGAAGAGATATCCGGTCCCAACGCTGAGGATTACGAGCACCGCCATGTTGAGGACGCCGTTCTTGAGCGCCCGGTAAGCAGCAACGGCGAAAGGCCAAACTGGATAAAGGATAGCGCCGCTTGCCAGAAGGAACAAAGTGAAGTTTAGACTAAGCCCTAGGGGTGGCTCTAAAGGTGCAATATCCATTCCCATTGGGGCGAGCGCGAAGATCGGGATCGTAAAAAAGAGGCTGACGAAGAACCGGTTCCGCATATCACGGACCATCTCTTGCATTTCCATTCCGGCACCGTGTCCCATTTCATGGGACATGGCGTCGATCTTGCCTTTGTCAGCGCTGCGATTTTGGGTCGGTGTTTGGGCGAGGTCACTTGCGGACGCAGGCTGCCGCTGCAACCGTTCGCTTTCGTGATGCGCCACATGTTCGACATCTGCAAGATACGGCGGCCGCTGTTGCGAAGCTGACGCTGCATCGCCGGCGAGGGGCCCGTGCGCGCTGCACAGGTGCTCGGGTTCAAGGTACCCAAGACAATGATGGCCGCAGCGATCAATTGCCTGTTTGATCGTATCAACAGCAATCCTGTGATCATCATAAGTTACGGTGGCACATCCAGAGACAAGATTGACAGCCACCGCCGTCACCCCATCGAGCTTTCTCAACTGCTTCTCGACACCAAATGCTCCGAGCGGTGAAAGAAGCTCCGCAACGTGGAGATTGACGACTGGCATTCTTGGAACTCCTTTAGCAGTGTTCTCTTCATCTTCGAAACAAGCGCGCCGCGTTCCCGTTCTCCGGCGGCACAAGGATGGTGCGTCTCACGCTAACGCGCGCTCCATCACTGACCGGCTCTTTCGGTACTTGTGTGCAGCACGATGCACCTGAACTTGATTTAGGTCAGCATCTTCTGGAAAGTAGCCGACTAATTTGTAACGCTCGGTAACAGAGTGGCTCTTTGTCGACGACAGGCCCTGGGCGACTTGCGCTCCTCTCCTTTCGTAGTGTCACGTCGTTTGGAGGGTCGTCCTCTGGCCAAACGGCCTTGTATCGCCTGAGCTAAGGGCCCTGCCCCTACCTTTGACAATCGCATAGATTGCCGGAATCACGACCAGCGTCAGAACGGTCGATGACACCATGCCGCCAATCATCGGCACGGCAATGCGCCGCATCACTTCTGAGCCCGTACCGTCACTCCATAGGATCGGCACGAGGCCCGCCATGATGGCGATCACGGTCATCATCTTCGGGCGCACACGCTCGACGGCGCCTTCCATGATCGCGGCGCTCAGATCGGCGCGCGTGACGGTGCGGCCTTCTGCGACAGCTTTGCGCTTCTGATCCTCCCAGGCATGGTCGAGATAGATGAGCATGATAACGCCCGTCTCGGCGGCCACGCCGGCGAGCGCGATGAAGCCGACGGCGACGGCAACCGACAAGTTGAAGCCCATCCACCACATCAGCCAGAGGCCGCCGACCAGTGCGAACGGAAGAGACAGCATGACGATCAGTGTCTCCGTCATGCGCCGGAAGTTGAGGTAGAGCAGCAAGAGGATAATCAACAGCGTCAGCGGTACAACGACCGCGAGACGCTTCTTGGCGCGTTCGTAGAATTCGAACTGGCCGCTCCAGACGGCATAATAGCCGGGCGGGAATGTCACTGAGGCCGCTACAGCCTTCTTAGCGTCGGCAACGAAGCTGCCGAGATCGCGCTCGCGGGCGTCGACAAAGATATAGGCGGCGAGTTGCGCATTCTCGGTGCGGATGGAGCCCGGCCCGCGCACGAGGGAGACTTTTGCGACTTGCCCTAATGGGATCGAAGCTCCGTTAGGGAGCGGAACGAGCACCTCGCGCGCGATGGCCTGCGGGTCCGAGCGCACATCGCGCGGATAGCGCACCGAGACGCCGTATCGTTCGCGGCCCTCCACGGTTGTGGTCACCGTTTCGGCACCGAGAGCCGACGACACAACCTGCTGCACGTCGCCCATCATCAGGCGATAGCGGGCCAGTTCGCCCCGATCCGGCTCGATGTCGAGATAGTAGCCCCCGATGATGCGTTCTGCGAAGGCACTCGATGTGCCGGGCACTGTCTTGATCGCCGTCTCTATTTCGCGCGCGAGCTTTTCGATAACGGCAAGGTCTTGCCCGATGACTTTGACCCCGACGGGTGTGCGGATGCCGGTTGCCAGCATATCGATGCGTGCCTTGATCGGCATGGTCCAGGCATTGGAGACGCCGGGGAACTGGAGCGCCTTGTCCATCTCCTGGATCAGGCTGTCGACGGTGACTCCAGGACGCCAGTCGGCTTCAGGCTTCAGGTTGATGATCGTCTCGAACATCTCTGTGGGCGCGGGATCCGTGGCGGTCACGGCCCGCCCTGCCTTGCTAAAAACGCTCGCGACTTCGGGAATTGTCTTGATGATCCGATTCTGGGTTTGCAGCAGTTCCGCCGACTTTGTGATGGATAGGCCGGGCAGTGTCGTCGGCATGTACATGATCGTGCCTTCGTTGAGGCTTGGCATGAACTCGGAGCCGAGTTTCGTTGCGGGCCAGACGCTGGCGGCCAGAACGATCAGTGCAACCGCGATCGTGAGTCCCTTGGCTTTGAGCACGCCGCGAATGATCGGCCGATAGAGCCAGATCAGGAAACGGTTGAGGGGGTTCTGCCGCTCCGGAATGATGCGCCCCCTCACGAAGAGAACCATCAGCGCGGGAACGACGGTGATGGACAGCAGCGCTGCAGCAGCCATCGCGAAGGTCTTGGTCCAGGCGAGCGGCTTGAACATCAAGCCTTCTTGGGCCTCCAACGCAAAGATAGGCAGGAAGGAGACGGTGATGATGAGCAGCGAGAAAAAGAGCGACGGGCCGACCTCGCTTGCCGCCTCGATCAGCACTTCGGTGCGGGACGCTTCGGGAGGCGCGCGTTCCAGATGCTTGTGGGCGTTCTCAATCATAACGATGGCCGCATCGATCATGGCCCCGATGGCGATGGCGATGCCGCCGAGACTCATGATGTTCGATGAAATACCAAGGGCCCACATGCAGATATAAGCGATGAGGATGCCAAGGGGCAGCGTGATGATGGCAACGAGCGCGCTGCGCGCATGCAGAAGGAACACGAAGCAGACAAGCGCGACGATCAGGCTTTCCTCGACCAGCGTCGTCTTTAGTGTTGCAATCGCCCGGTGGATAAGATCGGAGCGGTCATAGACCGGCACTATGGACGTGCCGTCCGGCAGGCTGCCCGTGATCTCGGCCAATCGCTCCTTGATACTGCCGATCACCGACATTGCATTCTGCCCATAACGCTGGATGGCAATGCCGGAAACGACCTCGCCTTCGCCGTTAAGCTCGGTGACACCGCGGCGCTCGTCGGGCGCGAGTTCCACGGTGGCCACGTCCTTAATCAGCACCGGCGTACCGCCCTGCGCCTTGAGGACGATGTTCTCGATGTCGCCGATACTCTTGAGATAGCCGCGACCGCGCACCATAAACTCGGTTTCGGTCAACTCGACCACCCGGCCGCCGACATCCATGTTGGACTCGCGAATGGCACCGCTGACCTTTGACAAGGGAATGTCGAAAGCGCGCAGGCGCCGCGGATCGACCACGACCGAATACTGGCGCACAAAGCCGCCCACGCTCGCGACCTCGGCCACACCCTCGGCCTTGGCGACGGCAAACCGCACTTGCCAGTCCTGGGTGGTGCGCAGCTCGGCAAGGTTTCGTTTTTCTGCCATGACGGCATATTGGTAAACCCAGCCAACGCCGGTCGCGTCAGGACCCAGTGACGGCACGACTCCTTGGGGCAATGTCCGCGTAACGCTCGACAAAAATTCGAGAACACGGCTGCGCGCCCAATAGATGTCAGTGCCTTCGTCAAAGATGACGTAGACGAACGAGACGCCGAAGAAGGAGAAGCCGCGCACGACCTTCGAGCGGGGCACCGACAGCATGGCGGTGGACACCGGGAAGGTGACCTGATCCTCAATCACCTGCGGTGCTTGGCCTGGGAACTCTGTAAAGACGATAACCTGCGTGTCGGACAGGTCCGGGATTGCGTCGAGCGGTACTTTGGTGAGTGCGTAAAGGCCAGCGCCTGTTACAAAGATCATCGCAATCAGGATCAGGGTCAGGTTGGTGGCCGACCAGCGGATAATGCGAGCGATCATGGCTGCACCTCCCGCGCAGCTGTTGCGGGCGGTTCGGCCCTTGGTGCTTCAGTCGTGAAGCCGGAGAGCGCTGCCTTCAGGTTGCTCTCAGCGTCAATCAGGAAGTTTGCAGCAACGACGACGTTGTCGCCAGATTTGAGGCCATCCAGAATCTCCACGTAACCATCACCGCGAAGGCCGACTTTTACGGGCCGCGGCTCAAATCGACCCTCGCTGCGATCGACCAGGACGACTTGGCGATTGCCGCTGTCGATCAAGGCGGAAACCGGTACGACGAGACGCGCGGCCTCCCCTTCGCCGGCGTTGATTTCGACGTCGGCAAACATTTCATGCTTGATGCGGTGATCGGGATTGGCGACTTCGATACGTACCTTGGCCGTGCGCGTGGCCATCTCGAGTTCGTGCAGCACGAAGGTGACCGTGCCCGTAAAGACCTCGCCCGGAAAGGCGCGGAAGCTTACTTTCGCCGTCGAGCCCACCTGAACCTGACCGATATCCTGCTCGGCCACGTCAGCGATGACCCAGATCGAGGAGAGATCGGCAAGGCGCATCATCTCGTCGCCCGCCTTCATCATCATGCCTTCGATGGCCGGCTTTTGCATGACGACCCCGGAGACCGGCGAAGGCCAGTCGAACGAGATCACGGGCTCGCGTGTGCGCTTGAGTTCGTCCAGCACGGCATCGGGAATTTGCAAGTTTTTAAGTCGTTGCAGCGAGCCCTTGTCGTCGCGCTCGCCCGATGCATTGGTCGCGATCCGGTAGTCCACTTGCACCTTGACCATCTCGGGGCTGTAGATGCGAAACAGCGGCTCGCCCTTGGTCACATGACGCCCGGTTTCGTTGACGTAGAGCGTTTCGATGAAGCTGTCGGCGCGCAAAGCGACGGTCAGCAGTGAGCGCTCGTCGGGTTTGGCGACGCCGGGCGCCCGGATGGGCCGCACGAGGCGGCGCATGCTTACTGGTTCGCTGCGAACACCAGAGCGTTGCAGCTTGGCGACGCTGACCTTAACCGTACCGCCATCCTCCGCCTCGCCTTCGTAGACGGGGATATAATCCATGCCCATCCAGTCCTTTTTCGGCACTGGAGAGGTGTCGGGCAGGCCCATAGGATTGCGGTAGTAGAGCAGTTTCTTTGCTGAACCGTCTGTTCCTTGCGGCGCCTCCTTCGGTTGCGCTTGCGCAAAATCTGCCTCCTCGTCGTCATAAACGGCGACGAACTCACGACCATCGCCGGTCTGCTTAGGCTGGGCGGCAAAATCCGTCTCGTTGTCCGGATGCTTCCAGTACAGCACCCGGCGTTCCTTTTGCGAGGCCGCTGGCTGGGTGGCCGCTTCTTGGGGTGGTGGTGATAACCAACCACCCGGCGCAGGCCAATTCCCGGTCCCAAAGCGATAGCCAGCCGCAGTCGAGGCGAGGATCGCCGCGATGGCGATCCCCCCGAAGAGGAGCTTGTTCATGGTCTGCTCCTCAGTCCTTGGCCTGGAAAATGACGACGCCTTCGACCGTGTCCTTCTCGCCCGGCACCTTCGCCATGATCCGAAAGGCCCAGCCGCCGGCCATGGTCAGGTCGGCCTTGAAGCGATAAACACCAGGTTGCTCTGAGGGCATGGCAGCGTGCTGTGCTTGCATCTCGGCCATGCCGTCCGGGGCCATGTCGAGCCGTGTCCGGAAGAGCACCGCACCCTCAACGGGCTTACCGGATGGCTTGTGAACGAGGCGGACGCCAAGCTCGCTCGCGGCGCCGTTTTTAACCTCGACGTCCATCGGCTCGAAGCTGTAGTCGGCTGCACCCGCGAAGGCGTCGTCGAATGCGGTTGTCATCACCAGCCCGGCAAGGGCGGCGAGAACGAAATTAGGAAGATTCATTAGTCTGATCCTTGATTGATGTCAGTTTTGCGCGCGCCGCATCAAGCATCTGCGCAATCTCTGCCCGGCAAAATGCCAAACATCACTGCCCACTGACGCGGACACCTCATCAATGGATCAGGCTCGGGGTGGCGGTGGCTGCGGCCCGGAAGACCAGTCAGGGGGCCGCAATGGTTTGGCCGGGCTCAAAACGATCGCGACCAGAGATCGAACAGCATCCGGCACCGGCGTAACGGAGAACACTTTGAAGCATTTCGTGAGACACTGTTCCGGCGGACAAGCCGCTTTGGTATCGCAGCACGGACATTCATCTTTGCTGCCTGTCTGATCGCTCGCATGGCCCATCATCTTGGCACAATCGTCCATCTCGCCGTTGGCTGGCGCCGCCACATGCGGATCACTCTGCGCCACGGCCGCACCGAGCGGTGCCGTCGCAAGCGACAGTGTGATGGCCAAGGCCAGTAAAAGTCGGATCAAGGACAAAATATCAACTCCTGCCTCGTCGACGATGCACGAATTTTCATGACAGCGCAACAAAGGGCGACCAGCTCGTCATCCTCTCGCGGGGCTGATGGATGCTAATTTCCCAGGTAAGTCGCTACCGGAGCAATGCCTTGCTGTTCAGAGCGCCCGCAACCGTTTCGCTTGATAGTATAGCTGGAAAAGCTAATCGCGCGATCCTTATCCATTATAAAACCAGAAAAAGGCGGGCTTGACGGGAGAATGTTTGAACGCAGTGGCTCGCGAACTCGCAGAATGGCACGATAAACTTGCCCACCATAGTCTTGACAGCGATATATCATCTGTAATCGTATTATTTTAAAGGAGAAAATGTTTTTGTCTAATATTTCTTAACGATTTAAGACCGCCAGTGAGACTTGCTATAATATTGCTTCTCAAAGAACATTTCTTACTGCTGCATTTTTTGGGGCTGTTGTTATTTATCCACTCAGCGCATCTTTAGCAATTGGCGTTCTGGGCGCCCCTGCTATTTTCGGGGCGGCAGGGTTCACAAGGAAAGCAACAGCAAAAGCTATTGATTTTCTAAACCCACCAAAGCCCGAAGCTTAAATTTTGGCCCGCCGACAACTAAGCCTAGGGTGTGGCATTAATTGAGTCCATTCTTAACTTCTAGATTACGCTATTCGCTCTCTTATTCAAAAAATAGCAAAGATTCTTCTTGCATTGAAATTAGAGGTCAGTTTATTTGAACCATGTTCAATAATAACTTGGAATTGATGCCGAAGGATAATATGCCTCACAAAAACGCAATAACGCTGAGCGATAGAACGCATGGTCTTTTAGTTGCAATACTAACGTCCTTTCCGACTTACGATGGGTTCTATCAGATTTCTGAAGCAACCGACATTTCAAGCGAATTTGCTTCAGCCTCAGGCGCCTTGGGAGCAGCGGTCTGCGCAGTCAATTTTTACCGCCTTGTCGTACGGGGAGCTGCAGCTTTACGGGAAGAGCGGGAAGTGCGGGATTCACGTGGCCATAATCTCATGCCTCCTCCAGACTCCAACGAGTATACTTAGTCACACGCGCGATCGCATCGACCACAAATAGCTATAGGGCGACGTCGGCGGGGTCTTGAGAGAAAAGCAATTCGCTATTTTGAGAAGAGCGCCGCCAACAACAATCTGCTCTGGCGGAATTGCCTTAGTTATAGTTTCAGATGTAAGTAGCGTTGCCATTGTTCCAGCGAGAGAAATGTCAAACGCAAAATTTACCGGCTGGAATTTAATGCCGCTGTTCTGCATAGCCGCGAAATAGTCATTTATGCCAGACCGTATTCGTGTGACTTCATTCTCAAGCGCGAAGTGCGCATCTTCTGAGGCCTGTACTTTCAAATACGCCTCGCCCAAGGCTGCCCGCAGTGCCCATAGCTCTGCCGTGTATCGATCCTTGAAGCGAAGGCAGTCCTCTAAGTGAACGTCTTTCTCAGGAATTGGTAGAGCATCAAATAGTTCTATCATCAAAGCACGACTTTGGCTCAGAGCCTCCGGCCGGACTGATGGTCTACCACCCGAACGGTTGGCTATTGCCCAGCGACCTGGCTCAGCCAGTTCCCGATTTTGCAGAATGTCAAAGCCATCGTAGTGGCCATGAGCATAGGGCAATCCAGCGCCGTGGTGACGGAGAGAGCGGACTAGCACTCCCGTCTGAATTAGAAACTCTTCGTCAGCGCTTCTGCTGACACAATCGGTCAAGTCGGTGGGTAAATCGATCCGGTCAAAGAATAATGCCATCATGCGAAGGACGCTTGGATGGACGGGCCTGCGATCATAAACCTTCGTATCTATTTGCGTGCAGATAACTAAGCCGCGCTCGTTTTTTCCAAGTGCGCAACCGGCTAGATCAACTTTAACCATATCGTGCCTACCTCGCACTTTTTTGTTCTTCTGCTCGGAACCCGCTACCAAATCGAACCCCCACGCAACCACGAAATAGTCTTCCGAAACCCGCCTTAAGGTGTTCCGCCACATGTGTGCTGTATGACAGCACATCTTGCTCGGCGGTCTTCCGCCCGGCTCGGGAAAGGGGGGCATGCTGCCCCCCGTTCCATCCCCCCAGCTCACAGACGGCTCTCAGCACGCAAATCGTCATGGCGATATTCTTCGCGGGCCTGCCGCAAAATCAGAAAAGACGAATTGAGGAACAGAAGAGCCATCGCCGCGGCCACGATCAAGTCGGGCCATGCGGAGCCGAACGCCCAGACAGCGATGGCTGCCACCATCACCGCCACGTTACCGATGGCATCGTTGCGCGAACAGAGCCATACCGAGCGAACATTGGCATCGCCATCTTTGTAACGGAGCAAAAGAAGTACGCTCGTAACATTGGCAGCCAATGCCAGAAATCCAATGCCAGCCATGATCTCGGCCTGAGGAAGGCCGAGGATCAGGACTTGATAGGCGGTTGAGCCAAAGACCCACAGGCCCATCAGCATCAAACTTGTGCCCTTGAGAAACGCCGCCGTGGCCCGCGTCTTGATGGAAGTGCCGATGACCGCAAGGCTGAGCCCGTAGGTGAGTGTATCCCCCAGAAAATCGAGAGCGTCGGCTTGCAAGGCCTGTGACCCCGCGAGGCGGCCTGCCGCCATTTCGACGACAAACATCACAGCGTTGATGGCGATCACCACCCACAGGATGCGCTTGTAGCGAGAATCGAGCCCGTCGAACCGGGGATTGGTCCCGCAGCCGCAGCTTGCCGATGTCTCGCAGCTGTCAGTCACGATGAGGGTCCTTCGGCACAGGCAAATGAGGGCGAATGGTGATGGGGAGGTGCTCCCGCGTATGGCAGTACGTCCGCCGAGGCGTGTTGTGACAATGCCGATAGGTCCGTACATCGGCTATCTGCCGCGTGCTGTGCTGCGGGTGCGGGATAGCACCAGGCTCCGCAGATATGGCAGGGGCAGCCGCGACAATCGCGGCTGCCATACTGAGATTGATGCTGGGTCGCATGGCCATCACGATCGCACTCAATCCAGCTTGATGCGCGCTTGCTCAGGCTTATGCCCCGGCATCGTGAGCGTGACGACGATGGTGGTGCCTTTGGCTGCTTTGAACGTTCCCGTGCCTTTCAAAAAATTGGCTGGGTCGGGAACAAGTTCGATTTCTTGCTTTTGGCCTTCAGACAAAATCGTAGCTTTAGCCTTGGCATCCTTAACGTCTTCGGCGTCACCGTCCTCATGCGCCAAATACACTTCGAGGCTGCCGTCCTTGGCCACGATCTCCATGTGGTGATGACCCGTCTCAACAATTTTGCCGCCATGCTTGCCGGCATGCGAATGCTCGCCTTCCGCGAACGCCGGTGAGGCCAAGGCGAGGACAGTGCCGAGGATGAGGGCTGTGTATTTTTTCATAGTTTTGAGTCTCCTCGTTAGTTCGGGTTGAGAATTAGAAAGCCTCGGCATGGGTTTTCTCCCCCTCGGCAGAGGCAAGTTTTTCGAGCGGCTTTTTGCCGAACAGCAGGAACAGCACCGGGGTCAAGAACGCATCCAGCAATGTTGCCGACACCAGCCCCCCGAAAATCGTCACCGCGACCGGGTTCAGGATTTCCTTGCCCGGTTCATCAGCGCCGATCATGAGCGGCACGAGCGCAATACCGGCGGCTAAAGCCGTCATGAGGACGGGCGTGAGGCGTTCGAGCGTTCCCCGGATGATCATCTTGCGTCCGAAGGTTTCCCCCTCGAACAGCACCAGATTGATGTAGTGACTGATTTTGAGGATGCCATTGCGCGTGGCGATTCCAGCCAGTGTGATGAAGCCGATGGCGCTGGCCACGGAAAAGCTCTGCCCGGCAATCCAGAGCGCTGCCACGCTGCCGATCAAAGCCAACGGCACGTTGCCCATAATGATGAGCGCCAGCACCGCTGATTGATAGCGTGAGTAGAGAACCACAAAGATCAGGCCCAATGAGACGAGCGAGAGCAGAGCGATAAGCTGCGAGGCTTCTTCCTGTGCCTGAAACTGCCCTTCAAGGCTGGTGAAATAGCCTTGAGGGAGTTTCGCTGTCTGCACTTCCTTGCGGATATCCTCCACGATGCGCGCCAGATCAGAGCCATCGGTATTGGCCAGCACCGCGATGCGCCGGCGGCCGTTCTCGCGCAGGATCTGGTTGGGCCCGTCCGTCTCGACGACATCCGCCACAGATTTAAGCGGGATGCGCCCGGCTGGGCTTTCGATCAGCATCTCGCCCAAGGCGTAGGTGCTGCGGTCGGAATCGCTCAGGCGCAAGACAACATCGAAGCGCTTGGATTGATCGACGATCTGCGAGACGATGCGGCCATTGGAAAGCGTCTCCAACGCTTTGGTGATATCGTTCGGATTAAGGCCGTAGCGTTTGGCTTTGTCGTAATCGATCTGCACCTGAAGCTGCGGGATACGCACCTGCTTCTCGGTTTGCAGATCGGTAATGCCCGGGATGCGCTTGAGGCGCGTTTCGAGATCGGCGGCAAGGCCCCGCAGCGTGTCGTAATCATCGCCATAAATCTTGAGCGCGATCTGGGCGCGAACGCCGGAGAGCATATGATCGAGGCGGTGCGCGATGGGCTGCCCCACCGCAATGCTGGCGGGAAGAACGGTCAGGCGCTGGCGGATATCGGCGAGGACCGCCTCGCGGCTGCGCTCGGATTTTTCGAGGTCTATATCCAGTTCGCTGTTGTGAACGCCTTCGGCATGTTCATCCAGCTCAGCTCGCCCGGTGCGCCGTCCCACGGATTTAACCTCCGGCACTTCCGCAACGATTTTCTCGGCAAGCCCGCCAATACGGTCAGATTCCGCAAGGCTGATGCCGGGCTGCAAAATCACACTGACCAGAACGGTGCCTTCGTTAAAACTCGGCAGGAACGCGCGCGGCAGCAATAATCCCGCACCGAGTGCCAGGATCACAGCCAAAGCCGGAACGCCGATGACAAAGCCGGGGCGGTCGAAGGCCCATTCAAGGCCGCGCTTTTGCAAAGCCTTGAGGGTGTGCACCAGCCACGTTTCATGCTCTGACACATGCTTCATGCGCGGCAACAGCCAGTAGGCCAGCACAGGCGTCACGGTCATGGACACAACAAGGCTGGCCAGAATCGAGACGATGAAGGCAATGCCGAGCGGTGAGAACAAACGGCCTTCAATGCCCGAGAGGGCAAAGAGGGGGAGGAACACCAACACGATGATGGCGGTGGCGTACAAAATGCCGGAGCGCACTTCGATGGAGGCATCAGCCACCACCGTTTCAATGCTGCGGCGATCCCGGCCACCTGCCGCCCTGTGCAAGCCAAGCCTTCGGTAGATATTCTCAACATCCACCACCGCATCATCCACCAGCGCGCCGATAGCAATCGCAAGGCCGCCGAGCGTCATGGTGTTGATCGAGAGGCCCATGAACTGGAACACGATCACTGTGGTCAGCACCGACAGCGGGATTGCGATCAGGGAGATGAAGGTGGTCTGCCAGTTGAGCAGGAAGGCAAACAAAACGATGGCCACCACGATCAGCGCCTCAACAAGGACGCGCAGGACGTTTTCTATGGAGGTTTCGATGAAGGTTGCCTGCCGAAATTGAATATCCGTCACACGCACGCCTTCCGGCATCACGCGCTGAAGTTCAGGCAGCATAGCTTCGATCTGGCGTGTGATGCCGACCGTGTCGGCGTTGGGCTGCTTCTGGACAGCCAGAATAACAGCGGGCTTACCCTGATACCCTGCATCGCCGCGCTTGGTTCTTGCCGCGAAATCAACATCGGCGACCTGACTGAGGAAGACGGATTGCCCCTCGCGGAAGGCCACCACCAGATTCTTAAGATCATCAATCTTCGTGGTACGGGCGATGTTGCGGATCAGATATTCTCTAGCCTTTTGATCGACAAAGCCGCCGCCCGTATTAGCCCCGAACTGCTGGATCGCCTTTTCGATGGCTTCAAAGCTGACATCGAGGCTGGCCATACGCCGGGGATCGGGGATGACCCGGTACTGCCGCACCTCGCCGCCAATCGGGACCACCTGCGAAACACCCGGTACAGTCAGAAGCTGCGGGCGCACCGTAAAATCGGCGATCTCGCGCAGCACCATGGGATCGGACGTGTCGCCCGACATGGCGATCAGCATGATCTCGCCCATGATGGATGAGATGGGCCCCATCTGCGCATGGACGTTGCTCGGGAGCTGCTCGCGCACGAGCTGCAATCGTTCAGCCACTTGCTGGCGTGCCCGATAGATCTCCGTCGACCAGTCAAACTCGATATAGACAATGGAAAGCCCGACGCCGGAGACGGAGCGCACGCGGTTCACGCCGGGCATACCGTTCATGGCGGTTTCAATCGGGAAGGTGACCAGCAGTTCGACTTCCTCCGGCGCAAGGCCATCGGATTCGGCAAGCAGCGTGACCGTCGGGCGGTTGAGATCGGGGAAGACATCCACCGGAAGCGTTCTGAGCGTGGCGAGGCCATAGAGCATGATGGCGATGCCGCCGATCAGGACGAACAGGCGATTGGCAAGGCTGGCGCGGACAATAGTATTGAACATGAGTTGCCTCCCTCACCGAATCTGATTGATGAGTTCGGCCGCGCTGGTCACAACGCGGTCACCGGGCTTGATGCCCGCTAGAACCAACAGGCGTTCCCCATCGAGCGGCTGGGTTTTTACCTCCGCCGGACGAAACCGCTCCGGGCTTTCCTTGATCCAGACCTGCGGGATGCCATTATTGCCGCGCACCACAGCGGCCAAAGGCAACTCGATGCCTTGGGTTGTGCTGTCGGATTGAGCAAAAACTTTGACCGGCGATCCGATGACAAGCTCGGGATGGGAGTCCTCGATACGGAAAAGAAACGGAGTTGCCTGTTGACGCAGCGTCGGAGAGCGCCCGACATACGAAAGCTTCAGAGAATGGCCCTCGCCATCCAGCGCCTGGGCCGCCATGATCGCCCCTTCACCGTGACCCGCATCACCAATGCCCTCCACCCATAATTTCTCGGGATCGACGATTTCAAAAAGCGTGTCGCGCGCCGTGACAACCTGCCCGGCCCGCACATTGGCCACCGAGATAATGCCGCTAACCGGAGCCTTCAGTGCGATTTTCTGGGTGTCTTTTGGTTCGAGAACCCGCTTTTGCTCGCGCAAGGCGGCCAGCTCGGCCTTCGTATCGTCAATCTGGCTTTTGGCGACCACGCTGGCGATGCGTGTAAGCCGGTCCAGCTTTTGCTCCGCAATGATCAGCTTGCCATCCACTTCGGCGCGGAGCTGCTGCATGGTGCCAAGATCAGCCACCGGAATGGAAGGGGACAACAGTGCAAGCACTTCTCCTGCCTGCACTTTCTGCCCGGCATAGGAAATGCCGCGCTCGCTGACTTCAATCTGCCCATCCATCGGCGCTTGAACCTGCCCGAAGGACGATGGATCAGGCACAACCGTGCCAATCAGCTCTCGCGTGCGTGCTGACGATGCGGTCGCAGCGGGCGTGGTACGCAGACCGAGTAACCGCTGGGTTGATTTGGGAACAAAAACGCCGCCACCCGGAAGCTTGCGGGGTGTAATCCCGCCAGCCGCCGCTGGAGCCTCATCATGGCCGCCATCGCCATGATCGTGTCCGGGGCCTGCCAAAGCGGGGGATGCAATTGCAAACCCGACCAAAGCCGCGATGAGAATAAGCTCTGCCGCGCTTCTGAGGTGGATCGATTTGGTCGCTGAAGCTTTTGTGGTGGGGGCATCATCGTCGTCGCGCCCGATTTTCTGCCGCGACCGTGCGCGCAATGCGAAGGCGAGCACGAAGCCAAGGGCTAACGCGCCAGCCAGCATGGTCAATATGTCAGGTCGCGTAAGAATTTGGACAAGGGGTGTAGCCGCGCCGTCCGATGGTGCGGCATGACCCGCTTCAGGAACGCTCCATGTTCCGTTCAGCAGATCGGCATCGGTTTTGGTCGTGATCGTGAAGACCAAAGCCTTTGCACCCGGCTGATCAACCCAGTCGGCCTCCAGTTCGTATGTTCCGGGCTCAACGGGCTTGGCGAGTGCTACAGGAATGCCCTCGCCCGAGACTTCAATCGAGGCCCCCTCGATTGGCTCGCTGGTATCCGGGTGATCCAGATACATGATGAGGCGATGACCCTCAGATATCGCCACCAGCTCCATGGTGGAGCCGACGCTTTCCAGCCGTGGGGCAGCATTGGTGACGGGCGCGGGGCCTTCATCGCCGTGGTCGTGCCCCGGCCCGGCCCATGCGGCGCTGATGGTCAAAACGAAAATTGCGAAGAGTGTGATGGTGGTACGAAACATAGCTCAAGCCGATCTGTTGCAAGGGAAACCTTGGATCGGCCGGGGGCATCACGTCCTTCGCAACTCTTGCGCTCCCCGCATATCGCAGAGGTGCTTGAGTGGCTTGGGATCAGTGGAAAAGCCGCTGGCCGAATCCAGTCGCTAAACGCTCATCCGCCAAAGCGGGCGAGGTCAAAGCGCGTCAGACCAACGGACGGGGAGGGCGCAAGAGAGGATATTTGAGTTCGCCGAGAGCCAAGCTTGAGTGGCCAATGGCCTGCTCCACGGCATCAACGGCCATAGCCTTGACCCCGAATTCAGCGGGCAGCAGGGCCATGAAAGTCCCGCAGCACGGTATGTGGAAGTGTGCACCGGATTGGTCGCTTTCGGGCGCTTCACAGGAATTTTGGGCGCAGAAATCCACCGTAGAAGTGGAGCTGCTTTCAATCGGGATCATCACGCCCGCTTCATGGTCGTGCCCATCCATCCCATGAGCGTCCGTCTGGTGATGGTCTTGGGCGTGATAGACAAGAGGCCGCGCCGCGCCGTGACCGCTAACGGTCACAACAGCAAAAAGCAGGAGCATGATTCGGGCGATCAACCTCATAATTTCACTCTACACGCTTTGGCGGGCTTGGGCAAATTCATCCGAATACCAGTGTATTAAGCCCCCTTTGAACCGCGTTTTCTCGAAAAGCGGGGTATGACGCGGATGTAGATGAGCTCACTGATGAGTTCGATGATCGTTTGCATCACGATGATCGCAGGCAAAAGCGGGATGCCACCCGGAATTGCGAAGGCCAGCGGCAAAACCACCAGAGAGTTCCGCGTTGCCGCGCTGAAGGCGACGGCACGTGCAGCGCCTGTTTCGGCCCGGAAGGCCCTTGCGACCAGCCAGCCCAACACGGGAGCGATAACGGCATATGCGATGTAAATCGGAGCAGCCGATAGGGCGGCGCTGCTAGCCTCGCCTATCTGCGGCATGACCGCGGCGATTACCAAGAACAGTACCAGCGCCGTTGCCGGAACGGGAAGAACGCCGAGTATGTCAAACAGCTTGCGGCCTGCCGGAAAGCGCGCGCTTGCGTATTGAACCAGCGCCGCAAGGAGCAGCGGCACGGCAATGAGCCAGACAAAGGCGTGGAGGAACGGTTCCGGCTGAACCAGATTTGCGGCATCGTCTCCCAGAAACAGCCCCAAATACACCGGCAATAAAAGCATTTGCAACAGAAGCAGGATCGGGGTCGATGCCAGCAAAGACCGCGCGTCACCCTGACCGAGATGGGTGAATGTCACGACGTAATCGATGCAGGGCGTCAGCAAAACCAACATGATGGCAAGCCGCAGCATCGGTTCATCCGGCGCAAACCAGATGAGCCCCACGACAAGCATAGGCACGGCAATGAAGTTGGTGACCAAGAGCGCGGTGAGAAACCGGCCATTGCGGAAGGCTGCGGCCAACTCAACCAGCGGCACCTGAAGAAACGTCACGAACAGCATGAAGGCCAGAGCCGGATTGATTGATGGCTCCAAAGCTGTGGTGGCCGGAATGGCACTGCTCGCTGCAACGGCGAGAAGGATTGCTGCGAAATAAATCCAGACCTGCCGATTCTCCAAAAATGAGCGCGACGTATCCAAAGTTTGATGTTCCCCCATAAGCCCTTATTGACTCTGACGGATTGACTGTTCGTTGTCGAGCAGACGGGCGTCCCACTCACTTCGTTCGGGGTCAGGCTCTCGCGAGCCGAGCCCGCGCGTGCAGGGCGGTCTCGGCCCTTTGGGCTTGGATCGTTGCCGCTCCGTGTTTCAAGGGCGCGGCACCTCCCGGCCATGCGCCCAGTCCGACGGGGCCACGGATACGGCGATAGCCATAAAGAGCGCCAAGGCCGCCAGCACGCCGGGTTCTGAGAGCTCAAGTAGAAACAGACAAATGGTCATTGCGGTATCCTTTTGTGTCGTTTAATGGCCTCCGGAGCGCGCTACTTCGCGCGCTTGGCGAGCCAGTCCTTCATGAAGACGATTCCCTTATCCTGCGCGGCGATGATCTCCTCCGCGAGATTGCGCGCTCAGGGTCTTTCCCGTATTTCAGAAGCACCTGGGCCATATCGATTGCTCCCTGATGATGCGGGATCATTCCAGCCACAAAATCCACATCGGCATCGCCTGTGAATGTGATGCTCATGTCCTTGTGCATCTTGGCGTTGACCTCGGCGAAGGCCGCTGCAGATTCGCTTTTCGGAGCCGCGTCAGACATGTTGCCGTGCATCTCATGCATGCCCTTCATGTCATGCATGTCGTGGCCCTTGCCTTCTTCAGCGTTCGCGGGAGCGCTCAGCAAAAGTTCATTGTGATGTCTTTTTTGTCTTGATTTGTGAGGGTCTGCGCGAGATCGCTGTCGCTGCCAGCCCGCCTGCGATGTAGAACGCGCTCGCTGAATGCCGGTTAGATCAGCCAAAGCGGATCTCATCCGCTGGCGACATCGATCATATGTGCAGACATTGGGTGCCAGCGCGGCTTAAGGCCGACGGGCTGCGCACCCCATAGGCTCCCGGGCTTGCCGGAGCCGGATTTACGCCTTGGGTGGGCGGTCTAAACCGAAGATGATATCCGGATAAATCAAACCCTGACCGGGCATCTGAAAACGTGCCTGACGCTGATCGCCAGTCCACCACGTATGATCCTGAGGCAATGCGCCTGCGCAGCAGTGACCGGCCATGCCGCAGGATGAGAGGCTCTGACAGCAGCAAGCGTCCGGGATGCAATCGGTCGATCTGTGTGATTGATCGCTGGTTACGGACGCAACCTTGCTGGTTGCACGTCCGGCAGTCTCAGTTGGATCGAGTTTGCAGCGCGGGATGCCGTCAGTTTTTCCGCATCGGCAGTGGTCATAACGCGCGATGGACCTTGTGGCGGGAGTAAGCGCGCCGCCTCAATACTTGGAACCGATGCGTGAACATGGCCTGCATGGGCAAGCGCGTTCGCAAGTCCGCCGAAGATAATGGTGACCAGTACAGCAGGCGCGGCCAGGGACAGGATCAGGCTAGCACGTCGCCCTTTCAGTTGCGTTCTTTGATACTCAATCCGGATCTGATTAACATTTTAGCAAATTGGCCTACCGATTGGAACGCTCGATGACATCCATCAGTTCGGCCACTTTCTTGCTTTGTTCAGCCGCATTGCCACTCGCCATTGCATGAGCGATACAATGGCTGACATGATCTTTCAGGACGGCTTCCTCGACCTTACGCAGTGCCGCGCGAATGGCGGCGATCTGTGTGAGCAGATCGATGCAGTACCGCTTCTCTTCAATCATCCGCGAAACGCCGCGTACCTGACCTTCGATCTTGCCGAGGCGCTTCACGCAGAACTCTGCCGTCTCATTTTTCATGCTTGACTGCTACCCATACCGGGTGTAGGTGTCAAGATGAAACTTATACCCCCACCGGGTATCAGGAGAGCCCACGTATGGACGATAAATATACTCATTCAAGCCCCGTCTCCTCTTCGCCCGGTTGCTGTGGCCAACATGGCCCTGGTCATAAAGACGAAAGACCCAAAGGTTCTGGGGGCAGCGATGCCGTGCGCGATCCTGTCTGCGGCATGGAGGTTGACCCGCACACGGCCAAGCACCGCGCAGAGCACGGCGGCCACCCGTATTATTTTTGCTCGGACGGGTGCCGGACGAAGTTTGTGGCTGATCCGGCAACCTATCTCACCGAACGCGCACCGCCGCCTGTTATCGAAGGGGCGATCTATACCTGCCCCATGCATCCTGAAGTGCGACAGGTGGGGCCGGGTTCTTGCCCGATCTGCGGGATGGCGCTGGAGCCGGAACTGGCCAGCGCCGAGACTGGCCCCAATCCTGAACTCGCCGATATGAGCCGTCGGTTCTGGATTGGCTTGATCCTGACGCTCCCTGTGTTCGCGCTGGAGATGGGCGGCCATCTCACGGGCCTGCATCAGTGGTTGGGTCAACAAACCTCGAACTGGCTTCAATTCGCTCTGGCGACTCCCGTCGTCCTCTGGGCTGGCTGGCCGTTTTTCGAGCGGGGCTGGGCCTCGCTCATCACGCGCAACCTCAACATGTTCACGCTCATTTCTATGGGCACGGGTGTGGCCTGGCTTTACAGCGTCATTGCGACGGCCTTTCCGGGGATATTCCCCGCAGAGCTGCGTGGTCCAGATGGAGCCATTTCCGTCTATTTCGAAGCCGCCGCCGTCATTACCGTTTTGGTGCTGCTTGGTCAGGTTCTGGAATTGAGGGCACGCGAGCAGACCAGCGGCGCGATCAAGGCGCTCCTCGATCTTTCGCCCAAAACCGCGCGCCGCATTGCCGAGGATGGCAGCGAAGCCGATATCAGTCTCGATCAGGTGCATGTGGGCGACAAACTTCGCGTCCGTCCCGGTGAGCGCGTGCCGCTCGATGGGCAGATTATCGATGGTCGCAGCGCCATCGACGAGTCAATGATCACAGGCGAGTCGATGCCTTTGACGAAATCCGCAGGTGATAAGGTCATTGGCGGGACCATGAACCAATCCGGGGGCTTTGTGATGCGAGCCGATAAAATCGGCCGCGATACCATGCTCTCCCAAATCGTTCAGATGGTTTCGCAAGCCCAGCGGAGCCGTGCGCCGATCCAGCGTCTTGCCGATCAGGTGTCCGGCTGGTTCGTTCCGGCTGTGATCGCGATTGCCCTGTTGGCCTTCGCAGCTTGGTCTATCTGGGGGCCTGATCCGAAGCTGACCTATGGCTTGATTGCGGCGGTCTCCGTGCTGATCATCGCGTGCCCCTGTGCGCTTGGGCTTGCTACGCCCATGTCTATCATGGTGGGTGTGGGGCGAGGCGCTGAGCATGGCGTCCTGATCAAGAACGCCGAAGCGCTCGAACGGATGGAAAAGGTCGATACGCTGGTCGTCGATAAGACCGGCACGCTCACAGAAGGCAAGCCGCGTGTTGTGGCGATTCGTGCCATTGGCACGACCGTAGAAGACGAACTCCTTCGTCTGGCCGCGAGTCTTGAGCGATCAAGCGAGCATCCGCTGGCTGATGCCATCGTCCGCGAAGCGCAGAGCCGCTCGCTTGCACTGTCGGAAGCCAAGGATTTTGACTCCCCTCTCGGCAAGGGCGCGTTTGGCGTAGTGGATGGCCGCCGGGTCGCCATCGGCAATAAGCGATTGATGGACGACCAAGGCATTACCATCGGAGACCTTGTGAACGAGGCTGAAAAACTGCGTGGCGAAGGCGCGACTGCGATCTACGTGGCCGTGGACGGGGTGGCGAGCGGCATCATAGCAATTGCCGACCCGATCAAGGACTCGACGCCTACGGCGATCAAGGCTCTGCAAGCGGCCGGTGTGCATGTGGTGATGCTGACGGGTGATAATGCTACCACGGCGCGTGCCGTTGCCGGAAAGCTCGGGATCGCCGATGTCGAAGCCGAAGTCCTTCCCGAAGACAAGAGCCGCATCGTCGAGACGCTGCGCGCGCAAGGCCGTATCGTGGCTATGGCCGGTGATGGTGTGAATGATGCGCCGGCGCTGGCTGCCGCCGATGTTGGTATCGCTATGGGGACTGGGACCGATGTCGCGATGGAAAGCGCCGGCATCACGCTGCTGAAAGGCGATTTGATAGGCATCGTGCGCGCCCGCCATCTTTCGACAGCAACTATGGCCAATATCCGTCAGAATCTGTTCTTCGCCTTCGCTTACAATGCGGCGGGCGTCCCTATTGCTGCCGGCGTGCTCTACCCGGTCTTTGGCATACTTCTCTCGCCGATCATCGCGGCGGCGGCCATGGCGCTCTCGTCCGTGAGCGTTGTCGGCAATGCCTTACAGCTAAGGCGCGCTGCCTTGTGAGCCGATCATTCACGCTCATTCGACTTTATTGAGCAAGCCAATTGCACCTGGCGTAAGCGGTTATCTATCGGCATCGCCAGCCTTTGCCTCGGGGAAAAATGGACACTGAGATGCGCAGCGCTCAGCAATCCTGGAATGATGTAACCTCGGGGCGCACAGACCCGGTAGGACGGTCTGTAAGACAGATGGAGGCTCGTTGGGGGGATCGCCGTCGATCAGCGCGGGCCGGTAGCCGGTTTGGATCGCGGTAGGCTCTGAGTAACCTCTTCGCGGCGGTCTCGGCATGAATCGCGGCCAGGAGACCCGATCGCAGCGTGCTCGAATTCGGCGCTCACGATGAAACTCATGCTGCTAAAGCCGCGGGCCTTTATCGACATGGGTGGCATTCGGGCTGATCTCGCAGCACTGCCTCTCGTCTAGCGGCAACGATCGTGACCCGCATGGGCCGAGACGCGCCCCCGCGGCTTGGTCGCGCTCTCTCGCGCGATAGAGCGTGGCCCGGCCCTGACCGGGTGCCGCCCGTCACGGAGAACATTCGCGCGCAAGACCGGTCATCTGCGACGGGGTGAAACCATTGATGTAAGGGGGCCTCCCGCACAACATCGGACGGAGAGGTATCGCAGACCAGGAGCCCGCTATGACCCATCACAACCGTCCCGCACGCGAGGTGGATTTCGGACGCATGCTCGATGTTCTGCGGCCGCTGGCTGATCAGGGAAGTCGGGTTTGGCGCCACGCGTTGGCGCTCCATGGTTGTCCGGCAAAAGCCAAAGTGGATTTGCGGCAAAGGGCGAAGGTCAGCGCGGAGGTCGCGGCAGAGCTGGCGCTGGGCCGGCCGTCCGGCTGTCTTGGCGTCTGCGAGTCGGGGGAAGAGGAGCGGCCCACACGGCGCCCCAGCGTATTGTGCAGCGAGCGCCTCAGCGGAGAGGTCAGCATCCCCGGATGGAGCGTGGATCTGGAGCGCGTGCTCGCCGTGGAGGCCGCCCGCCTCTACGGCATGCTGGTGGTCGCTCTGGAATGCCGCGAATGCGCCTATGTTTGGATGCTCGACATGATCCAGGCTTGCGCTCCGGGCGCTCCTGATTGGTGCTGCCAGCAGGATGGACCGCCGCGCGACGCGTAAGTGTCACACAAAAACCGATCGGTCACTCAAACCCTTCAGGAGCGGATCCACCATGGACAGGTTCTCGCAAGCCTTCAGCATGGCCTATGAGCAGCGCCGCCAACATCCCGCAGTGGCAAGCACGCTAGCGCGGTTCAATGAGAGTCTCCCCGGTCTCGAAGACCATGCCGAGCGCGTGCTCGTCGCCTGCTCGCTGAGCTTCAACGGGTATGGGCCGGATGAAGACCTCATCCCGCCGGTCTCCTATCTGCTGGACCGGGTTCAGGCGGGAAGCTGGCTTCCCCTGCTCCTGAGCGCCATTGAAACCGCACCGGGTCTTGATCCGAGTGAGCGCCAGGCCATGGTGGGCGCCTATCTGATCGTCGAGACCATGCTCTTCGCGGACGAGCTCCGCGGATCGCACATCCATACGCTATAGCGTTTAAATGTATTCGATACGCTATCGCGTATGCCACGTCAAAATACGCCAAAGCGTATATTGACAATCTATACGCTATAGCGTATGCTAATTTCATGAAACAGATCGTACGAACAGCTCCGCAAATGGGTGAGGCGCTGCGCCGGATTCGGCGGGCCGGCCAGCTGACCCAGGCCGAACTTGGCCAGAAAATGGGGGTGCGGCAGGCCACAGTCTCCCGTTTGGAAGCCGGAGAGCGCGGCACGGAGCTCGGCACACTCATGGATGCCTTGGCGGCCATGAACCTCGAGCTCGTCATCCGCCCGCGCGCCCAAGGACAGGGATCGGATTTTGAGGACCTCTTCTGATGGCCCGGCCGCGTAAATCAGGGCTGCTGGCCGTGTGGCTGAATGGGAAGCGCGTCGGAACTCTGCGGCGCGCCTCCAGCGGTGCGATCGATTTCCAGTACGACCCGGACTGGCTGGCCTGGGAGAATGCGATCCCGGTCTCGCTCTCCATGCCGCTGCGCGAGGACCGCTTTATCGGCGACCCCGTGCTCGCCGTCTTCGACAATCTGCTGCCCGACAATGAGGGCATCCGCAAACAGGTCGCGGAGAAGACGGGCGCTGCCGGCGATGATGCCTACAGCCTTCTCGCCACGCTGGGCCGCGACTGCATCGGGGCGCTGCAGTTTCTCCCCGACGGTGAAGACCCAGGGCCAGCGGGCGCCATCAACGGCCGCGCGGTCACGGATAAGGAGATTGAGAAGATCCTGGTCAATCTGGCCCGCAACCCGCTGGGGCTCAGTGAAGATCAGGAGTTTCGGATCTCAATTGCCGGCGCACAGGAAAAGACAGCGCTGCTGTTCTGGAAGGGGCGCTGGCATGTGCCGCACGGATCGACGCCGACCACCCACATCCTTAAGCCGCAGATTGGCAAGCTTAAAGACGGGATCGATATGTCCCGCAGCGTTGAGAACGAACATCTGTGCCTCAAGATTGTCGCGGCCTTGGGACTGCCGGCCGCCACATCACAGATCAAGGATTTCGGCAAAGAGCGCGTGATTGTCATCGAACGCTTCGACCGGCTCTGGGCCAGGGATGGCCGCCTCTTGCGCCTGCCGCAGGAAGATATGTGTCAGGCTCTCTCAGTGCCGCCCTCGCGCAAATACGAATCCGAAGGCGGCCCGGGCATACCGGCCATAGCAAACATCCTCAAAGGCAGCGATCAGGCCGAGGCCGACCGGCTGATTTTCTTCAAAGCCCAGATCGTGTTCTGGCTGCTGGCCGCCATTGACGGACATGCCAAGAATTTCAGTATCAAGCTTGCGCCGCAGCAGCGATTCAAGCTCAGCCCCCTCTATGACGTCATGTCGGTCCAGTTGGCGCTCGACAGGAAGCAGATCCAGCACAACAAGGTGAAGATGGCGATGGCCGTCGGCAACACGCGCCATTACATCCTCAAGACCATCGCGCCGCGGCATTTCATGGAAACGGCGAAAGCCTGCGGCCTGCCGGAAAGCGCGATCCGGCAGATGATGGAAGAACTCGCCGATACGGCTCTTGGGAAGATCATCGAGACGCTGGATGCCATGCCTAAGGATATGCCGGGCGATCTGATGGCAAGCATTGCCGATGGTGCGGCGAGCCGTCTCGAACGGATTGGTTTGATGCTCAAGGCCGATGCAGCGGCCTGACAGGCGCCATCAAAGAATGTCGGGATAAGTTAAACGCCCGCTGAGGCAGAGACTTCGCGCAGCGAGCCCGGCGCATCATTCTCAGCACATGGTTTTGCGTCTGATCATCCCTCTTGCCTGTGTCGTCATTCGCTCCCACTGGTCTGAGCCACTCTTAGCCGAACATCCGTCGCATGCGACGATGGTCCTTAAGCCCATCATTGATGGCGACACCTTCGTCGCCTCAGGGCTCAAAATCGGTCTGTGGGGCAGTGATGCGCCGGAGCGCGGTGAGCCGCTCTATCAGCATAGCCGGCTGGTCCTGGAGCAGAGTCTCCAGAGTGGAGAGCTCAGCTGCGTGTCTGTGGACCGTGACCGTTACGCCCGCGTCGTCATGCAGTCCCGCAGCGATGAGGCCGATATTGGCGCGCTCATGGTGCGGGCTGGGTTTGCCCGGGACTACGCGCGCTACTCCAAAGGCTTCTATGCCGAGGAGCAAGACGCAGCCCAAAGCGCGGGCGCTGGACTCTGGAACTAGCACGGCAGCCCAAGATATCTCTAATCGGCTACGCGCAGCGCAAAGACATTTGCAGGCCACACGGGCACAGATGCGCTGATCTCCGGCCAATCGCAGTGAGGCTACAATCTTGTGGGCCCTCTGGCCTCGTCCTCATCTTCCCAAACATCCTCCGCTGCTACGGCGCGGACGGTTTGGCAGGGAGATGGCATCATGACGCTCGACGACGCCCTCAAAACATTTAGCCTCAAGCGGCTCCTCACAAAGCCGGCCCTCAAGGTTCTGCGGGACAGCCAGGCCAAGCAGGCTGCTGCGCGCGGCGATGAGGACGCCCTTATCCGCATCAACGCGGCCTGGTCGGTGCTGACCGGCAAGAGCGATGCGGCGCCAGAGGGCGACTCCGCCTCACACGGGCCGCAAGGCTTGATCCGGGCGCACTGCGCGCGCAAGAGCGGACAGGTCTTCATCCTCGACTGGACCATGAGCCCGCGCGCGGGCCAGGGCGGGGCTGATAAGATCGTGCTGGATAATCCGCAGCTCATCTCCTGGGATCCGGAGCTCGGCCTGTTCCAGATTGTCGGCGCCAGCGGCGAGGCCAAGCCCTATTACGGCGAGACCAATGGCCCCTCCTCCGCAGAGAGTGGCCTCTTCACGCAAGGCTGGGCCTCACAGTTCCGCGGCGAGATCACCTTTGCGCCGGTCGCCTGCCCCTGCTGCCAGGCCAAGCACATCCAGTGGTGCCAGCACTGCAACACCGTGTTCTGCCATGGCGGCCCTAAGGATACGCCCGAGGGCCGTTACAGCTGCCCCTCCTGCAAAGCCGCCTACATCTGGGGTGGCGGCGGAACACCCATTCAGCGCGTCTTCGACGGCAAGCAGCTCCGCTCGCTCAGCGATCTGGCGCCTGATGGCGCGATCGGCACGGAAACCCGCAAAGCCCTCCCGAAATCCAGACGCTGAAAGAACGAGCCCCCCATGTCACGCGAAAACAAAATCGCCGCTGCGATTCTGCTTACATGCTTCTTTCCGCCCTTTGCCGCTCTCATCGCCGCCACTTACGGCCTGCGGTGGCGGTGCCGCTTCTATGCGCAGGTGTTGAAGGCTCAGAAAGAGGCTGAGAGCGATCCGTATGTCCTGCGCCCCTTCATCCATCATGGCCGGGCGCCGATCACGGCATGGCTCCCGCCAAAGCTCATTCTCATGACGGTGGCGGGCGTTGCCATACTGGCAGCCTCGCTTGGATATTTCCACGCCGTGAATGCCATCTGGGTCGCGCTGGGCTTTGCACCGATCCTGCCCATCGATACGCAGCTGCCGCTTTGGGGGCTCCTGATTGTCATGGCCGGGTGGTTCGGTACGTTGCACCTCCTTAGCAAGTTCATCCACCGGCGCTACGTCGAAGGACGGATTTTCCCGGGCTATCCCGAGCTGCTCACCCATATCCGCGCCTGCAAAACCTCAGACGACGTGCTCGCTTATGCGCCCTCGCTCCGTGCGGCGGCCAAAACGCATATCCGCAGACCCTATGACCTGTATCGCCTCTGGGCTGCATGGCGCGATGAGGAGGATCATGCCGCTTACTACCGCTCCGAGCGGCTTCTGGATGCGCTGGAGCTGCTGGCGCAGCGTTTCCCCTATGACAGCAGCGATGAAGCCTTCCGCAAGCGCTATTGGGCCTATGCGCAGTCTCTCTACCGGCTGCTCCTGTTGCGCGACCCCGCCAAGGTCCAGCATCTGCTGTTCGCAAAGCCCTATCCCGCCTCGCCCGATACAACCCGGCGCGAACGTGAAGCCAAGCTGGCTCAGGCGCGCGCCAAACCGGACATCGATCTCGCCGCGCATGGAGACCTCACCCGCATTGAAGCGTTGGAGATTCTGGGTCTGACCACCCAGCCGGATTTGGCGACGCTGAAGAAGCTCAAAGAGACGTTGCTCCGTGACACGGACCAGGATCACGAAAAAGAAGCCATGGCCCGGGCGTTCAAGCGTCTGGAACAAGCCTATGCGTAAGAAACACAATCGACGGGCTTCGCCGTGGATAGAATGGCACCTGACGTCTCTGTACTTGGCCGGTCGCTGGGCTGGGTCGAACGGCGCGCATGGGAACACCCTTGCAACGCGGTTTGCGCGCAGCAATAAATTTGGACGGTGCTGAACCATTGGCGTTGCCTGCTTGGGACTGGGGACGTTGTGAGGCTGGATGAAGGGACGTTTCACCATCGCTTTCCTGTTGGTCGCGGGCGCAGCAGTGGCCAACCAACCGGAGTCTCCGACGAGGATCGATCCTCAGCGTCCGGCAGCTATTGCTGAGGAGAATGGAGCTGTCGCCGAATGGACGAGAGATCTGGCGACACTCGATCGGCGCCTCACGGTGCTTGAAAACAAGGGTCCTCCCGCGTGGTATGTGCCGTATTTGTTGACGCTTTTGTCGACCGGCTTCGGTATTGCTGTGGGATCGTTAATTACGGCGCGTTATACACATCGTGCCGAGGCGCGAGCCGACAGACTTCGTCGTGAGGATGCAGCTATCAGTGTTGCCAGTGAGTGGATCAAGATGTTTCCCTCACTCCAGCATGTTTACAAGTGCTTAGACTCTCCCGATCTTCTGCGGGAAGCAAAGAATCTCAATGCCGTCTTGGACTACGGCAACTGGCTTGAGACAACGGCGCAACGCCTCGGGCATCAGCTTATCGACAGAGACCTCTTAAAGAAAATGGGCCTGATCGATCGCATGTTAGTATTTCTCGACAAGTACGATCATGCCGCCGGGATATTGGCAAACGCGCAACCCGCGCTTGATATTGGATCGTATTCCGGCGCATGGACCGCGCTTGGAGAGCAGGTATCGAAGGAGAAGGAGGCCAGACATGCAATCAGAAAGTAAACTGATTGACGCTTTGGATCATTCGGTCGATTTGTTGATAGGGCTTAAAGTCTTGGCCCGGGGTGAAAAGATCTCCTTGCAGTCCAATGAAGAGATAATGCAGGCTTTGAAAGAGCTTGATGACCGAATCGCAGGTATGGTGGTTGATCCGGTACCCGCTGAAAAATCCGGCATTGTCTGCCCGCGGTGCGGAAAAAGTGTGAAGGTCACGCTTGGCTAAGATCGGTCGGCTTGGGTTCCGGAATCTCCCGCCCATCGACGTACCAATATTGTGCACCGCCAGAGTGCTCGATGGCCGGTCCGTCGGCGCGATGGAGAACGCCATTCTGCCACCAGCTTCTGAAGCCGTCAGGCCTCTCAATAGCAGGGCCATTTACGCGGTGCGGCACCCCGTTTTTGTACCAGCGGCGCGTGCCGTCTGCGAGTTCTGCGGCGGGGCCGTCCTCCCTATGAAGTACTCCTTGACGATGCCAGTAGCGGGACCCGTCCATTGCAACTACGATGCGAAGCTCCGACCCGAGAAGAGGCAGGTTATATGCGACGTTCTCAAAAAGGTTTCTCAATCGAGCTGTATTTGTGTAAACGATAACCTTTTCAACACTCATAATCTTTCCTAACCTGCTTTATCAGATTATATAATAATTTAATCTCCTGATTTCAATTGGATAATATTCCTATTAGACCAATCCCATTCAGCTGACGCCGCAGCCGACAGGTAATCTTTTTGGCTCGTAGGTTTCCGATTAGACCGGCTGCTGCCGCTTGAGCCAGCCGACCGCTTCTGACGCTTTCGACGCCGCTGTGAATATGGCCTTGGGGTCCTCTTTCAAAAGGGCGAGCCAGTGGGCCAGATACTGCGCATGGTCGGCGCGTGTGTCCTGGGTGATGCCGAGCTCTGCACAGAGAAACGCGGAACCGATTTCAGCAACCAACTCCTCCGCCGCATAGGCTTCGGTCTTGAAGCGGCTTGTAAAGTCGCGGTCGCAGCGGCTATTGTGGCCGGTCGCATGGATCGCTTCATGCAGCAGCACGGCATAATAGGCTTCATCACGGTTCATGGTCTGGGTCCCGGTGAAGAGCCCCTCCTCCGGCATTGTGATCGTATCGGTGGAGGGTCTGTAGAATGCGCGGTCACCGGCATGCACGAGCGGGATTTGCGTGTGGCGCATGAACTGATCGGCGCTGGCCAGTCTTGCAATCGGACCCAGGCTCTCGGCGGCGGGTGGCGCCTCATAGCCCTCCACCTCCTCAGCATTGAAGACATAGGAGGCGCGCGCCACACGGCGCTTGCCATCATCGCCCTCGTCCTCGGGATTGGGCTCGGTCTCGAACTCTTTGTAGAAGATGACCAGCTCTGATTTGGCGCCTTTGCGGACTTGGCAGCCCAACTCTTGCCACTGCTTGTAGGTCGCGAAGACGGGCGTGGAGAAGCCGCGCATCTCCGCAGCAACCCAAAGATTGACGACATTGATGCCGTTATAGGCTGTGTGGGAGAGGGCATTCTCGGGCGTCCAGAGCGGACGGCCGGCATTCCGCCAGGGCATTTTCGGCTCGCCGGGATGGGCCTCGATGGCCTGGATGAGGCGCTGGGTGATTTCGGTGTGCAAATCGCGCTTGGGCGCAGGCGATGATGAACGGCGCATGGGGTCTCCTGTCGGGCTTGGGATTCGCCCGTCAGGCAGGTGCGCGCGCTCTCGCGCTCGGCCCCGGGCTCACCCGGGCCAAAGCCTCGCTCTCCCTCTCATCGCGACTTCAGGCCGCCGCAGACTTCACCGATGGCCGCGCAGCGGGGGATTAGGAACGCGCTGCTTGGATCCCGTCCGGCGTCAAAAGCCCTCAAATTCGAGCAGATGAGGCTCTTGTCATGAGCCGCCTCCCGCTCGATCTCCAGCATGATTTCGTCGTGGAGGCCGCGCGGTATGGATGGAGAGTTCCCAGGACCCAAGGGTTTGCGCGAGCAGCTGATGCGCGGCTTCGCGGAGCGTGTGTTCGGCCGCTTTCAAAAGCATTCCTCCACGATCGAGACGGCACCTGCGCCTGCCTTCCGTCCGCCTGGGTTTCGCGGGGTCCCGCCGCCGCTGCAGGGGTATCCGATGGAGAGCCGTCAAGAGACCGAGCGGCGCTCGCTCTATGAGGCGCTACGCGCGAAAGTACGTGGTGAGCGGCTGGGTGTGGAGAGCCTCTTGGCCAAAGACTATGAAAGCGTGCGGGAAGAGAAGAAGCCCCCTGCTCCGGCGAATGACCAGAAGCGTCCTGAGCCTGCCCCGTTGCGCGGCATGCTCTATGACGATCTCAAAGCGAAAGTGCAGGGCGAAGGCTCAGCTCATGAGAGTTTGCTGAAGCATGATTTTGATCGCGAGCGTGATTGATCTCTGCCGCTCAACGCAAGGTCGTCGCAGAGGCAAGCCCCGCCTCTTTGGGAGCGGGCTTTGTCCGCATTCCATCCTGTCAGCGCTCTTGCGGTTTTGCCGCTACGGCATGGGCGCGTGGGTGGTAACCCAATGAGGCGCTTCAAAGGAGTTAGGACTTTAATATACAAGATTTAAAGGGTTAGGGGCGCTGTCAAGGGCGGACTTGAAGCGCTCAGTGCGTCGATAGCGGGGTGGGTCGTTCCTAATACCCCGCGCGTTTGTTCCCAATCCCCCGCATGATTCGTTCCTGTTCCCACGGGGGTTTGTTCCTATTCCCACGGCCCTGTTCCCGATCCCCCGAAAGGGAATTCCTGGCGCGGAGGATGGTGCGTTCCTATTCCCACGATAGAAGAAACCGCGGCTCAGACGCCGTGTTCCTGTTCCCCCGATACCGGCTAGGCCACTCAAGTATGAGAATCGCGTTCCCAATCCCCCGATGCGCGGCCCGTGATGCCTCATCGCCCGCATGGCGCTGTGTTCGGCCAGGTGGCAGAGCGGTGCGGTCCTTGGGACGAGAGACGGATGCGCGTTCCTATTTCCCCCGAAGCAGTGGGAGCGTTGGATGGGCGGGGGACGCGCAGTCGTTCCCAATCCCCCGATGGAAAGGGGATCGTGACAACGAGCAATGTCGATGGCGGGCTCTACCGCTAGGAAACCTGAGGAATGAGAGGATCTGCGGTTCAAAAAGAATGGGGCTTTATATCAAATATCAAATTCCTAAGAGGGGTGATTCGGGGATAAGGAACGAATGACATGAATAACTCTATGGTTATATACAATTTATAATATTAAAAGAGATTGGTCAATACACCCTATAAGTGTTTTATAGGCGGGATTGAACGCACTATATCTGCGGATTTAAATGATTTGGGATGGGTTTGCAGCGGTTAGCCGGTGACCGCGCGTTGTACAAAGCTGTAAAAGAGCTTTTCGTAATTGCCGGGCTCGATGGTGCTGGTTTCGAGCCAGGCATCATAGTCCCGCTGAAGGGCATGGAGGTCCCATCCGGGATGGGCGGCGCGAATCTTCTCGCGCATGGCATCCGAGATTTGCGGGCTGGGCTTTGGAGTCTTGGCGGGTGTTTGAGGGGGGAGCACAATACTTCCATCTGTCTTACCATCCATGCGCACCATGCGAAGGCCGGGATCCGGGCTGTCGGGGTTGAGAATCTCGAGGGCGTAATCCGGTAGCGCATTTTCGCGGGCAATTTTGAGAAGCTCAAATTTGAAGCGCCTGAAATTGCCCTCAGCGCCGGATTTAGCGAAGAGCGTCGAAAACGACATGGCAAAACCCGAGGGCCCTGCTCCGCCGGCGTGCTTGCGCGCGACACGGTAGAGCCAGCGCTCGCGGCCGCCCGTGATCGTAAAATAGAGTGGGTTAATGGCCAGGACGCCGTTATCCGCCATGATGCCTTCATAGAGCCAGTCGCTCAGCGTGATCGACATGCCGTGGCTGATCCGCTTGTCGGGATCGATATCGTCGGTGAAGCTCTCGATCCAGCTGAACTGGCGGTGCTTGTTGCTCCGTCCGGCACGGATATTCGTGGTGATCGTGGTCGATTGCAGCCGCGAGAGTGCGCGGCGCAGATTCATATACTCGTCGCCGCCCGTGTGACGGTGAATGGATTTGAGGAGATCATAGGGGTAGAAGCGCAAGGTGCGCGGCACATCATTGATCTTGTTGTCCTTGAGCTTGCGCATGACGGAGGTGGCCCAGATGAGGATGTCCGCATCCCAGATCGTGGCCATGCCGTATTCCGGCACGGGGCTGACCTTGACGAAAATCTCCTTGTCGGGGCTGACATATTCGATCGGCTTGATTCGTTTTTTCTTGGACAGGCTGAAAAAGGGCCGCTCCATAACCTCGCGTTGATCGCGCAGCGCCAAATCCGAATGGAAATCAACGAAGAGATCGGGCTGTGTGTCGAGCGCGGGTCGCTTCATCCATCTCGCTCCGCCCCGCTTCTCGCAGAGGCCGTCCCGAAGGGTTTGCCATCGAAGGCAATTTCAGGGAGGCCTTCGGTCTTGAATAGAAGGTTCAAGGCGCGGGTCATGAGTTCATCAATCGTCGCGTCTTGTGTCACCGCCATCATGCGCAGCTGTTTGACAACCCGGGGGCTGCAATAGGCGGAGACGCGGATGGGCTCCTGCCGAGAGGGTGGCTGTTTATAGCGCTTAGAGGCAGGCGTTTGCGATGACCGGGTCCGTGCGACGGACGTCGCATCGTCCTGCAGTCCAGATGGAGTGTCCCCTGTTCCCACAATCGCGTCGGCCGGTGGCGTCGCAATCGACGGTGTGACCGTCGTCGCATTGTCGGCAGGTCGCATGAGTGTTTGAGACAGGGAGACGTTAGACCTTTCGTCCTGTGGGACCGGCGGATGAGGGGACGGTGAGACGGAGGGCGCATCGGACGCGAGGACGGAAGGATCAGGGGATGGAACGACGGATGTCGCAGCAGACGAGCCGTCACTTAGGGATTGCGGGGGAGATCCCCACGCCGCGCGCGGTCCCAGGGCGTCGGTTTCAAGTTCGGCTTCCATAGCGGCTGCAAGATCAAAGCGGGGTGGTTTATTGGACATGGCGGGCCCCCTTTACGGCTGGAGTTCCGGCTTCCGTCATCTTGATCTTATCGAGCGCCTTGAACACGGCGGTGAATTCCAGGGCGGCTTTACCGGAGGGTTCGAATTCCAGAATGCTCTGGTGCAAGGCATAGGCCCGGCGGGCCGAGGCGCGGTTGGCGATTCGCTGCTTGCAGACATCGAGGCCCAGCGTCTTGAGCGCTTTGGCTGCTTGATCCGCTTCTGTGCCGTAAGATGGGCATAGATTGAGCACCGCAAGCGCCGGCTTCTTGGCGATCCGCAATATGTTTTCGGTGCGCTTGAGTGCCCGGAGATCAACGAAGGAGGGGCCGCAGGGCACCACAATCAGATCGGACAGATCGGCAATCGCCAGGCTCTCCTCGGTCGAGTTGGGCGAGGTATCGATAAATACGTAGTCGGCTTGATTGGCACGCGCCTTATCGAGAAACTCTGGGAGCGTATCCGAAAAGACGGAAGCCACGTAGGGCAGGGGGGTCTGATCCTTGCGGCCCGCATACCAGCGATAGGTCGATTGCTGTGGGTCGGTGTCGGCGATGATGACGCCGCCGCCCTTTTGCTGAGCCGCCGCTGCCAGATTAATCGCCAATGTGGTTTTGCCGACTCCGCCTTTCTGGGAAATAATGGATATAATCTTCATGTCGCATCGTCCTTAAGTCTCGATGCGACGATTATCCCCTGCGACGGGCTTGTTAGGCAAATATATATCTGACGTTCATATAAACAGTCCACAGAATATAGTATTTAAATGTCATTTAACTTCTATCTTGATTGCTTCTATACTGTTAGATCGTCCTCTCGGCACCACGGCTCGCCGTCGCCGTCGCCATCGTCGCGAACGTCCTACTGCTGAGGGCTCAGAACACTGCGTTCAACAGTGTCCTACAATGTGCGGGCGGTAACGTGCATCCCAGTTGCGAGTGATGGCCTCGATTGACTTTATCGTGCAACGCAGAACTCCAATTGCTGGCGACCCTCTAACCGCTTGATGAGATGACGGAGATCATGCAGAGAAGGCAGTCGCCGGTGCCAAACCGTCATTCGACCAAGAAGCATGGTATCGGGATGACCGCCGGACACCCGACAGCGGTCGCCAAGTCAAACGACTTTCAGATCCACTGGGTCAACTTTGGCCAGGTCGAATGTAGCGATGCTCTGATACCGACCGTCAACCCCTTGGCGCTCAGAGCAAACAGCTGCCACAGGCTAGGATATAGGGATAAACCGATGAATGAGTGCATACACCTGGATCGATAGCGCTACTCGCAGTATGCTGGTTATACAGAACAGATTGAACATTGGATCGAGTCGCATAATGACCGATGAATTCTCTCGCAGATCGATGCTTCTGGCCGGGTTCAGCGTGTTCGTAACTTCTCGTGTTTCGTCGGGCCAAGCTGATGGGCCGCTGCCAAAAGTGGTAGTCAACAAGGATCCAACTTGCGGCTGCTGCCAAAAGTGGGCCGACTATCTCTCGGCCGCAGGCTTTCCAGTCGAGGTCGTCGCCACACCGGAAATAGCGGCGCTCAAGGTCAGGCTGGGCGTGCCGGACAACCTAATGTCCTGCCATACGGCCGAAGCCGCTGGCTATATTCTGGAAGGGCATGTCCCGGCGGAAGCCGTTTTGCGCCTTCTGCGCGAAAGGCCCGCAGCAATTGGACTCGCCGTGCCAGGCATGCCCGCTGGTGCTCCAGGGATGGAGGGCGGAACACCTGAGCCTTACGACGTTATTCTGTTCGGCAATGATGTTCGTAAGTCCTATGCGCGATTTAGAGGTGAGGCGGAACTCCCATTGTGACCGGTCGAGCAGATTGTGGTGGCGGCTCTGGCGCCTGCGATTGCAGCAGAAGGGCCGCTCACCAAGGTCTCAAGCCTAGGAGGTCAATGCTCCCCATGGGCTTCTGCGTATTCGGGGAACCACGCGGCTACTTCGCGCCGCTCTTTGCATTCCGCCCTGCATTTTGCCCTGGTCGGGCGTCGCAACCGGCGCCTCTGCTCGCGGCTTCGCGCTGTCTGATGCGCCTGCTGGGTGGTGACCCTCGTGTCCTTTAGTGATGCCATAGACGTTCTAGCCATGAGCTTACTCCTGAGTTGATGCAGGTCTTGCCTGCCGGTTGAAGTACATCTGCCGGAAGGTGGAGCACGGCATTCTCCGTCACAGCCCGACACGGTTGAGCCTCAGCGCATCGCCAACCACTGACACGGATGACAGCGCCATCGTTGCCGACGCGATAATCGGCGAGAGAAGTACGCCGAAGGCTGGATACAGAAGCCCGGCGGCGATCGGCACGCCCGCTGCATTGTAGATGAAGGTAAAGAACGAATTCTGGCGAACCTTGGCATCGCCATCGGGACCGGTACAGATGTCGCCATGGAAAGCGTCGGCGTGACACTCCTCAAAGGTAACCCCAACGGCATTGTCGGGGCTAGGCATCTGGCGCCGGCGACGATGGGCCAGAAAACCTCCACTTAAGTCGGCTTAGGGAACTTTGGCTTGCCTTCGCCCTTAGGTGGCAGCAGTGGGGGAATCGTCGGATCTGTTCTGAGGGTCTCCAAGTAAGCTATAATGTTCAGGATCTCCTCGTTCGAGAAATGCATGTCAGGCATGGGTGCATGTGGCTGGATCAACACGTTCTTGATGTGCTGAGCAGTCTGTCCTGGCCTATTTGCGATGCTAGCAAACGATGGTGGACCGACTTGAGCCGTGCCACCGCCCTGGCCATTGATTAGGTGACAGGCCTTACAGAATTTTTCTGAAAGCTCCTGGCCCTCGGTCGCAGAAGGTGGCTTCGCCTCGTCTCCCTCGAAGGCCATTGATGCGGCCCCCAGCCAGATGAACGTGAGCACCGACACAGAGATCACTCTGTTCCAGCCCAGTTTCCTGACAATCATCTTATCGTCACCCGTTCGCTGATGGCGGTTGCCACCGTACTGAAGCAAGCATAGCCATTATTGCGCAAGCACACCAAGGCCGAGCGAGCAGAAACTGTTCCCCGTCAGGACTTACCGGACAGATTGAGCTGATTGCGTAAGGGAGAGTTTGGCATTGTCTAGCTCATGAGGCGTTACGTTCGAGATCGCGCTTGGTGCCGTCGATCATGCTGCCGAGACACCACCCCGCGTAAGGCTCTGCCAGCATCTGACCGAGTTGGCGCCACAGAAAGGCGCGCGGCAGCTCATAGTCGATCGCGATGGTCAGCTTCGCACTTGTTTCCGTGACCTTCTCGACATCCACGCGCATTTCGTAGCTGTCGATAATGAAGAGGCGCGGTTCGCCGATCGTGCGCCATACCTTCTCGCGGCCCGGCACATATCGCGTCTCAACCTCTGAAAAATCGATACCGAGACCCACCACACCGCCCTAGTAGCGATAGGTAGCCCCGACCCCGGTTGTCTCGGGCGTGATGATCTCGAGTGAGAGTTTTGAGCCCATCAACGGCATGGAGCCGCGCTCGCTCATGTGCCGTGCAAGGTTGCCGATGTCACCTACATAAGCGAACACACGCTCGGCTGGAGCTTTGACCACCTCTGAGCGGCTGAGCGCAGGCATGGCTGATGTCCTCACACGATTAAGCCGCATCGCATTGCCGATAACGCTGACCGAGGAATGCGCCATCGCTGCAGCCGCAACGATGATCGCTGAGCATATGGAGGTTGTGGGCGGACCCGTCGTTGATCTTGATCATCGACGGGAACCTCGGCTCGTGGGAGCAAGTTCAAGAATATTACGAGAACGGCCCATCGCTACGATTAATCCCCGGCAACGTCGTGTTCGTACTCGGCGAATCCGAGAACAGCCTTGCCGTTTCTAAGGCCCAACTGCCGGACGAAGAATAGTCCGATTTCTACGCCCTGCGCAGTACCGGTAAGGGTCAGCGTTGGTCGGCTAACCTCCCGTTAAGCAGGTGGCGTGCACTTCCGTTCTGGGTCAAAGGCACGGATGTGGCTGGACCGAATCTAGGGCCGTTACGCATTCGGAAGCAGAAGGACCCGCGCCGAGGGGCGACGCCCGTTCAGGGGAAAGAACAGACCGCGCGGCCAAAGACCTGCGAGGCCGGGGACGAGACTTATGGCAGACCCGCGAGTATCATTCTTTGATGATAAACCCCGGGATTGCAAGGCTCGACATCCGCACGCTTCGCGCAATCCCTGTGGGGATTTGGGCCTTGGGCTTTGTCCCGATGCTCATGGACATTTCTTCGGAGATGATCCACGCGCTCCTTCCTGTCTATCTGGTCACCGTGCTTGGGACATCTGCGCTGACCGTTGGCGTCATTGAGGGTGGCGCCGAGGCGACGGCGGCAATTACCAAAGTATTTTCGGAGGCATTGAGTGACTGGCTCGGCAATCGCAAACTTCTCGCCGCGATCGGTTATGGCCTTGCTGCTGGCACCAAGCCAATTTTTCCCCTTGCGACGGGAGTGGGCTGGCTCGTTGCTGCGCGTTTTATCGACAGGATTGGCAAGTATATTCGCGGGGCGCCACGCGATGCGCTTGTTGCGGACTTGAGCCCACTGGAGCTTCGCGGGGCAAGTTTCAGCGGGGTTTTTCTGATCCTGCGCGCGCAGTCGGAAGGACTGGCGTTGGCGCTCGTGCCGAATGTGCTCGTCCTGATGAATGTGTTCTACGCGCTGTCGTCCTATCCTGCGGGAGAGCTCTCCGACAACCGCAGCCGGGCGAACGTCCTGGCGTTCGGTCTGCTCCTTCTGATTGCGGCTGATCTCGTCATGGCGCTGACCCCGAGGCTCGTCGGGCGTCGCAGTGGGTGTCGTGCAGTGGGAATTGCACATGAGATTCTCGCAAGGCCTGCTGTCGGTGCTCATCGCCGATACGGCCGCGCCAGAACTTCGCGGCACAGCATTTGGTATGCTCAACCTTGCGATGGGTGTGGCCCTACTCGCGGCAAGTATCATCGCCGGTATGCTTTGGGACGCGGTCGGACCCCGAGCGACGTTCCTCGCCGGAGCCGCGTTCGCGGCTGTCGCGTTCATAGGACTGGTTCTGTCGCAAGAATGCTCGGCGACGTGTCGGACGAACTAAACAGTGGCTTCAGCCATTTCTGCGTGGGGTCATTCACGTCGCCGCTGAAAAAAGGCGACGGAGACTGTGCAGAGTTTGCAGACATAGGAGGGCGCGGCTTACCCGAGCCTTAGAACTCGGAGGCGCTGCGACGCTAAGCCTCCGAGAGCGGACATCAGATTGCTTCAACAGTGGGTCGTGACACCTCGACGCGAGGCCAGTCTGAGCAGTTACTTACGCTTCTAAATTCTGCCGAAAAACACCGCGTCGGGTACGTCCTGTCCAAAGAGCTTATTTTTGCGCTTGCTATCCCAGCTCTTGATCCGCGACTGGATGCCTTCCTCGACCGTCGGAAAAAACTGCTGGAATACAGAGCCTGCTGTCGTGGCGTCCCGCACCCAAAGCGCGTAACGACCGTCGACGATCTTCTCCAGCAGGATCGAGCTACACCAGAACTCCTCGTTCGACTTGGCCTTACGCATCCGCTCGTACCAGTCGCGCGCCCAAACGTTCCTCTCGTATGCGAACCAAGCGGCCTTGCACGCAGCTCCAACAAAGCCCCTATCGTTTACAAATCGCTGCAAAACCTCGAATGCAGGGCTATTGCTATCCGAGAACCCGGCAACCATTAGCGCCCTTGCTATCCCGGACGGCAATCCGGAGGCGAACCGGAGATCTATGTACTCTCCAATCTGCCTGGATCGTCCAGACGCAAACGCGGCATGCACCTCGATCGCAAGCTCTGCATCGTCGGCCGCACGATCAAGCCTCTCGAAACATAGCATCCTGATCTCGTTCAAATCCGCGTTGGCCCATGCCGCGACCGCCTCCGCCGGCACGCGTGCGGTCCCCTCGACGCGCCTGATGAACGGCTTCACCTTCGCAAGGCGGCGCAGCAGAGCAGCCGCTTCTGTCGGATTGGACTTTGCGGACGCTCTTGCCAAACCCAACGCGAAGTAATGCATCGATCGCAACTGCGCTTCAGGGAGCTCCGTCAGTCGGGCCAGCCATCCGCTGGCTAGAGTTGGCTCTGCCGCTACGATCGCCTCGAATTCCGCCCAGGAGAAATCATCGAGAATGATTCCCGCTTCTGCCCTCGTGACCTCTCTGGCAAACTGTTCAACGGCATCCCAGGCGCGCTTCTGCCTCGCCGCGAACGCCTCCCTCGTCTCGTTCACGCGATCAAAGTAGTCGCGGATGTCCGATGACTGGGGCTCTTCAACAATGGAGCGCAGCGGCGGCTCTCGGAAACCCGTCCGAGGGATCGGTTGTTCAACCAGAGGAATGCCGGATATCGTGTCGAGTGCCACCGCCTTGGTGAACGCGGCATCTATTCTCGACAATGCCAGGCTATCCGCTGGCTTGGGCAATCTTAGCGCGTCAGCATAAAAGCCCGAAGCAATCCGACCTACGACGTCAGACGGATCTGCGATCCCGACCTCTGCCGCGGCGATCAGCGCAGCCGAGCCGTACCAAAGCTCGAAATAGTGCTCCTTGCGGTCCAGCTTTGCGGCATCCCACCCGCTCGCGACGACACTCGTCAGGAGATCCCTATCGCGAGTTCTCGCCGCTACGGCCATGGCAAGACTTCGCACGAGCTTGTCCGCCGATCCTAGCAGTGTCCCGATCAGCTTCCTGGCTCGAACCGAGAGATCAGAATTGCTGTAGTGGACGAAGCTCATGACGCGCGCCTGCGCGTCGGCGTCCTGGACGACGCGCTCTAGCTGGGCTTCGACGCTCGCCACGTCTGCAGGCTTGAATCGCTGAACCATTCGCAAGAGCAGCGAGCGGCCTGTAAGACCGGCAATGATTGCAAGTTGCTCGGTTCCCGACTTATGCGGAAGTGCGGCAAACAACGCGTACTGGGCGGTGATCCATGAATCCTGATCTTTATTGTTTCCGCCCGGCGCCCCTGACCCATCCGCTTGGATAGCGAGAAGTCCCGCGACAATTTCCTCCGTGAAGAGCGCGCTGTGAGGCACGAGCGCCAGAACAGCCTGGCGTCTTGCGAGTCCATCCCGGCCCACCGCGTTCCGCGCGAATTTCCTCGTGACATCTATCGCCGTATCTGGCTCAAACCGCGCCAGCCCGGGCCGCGCTTCATCAAACAAATGATCCTGTATCGTGTGCCCCATCCCGATGCGCAGCTGGGACACATCGAGCGCAGCATACTTGGCTGCCGTATCGCTAATGTTTGAGGGCTTGCTTGAGCCGGGATCGCAAGGGTCGGTCGCGCAATAGTCCTCGATCCTTCGCCACCCGGAAAAACTGGGCCGATCCTTGATGAGGTCGGCAACCAGATCTGCCGCCCGAACAGCGTCATCCGGATGCCCCGTCGCGCGCAATACTTCGACGAAGGCCCATTGCCCTGTACTCGATGTCTCTGCCGTCATGAGCGGCGCTGCTGACTTCATGAGGGCGTCGCGCGCCTCATTCCAATCCACGGTATTGAGGCGGATGAGATTTGCGAATTGCTTGTCCGGCGCATCAAACCCGGAGTTCAATGCGTTCGAGAACGCACAATTGACGAGTGCATCGGCCAGACCCGCCAGCTTCGTCGTGGACAGAAGCTGTAAGCCCAGAAGCTGAAGGCCCGAGAGGTTTCCGTCGTCCTTGCGCGCAAGGCGTGTCTCGACAAAGGCCCGCTCGTGCCCTGACAATCCGGCGATCCGCGCATCCAGCTCGGCCTTCCGCTTTGCCGTCTCTGCCTCTATCTCGGCCTGGGCGTCATGGCGCCGGCTCGAAATGACGCGCCTTTCAGGCGCGAGTGAATAGTAGCCGAGCCACCTCGCCACTTCCTGCTGGATTGCAGCCGCAATCGTTGGGTTCGCCCGCGCCGCCAGCAGAGCGGCCGTAAGCCACCGAGCGTGCGGCTGGTGCTCCTCCGAGAGCGCAATGTGGCGTGCGGCCGACAAGAATGCTTCCGGAGCGGCTTTGACCAGTCCTGCAAAGGCATGCCAACGCTCGTCAGCCAGATTTTGGAGCGTAAGGAGATGCCGGATCAACGCGGCCGTGACCGAAGTCGGGCATTGATCGCCACAACACGCAACCTCAAGGGCCGAGAACACCACATCGGCTGTCTCGCCGAGCGCCATAATGGGTTCGAGTATGACCGAAAGCCTGGCGTCCGGATCGCGCCCGTTCCGCACTTCCTTCCGAAGCCCGCTTAACAACGAGAGACCAAGGGCCAGCGGTAGCCCCTCTTCCTTGATCGCATAGAGCTGCGCCTCGCCAGGCACGTCCTCAAAGAAGCGGCTCTCAGAGACGGCTCGCAGCCGCCCATCCAACGGCACCTGAAATATCTTGAGATCATCCCGCTGCTGGCCGCTGTACCGGGCAATGATCTGGTCTGCATGATCACGCAACGAGCTGGCGAACTCACCCGCAGGGACGTCGACCATGCCGTCGCGGGCTCCGCGCCGGATATGCTCGAACAACAGTCTCCCGACAGTCAACTCGTCGAAGCGCTCGATATCTCGCGCGTTCAACAGCTCGACAGCGATCCCCAGGATACGAGGGTTACGAAGAAACCGTGTGACCTCCGCACTCAGGCCATCGGCCGAGATGCCGTTTGCAAAAAGTATCTTCCGCAGCTCTTCCTCGGTCCACTCGGCGACGATTATGCGGTGAACCGATGCAGTCACATTATTGCACAGGTGCTGCGCGAAGTGGCGCGATGTCGTCGTGACAATCAGATGCCCACCAAGGCGTCCCAGAAATTTTCCCGCCGCATCAATCCATCGCGGCCATTCGAAATCGGTCGCCTGATTGAGGCCATCGACAAACACAACAAGGCGCGGGTTGGATGGTTGGGGGTTCGCTCTCCAAGATTTGAAGCGCCGCCTCCATCTCGCCCTTCCAGCCGGTGTGTCGCCCTCGGCCTGGGACGCCATCTTCGTTATGATTGTTCCTTCAAGATCGTGCAGCGCCATGGGGGTGTGCAACTCGCCGGCTGTGAACACGACGAGAAGCGGGGATGGATTACTTCGCACCCAGGAACTTGCGACGAGCCACGATTTGCCCGTGCCTTCCTCCCCCAGAATGACAAAGACCTGATCTTCTGGAGCCCCTACAAACGCGGGAGAAAGCTTCTTCTCAAGGTCCGACCGATCAACCGCCTGCAAGCCTGCCGGATCGAGCGGAGCCAATGGTTGACCAAAGGCACGACGGGCTTCCTGCCGGGCAGAGAGAATCCCGATCAGCCGATCTCTGTTCACAGCCTTCGCCAAACCGAGCCCCAAGGTAGGTTCCGTCAGCATGCTGCGGATGCTGATAGCGACCGCACTGAAACTATTATCGGCGGCGATCGCGTCGAGGTGGGCGCGCAGCCCGGCAACCTTCGATTTGTCCGTGCTGTGCGTGCTGATGAACACGTCGGTTGTCGCAGGGCAGAGAGCGAGCGCGACCGCGAGCGGAGGCCAAGCATGATCGGGCCAGTCGAGAATCAGGCACCCAATTCCGTTCTTCGCGAGAGACTTGCGGCACTGCTCTTCAAGCTGCGTGCTGATCGCTGAGGTGGCGCAGAGAGCCCAGGTGTCAACCTGCCCCTCATCGTCTAGGTCTAGTTCTAACAGCTTCTTGGCGACCGCCAAGGACTCCACCTTCCCTCGATAGAGCTTTGCCTCAAAGTATGTCGCGCCCTTGTCGAACGCAGAGTTGCCATCCCGCCCTCTCTGCGATCCGCTCGATGCGAGCCTGAACGGTTGCCCGCAAATCTCGGAAAGAACGGCAGCGAGCAGGCCCTCGAAGCCTTTAGCTCCGGTAGCATCGAGGGAAAGCAGCGCTTCTTTCAGCGCTGCGAGGTGGACATCAGTGCCAGTATCCATAGACTCCTCAAAGCGTTCGCGAAGAACAGCGAAAGGGGCTACGATTTTCGCTGTATGTTTGAGCTGGATGGCCCAAACAGCTTGCGCTCGACTTGTGAAGCTTCGCCGACGCCGGACCTCACCATGATGTCCAGGATTGCTGAAATCGAGGTTTGCAAAGCGGCGTTTCCCACTGCTGCGTTTGCAGACAGGATCTTTTCCAGCCAGCGGCACGCGCGAGGCCCGATGTCACGATCATGCCAGAACACCGTGTCGACGCCGTAGGCCGTGCACCACGCCGTAAGCGCCCGCGCCACCTGGGGCAGGAGTTCCGGCAGGACGGCCGCGTCCAGTACATTGAGGAAAGCGGTCGCGAGATAGCCGGACGACGGAGCCGCAACTATGAGATCGACCAGCGTGGGAACCGTCTGCGAGATTCCAGCCCACCAAGATGGGAACAACGGGCGGTTTGACATCTGCAGATTGGTCCGGTGGTAGAAGAACGCACTGACCAGATCGGCCAGATGATACTCGGCCGAAAACTTCTTCTCCCGCGTGAGGTACCGGAACGTCCGCAGTTGCTTGATGCGCGCTGCAATCGCTTCACGGATTGCGACCGGGTTGTCGGATTTAAGCGTGTCGTTCGCGAATGTCGCGCGGTCGAAGCCGCGCAGGAAATCCGCTGCGCAGTCGCAGAACGCCTCTTCATTGAATTTCGTGAGTGGACTGATGAATGCGGTGATCACCTGCGCATGCGGCAATCCGGAGCTCAGCACGCCGAGAAAATCGAAGAATGAGCCGTTCCATGCATCAGGCCGATGATCGCGGTCTCGCGCGTTATCACCGTGCGGTCCGTTGGCTGCATCGGTCCAGGCCATCAAATGCCCGGCGAGCTGCGTCAGCCAATCCGGCGGACCACCCACCGTCAGCACGACAAGATGCTGTGCCAGTTGCCCCAATGCATGCTCATCAGCCTGAACAATGGGGCGCTCGTGCTCTTCATCTTGTTCGATTGGTTGCGACCTGCCGAGGCGAATGCCGCGGCGGGCCCGCGTCATCCAATCCGGCAACGTGGGCCATGCTGGCTCCGGACCGCCTGCATCAAGCCACGTCTTTTCCTTCGCCAATCGCGAAGCGATCGCTGCTGCCAGACCAGCCTTTCCAACCTCTGTAGCTTCCTTGTCGAACTCCCTCACGAAGGCGGCGCTCGTCAGCATGACCCGGATGACCGCGCGCACGAAGTCAGGAACCGTGGCCATCAGCTCTGTGAATTGTCTGCCAATGGCATCGCGCACCGCCGGGTCGCGGCTTGTCGATAGGGTCAGCAATTGATCCCGCAAGGCAACGGCCGGCGCCTTCACATAGAGCTGCACCAATCCCAGTGTCGCGATGGCCTGATTGTTGTACTCGACCTGAGGGTTGCGATAATACTCGGTGCTCTCCACTGCGGCCGCTTCGTTCAAAACTGGCAGCGCCCATTGGAGAACGGCTTCGCGGTCGTCACCGCAATAGTCCCGCGCCGCGAGCGCTGCCGCCATCGTGACGGCGCGCGCATCCCACTTGCGGTCGAATTCTTCGTTACGGTCTTCGTCCTCTTTCACCGGTTTCGGCGTCGCCTGCTTGGCCTTGGCCCAGGTGATGGCCTGCTGCACGATCGCCGGAGTGGACGTGCTCGCATCGAACAAAGCTTTCTCGACGGTGATGCGGACGCTCATGTTCGCAAGATTGTCTTGCGCGGCTTTTGCCTTGGTCTCGCGGTGCGCGACCTCTTCAGGGTCCTCCTGAAATTGCAACCGTTCCGCTGTCGACCCGTCCTGCAGCGTGACGGTCACTGGATGCCAGTTCGCTGGATCGCTCATGCGCCATGCGCGCTTGGCGCAGGCCTTCAGCCCGTCGATGGGATCGCTACCAACGCTGTTTGACGCGGCGATGCGTGTATGGGCAGCTGCAAGGGCGGCCTGCAGGGCCTTAGCTTCGTCCTTAGGCCCATTGACCCCAAATTCGCCAACGCGGTCCCACAATCGGTGTTGGCGCGAGAACCGCGCATCCAGGTCTGTGCGCTTGACCTTCCACGCCGCGCCTTCCTCCTTGAAGCGCAAGCGCAGCCGGTTTCCCTGGGTAATGTCGTGCTGATAGCGCCAATCGTCGTAGCGAAGCAGTTCGGGTGTCGCGAGCAGCGGCCAAGCTGACTTGTGCGCCGCGCCCCAATGCGAGAGCGCGAGGTCAACAGCGACGGCCAAGAAGGCGATGCTCGATCCATTCTCGCCGATGACATCCGCCATAACGTCCTGAAAGGCGCGCCCGGCTTCAATCTCCCGGTGCCCCCACGCTTCGAGCGCCATGAGGGCCGAGGTTGTGATGGACGACGGCATCTCTGAACGCGCAAAGGCATACACACGGGCATCACCAGCAAAGTGTCCCACGCCGCCCGCGAAGGGCACGGTGATCCCCGGAAATTGGCGCTTCTCATCCTCGTATTTAGAGCGCCACCATTGCGTGGTGTACTCAACGATGCCGCGCACAAGTCGCAAGCCGTCATTGGGCGCACTCAGCAGCAACTCCAGAAATGGGCCTTGCCCCGGCGAGCACGGCGAGAAGCTGTGCTCATGCACCATGAACGGGCCGTAGTCAGACCGCCGATGGTACGGATCATCCTCGTCCCCTTCTTCGATCAGCACAGCAAACGCGAAATCCACAAGCGCTGCTGGCGCTGCGCTTACCAGTGAGCCTGGATTACACAGGATTTTGTCGGCTTCGGTGTGCCGGATGTCGTCGGGTTTGAGGCTCTTGAGATACTGATCCGCCAGCTTCGGCGTGAGGTGGCAACAACTGAAGAAAGTGACGCGCATGTCATCACGCACCTCACGCATGCGGGGGAACGAGAAGTCCGGGTCCTTGATGTCGGTGAAGGACCGCACGACGGTTTGAGCGAGAGATTGGTCGATGCGGATGAGCCAATCGAAAATTACCTGCATGACCTGGCCATGCATTGGGTCGGGCTGCCCTTGCGTCGTAATCATCCACGTCTGAAATAGCCTCGCCGCGTCCGGGATGAGAGCATGCGGCAGCTCGCTGGCGCGAGTTGCCATCCACAAGACAAGCCAGATCCAGCCGTTACCTCTAGGAATGAGACAGTCCTGCGCGCCTGCCGGAATCTCTGTTCCCGCAGGCAGGTTCTTCAGCAGCGCTTTCAGCGGCACGGTCTCGACCGACTGCATCAGTTTCAACAGCTCGGCCAGCAACCGCCCATCGTCGGCGAGCAATGTTACCTTGACCTTCTCTAGCAGCGCGAGTGCATGTTCGGATCGCGTCAAGGCGAGGAGTACTGGGCGCCGCCAGCTGCCATGACTGGTCGGACCCTGGAATCTGGATAGCAGCGCCAGCCATCGGCTCCCGTTGTCGTCGGCATCCAGCGCGAGGCGGGCCGAAAACTCTAGTGCGCGCACGAGGGACGCCGGTACGGGCTCGGACAACGGAAGCTTGGCAAGCTGGGTCGCATCGTCGTGAAGCAGCTGGCCAATCGTCCAATCGCGCAGCACGTCGTGCCGGAAGGTGACGGAATAGTTTATTTGATGCTCGCGGATGCTGTCGAAGCGGATCAGTTCTTCGACCGTCGCTGAATCTAGATCATCGGATTTGGTGGCCGGCGTGGCAGGCGCGGCGATGATTTGCGCAGCCATTGCCCTCAGCAGCCGCTGACGCGCGACACGGTTCTGCTCCGAGCGACCGCCACCGTACCGCCACCAGATCTCCGCCAGATCGATCTCCTTGGCGATGTCGGAAAGAGCGGCCCCGTCAGCCGCCGCCAATTCGATCATGCGCGAGAGGAGGAACAAATTTCGGGCGAGGCCGCGCGCGGGATGCTGCGGATCGAGAATGGCAAACAGTCCGGGATTGGCTGTGGTGAGCTGTTCTGCTTCTGCATCGTCGAGCGCGGCGATCTCAATGGTGGCAAGTGTGCTAGCCTGCAGCACTGGAAACCGCGTCAGCCACTCCGCCCTCGCGTCCGCCGCCGTGAAAGCAATGCGCCAGTTGGCGTCACCTACCGCCGCCCGGAGCAGATCGTTGATCGTTGTCACCTGGCTGGGGGCGTCGATCTGGTCGACATTGTCGATGAACAGGATCGCCTCGCAGCAGCACGCAAGTTCCGTGAACAGCTCCTCGGCTGGCAATGGGCAGTTGATCGCATGAGCCCAGGCCAGCCCGCCGCCTGCCGTGATGCGGCCACGGCTCAGGAACAGGATTGTTCCTTCTGCTTCTTGCAGCTGCGCCAAATGCTTGAGGACAGCAGACTTGCCCGTACCCGCAGCGCCCGTTACCGCAAGCGCTTTGTGACCATCCAAAGCGGTTAGGCAATCGGAAATGCTGGTTGTGCGCGAGAGCCGGACCCCGGCGATCGTATCCTTGATGTCGGCGAGCGCATTTCGTGCTTCTGCCTTTAGCCTTGCGTGCGCCGCACGCAAGTCGGCCGGCGTTCGGAAAATAAAGCCTTGCTCTTTGTTGAGCCAGTCGGCGAGGGCTGCCCGGTCCTTGCTTCCGGCTGCCGCGGCAGAATGCATTGCACCGTTGCTGAGTACCGCCCATAGATCGCCACTGCGGCCCGCCTGCTCCGGTGCAAGCACTGCCCGGCAACGCTCGCGTGCCTGATGCGCGTGATCGGCGCCATACGATTGAAAATCAAACACCAGGATCTGGAAGCGCCGCAGCAGCTGCCACACCAACTCGTCGTCTTCAGGCGCGCCCGCTAGCTTGAGGTTCTGCTTGAAGACGCTCACGAAGCTGCGCATTCCAGCAGATGAGAAACCATCCTTGTCGATGTGGGCCTTGAAGGTCGCAGCGTCAGGCAGTTCCCGCGCCCAGTAGAGCACCTCCTGGCAAGCGGACTCGATGCGGGTGGTCGTTTTGCCAATGGCTACGGCAAGCTCGTACCGCGTCGTCCTGAACTCCTCCTTTTTTGACACCTCCCACATCTGGCGGACCATGTCTTGGAACGCTTCGTCCGACGCGGTAAAGGTCAAGCTCCGCTTTGACTGGATTTCGAGGATCGCGGGTGTGCCGTCGGCGTTGCGTGCATGCACGACGATGTCATCGAGCGGATAGCCAAACGCCGCCTGCTGAAAGCTGACCTTTTCAATGGTCGCGCCCGGAAGTCCGCGCGGTTCGCCGCTGGCGAGCAGCGACAAAAGGTAGAAGCCGCCACCTTTGCCCTCGAGGAACGCCCCGGCGGGCCCCGTGGCAGATGGCGGCGATACAGGTGCTTGATCAGCTTCCTTGGACACGGACATAGTCCGTTGTGATCACCTACCAAGTGCCGGGGCAAGGTCCATTATGCAAAGTTCCACAGCGTTCTAACCAACTGCGCGAACGCTTGGCTGCGCATAGTCCACTCGAGAGCGAGTTTGATCGTGGTGCGAGTGGGGACGGCCCCGGGTCCAGGCGCGGCATCCGCCGAGAGTTGCAGATCTGAGCGATCAGAAAAACGCGCGCGCCGTGAACGCCTTTGTATCCAAACTCGCGACGGACGCTGTCCGCCGAAGACCGGACGTGGCCAACGGGTGGCGCGGGTGAATCAACCGACGAGATGTCGACGGCCGCTTATGGGATGCAGCGGGAAGCCGGCACCCGCCCAACCCAACAGTTTCTCAAAGTCTTAGACCCACACCAGCCCATAATGTCAAACGAGGCAAGCCTCATCCGCTATTCACACTCGCGTTCCGAATTTTGATCGCGATTTGGCGGTTCGCCCTTCTCCCGCTCCTCAGACGCCTGGCGCAGCGTCTCAACTAATGTGCGCTTCAAAGCGTCAGGCTTGAGGGTCGCCTCCAGTGCGCGCTCGGTTTTGAAGGATTTGAACCCTCCGTAGAGGTGGCGAACGGTGAGGGTCGGGCGCTTGTCGTCTGCCATTGAATGGCTCCTTTCTTGATTAGCGTTCGAGTTCCGGGCTGGTGGTGGGCTCCTGCTGGGCCTCCGGAACTGGCTGCGGAAGGGTGCGAATGGCGCTGCGGGCTTTGAGCGTCTGAATCAAGTCACGCTGCTGCAGCGAGGAGGTGGCCGGTGCCTTGTGTAGGACGCCCTGCCGATGCGCCGTCACGCGGTCCATGAGTTCCAGATTGATGGAGTAGCGGGCATGGCTGGCAATATCGCGGGCCGCGTAGTGCAGATCCATCAAGCCAAGGGTGAGTTCATGCTGCGCCTGACGCAGCGGCTCGTTCTGGTTCATGGCCATTTGCAAGGCGTGGCTTTTGGCCAGCAGCGCATTGGTTTTCTCCTCGAGCGCCTGTTCGGCCTGCTCCAGGCGCTTGTAATGCGTCAGGTAGCTCTGCGCACTCTGGGGCAGGGGGCCTTCGGCCATAAAGGCGTCGACCTCACGGCGTTCGGCGGCGAGACGCTGCGTGCTGTCAAAGCGCTGTGGGCGGTGGAAATCTTGCGTGCTCACGCTGTGTCTCCCGGTGAGGCGGCGGGACGGGATGCGATCCATTGGGCGATCTCGCGGGCGAGATAGACCCGGCGATGCGCGCCGATAGCAATTCGGCGGGGAAAGCGGCCGGCACGCTCCAGCGTGTCAATATGGCGCCCGGAATAGACAACCAGCCGGCTGACCTCGCGCTTGGAGAGAAACCGGTCCTGTGCCCCCAGCTGGGGAACTGTACCGCTGAAAGGGCAGGTGCCGCGGGCGTTCAGCTTGGACTGCATCCAGCCGGTGATCTCATCCGCATTCCAGGCGATGCGGGCCGGACCCAGGATACGGCGGCGCGGAAACACGCCCGCCTGTTCGAGCCGGGCGATGTGGGGGAGGGAGAAGACGATGCGGCGCGATACGGCGCGCCCCGACAGCAATCCCGACGGCATAGTCTGGGCGCGATAATCAGTCTGACCTCCCGTCTCGAGCATGGCGGTGCCTCACGGTTTGATGTGGTGAGTCCGACATGGTGGGGCGGTACAGGGTTCAATAGATCCGAGGGTCTTCCGGCCGCGATGCGATCGACCGGAGTGAGCGGCAGTTGGTGCCCTTTACCAAGCAAATGGCAGTGCCGGAGTGCAAACGCTCGCTTTTGGTAAGACTAGACGGATGTCAGCCCAACGCTGCGCGGGGCCGCCCGCGCGCGCTTGCGCGGGGCGATCAGAGTTTTCTCAGGCGGATGGGCTTTCACCACGCGCTTCACATGCGCCGCCCAAAGCGCCAGCGCCTCCCGCATCTGGGGCAGGTATTTGGCGCGGTTATAAAGCCCCGAGACCCCATCAAAACTCTCGGAGCTGTGGTTGAGGATGCGCTCGATGATGTGCGGCGCGACGCCGAGATTCCCCAGGCCCGTCGCCCCCGTACGGCGTAGGTCGTGCAAGGTCCACGCATCGATCGGGCAGAGCGCATCCAAAGCCCGTTTCGCCGGGGAGTAGCCGCTAAAGGGGCGCTCCAGCTTGCCCCGGGCGGGGAAAACATACTCCGAGTCAAAGCGCGGCAGGCTCTGGAGGAGGGCCCGGGCGCGCGGGAGGAGGGGGATGTCATGGGCCTCGCCGTTCTTGGTCCGCTCCGGGGGTAGTTTCAGAAGGGAGAGGTCTCCGGTGAGCTCGCCGCCCCTCATCCCGCAGATTTCCCCGCGACGCTGAAGTGTCAGGATCAAGAGATGGATGATCGGGCCATAGGGATATCCCAAAGCGGCGGCCGCATGCCAGATTTTGGCGAGCTCCTGGTCTTTCAGGACGCGCGTGCGCTTCGTCTTCTTGGCGGGCGGTTTGAGTTTGAGGCAGGGGCTTTCCGGGATCAAATGCCGGCTTTCGCACCAGCCAAAAAAGGTCCGGATGTTGGAGTAGGCATGTATAGCGGCGCTGGGCCGGTTCATGCGAATGAGGTCATCGAGGATGGCGAGGATATCCGCGGCTGTGATGGAGAGGAGCGCCTTTCCGCGCCAGCGGGGAAGGAAGGTGGCCCGTAAGAGGCGATCGGTTTCGGCGGCGGTTGAAGCTCTGTTGTGGGCCTTGCAATAGAGGTCGACGAAATCCTGCAGAGTCGTTTCAAAAAGCGGTCCCTTGGATGCCGATGCTGGTGCGATGGTACCCCCCGGGGCGAGGATCGTGCGCGGGTTCTGCCCGGCATTGACCGCTTCGATCATGCGCGAGGCCTTGAGCCGCGCCGCGGTCAGTTTGAGTTCGGGATAGGTGCCTAAGGTGAGCCGCTGCGAGCGGCCTTGATGCGTATAGGTGAGATAGAAACTCCGCTGCCCGGTATGGCTTACCCGCAGCCCAAGCCCACCTATTGTTCCATCCGCCACCTGCACCTTTCCCCGTTCCGGGACCGGCCACTGGCGGATCATTAGATCGTTCAAAACGGTTTGAGATTGGCGGGGAGAGCGCTTGGCCATTAGGTCCTCCTTGCGAAGCTGAGGACATATTGGGGGACATTAGGGGGACATTAAGAGGGCACGCCGGTGCGAGCACAGATTTCTGCGTATGTTCCATAACTAGCTGAAACCGCGATATAATTTTGCATCTTCTGATTGTGCGCTGCGCGCTATGAAACGCTGTTTTTCAGTCTGGGGGACTGGGGGTCGGAGGTTCAAATCCTCTCGCTCCGACCAATT